>ENA-OPVG01002301-OPVG01002301.1-human-gut-metagenome-genome-assembly--contig:-NODE-2301-length-11806-cov-4.417156_pt1 | contig 11806 bp, 7 predicted proteins | sample MGYA00241093_ERZ501975 | MGnify/ENA primary metagenome ERZ501975 (study PRJEB25962, sample SAMEA2042993) | human gut metagenome | biome: human gut; feature: human-associated habitat; material: faeces... | reverse complement strand
AAGCCTTTGGAACGAAAAGCCGCTTGGAGCGTCAGATGGATACCTTGGACATCAATGATGCCCACTATGACAGAAAGATTTTGGACTTGCAGCGCCGCTATGATGAGCAGTATGACACCATAGAGGAAATCGAAGTTCAGATTGGCGAATTGCAAAGTCAGATCCGCAGCATCCAGCAGGAGAAGATTTCCGGAGACAATATCTATCGCTTGTTGCTGGCATTTGATGAAGTCTACCATTCCGCAACGGAAGCGGAGCAGAAGGAGTTTATGAAGGCCTTTATCGAGCGAATTGAGATGTTCCCGGAGAAAAGGAAAGACGGAAGCTGGATAAAGAAGATCGTATTCAATTTTCCTGTGCCTGTTGATGGTGAGGAAGTAAAAGAACTTCCCTTGGAAACTGAAACAACAGTCGAGACGGTATGCCTCTTAGTTCTGAGAAACCCGGTGACACATATCAACATTGATGTGGATGTGGAAGAAATGGTGCAGGATAAAAGAGGACTGGCAACCTATGGGCAAATCAAGGATTATGTTTTGGAACACAGCGGCTTGAATGTCAGCAGTCTTTATATCGCTCAGGTAAAGCAGAAATACGGCATTATCGAGCGCGAGAACTATAATAAACCGAAATCCGAGGATGCCAGGCAGCCACAATGCCCACTGGAAAAGGAAAGAGCCATTACGGAGGCATTGAAACATTTTGGAATGCTATAAAATAAAGGAGGTGCTTCATGTATAACCCACAGCTTGAAACCTTTCTGCGCGTGGCGGATGCAGGCAGCTTCAACAAAGCCGCCGAAGAAAGCTACATCACGTCCACGGCTGTCATCAAGCAAATCAATCTTTTAGAAGAATCCCTCGGCGTGAAGCTATTCGACCGCAGTCACCGTGGGCTGACATTGACAAAAGCTGGACGCTCCATGTATCAGGACGCCAAATATATCATTCGATATTGCCGGGACTCCGTGACACGGGCAAAAAACGCCATGCAGGAGGATGAGAACATCATCCGTATCGGTTCCTCGCCCATGACTCCGGCACAACTCCTGATGGAGCTCTGGTCCAGAGTTCAAACGCTGCACCCCGATATTAAATTCCAGATCGTGCCCTTTGAGAACACCCCGGAAAATGCGAGAGAGATCCTTGCAAATCTCGGAAAGAACATTGATGTAGTAGGCGGCATTTTTGATGAGACCATGCTGCACCTGCGGGGCTGTGCTGGGTTGGAATTGGTCAGAGGCCCGTTCCACTGTGCTGTTTCCATTCACCATCGACTGGCAGCAAAGGATAAATTACAGATCACAGATCTTTATGGCGAAAATCTCATGCTGATGCACCGGGGCTGGAGCCACTATGTCGATCAGCTTCGGGACGATCTGTGGCAGCACCATCCGCAGATCCATATCGTAGATTTCGACTTTTACAACATGGATGTGTTCAACCGCTGCGAGAACACCAATGACGTTTTGCTGGCTATTCCCGGTTGGGCAACTGTCCATCCGCTTCTGAAGATAATCCCAGTGGAATGGAATTATGGCATTCCCTATGGCATTCTCCATTCCCCGGAGCCGACACCGACGGTACAGCGCTTTTTGGATGCAGCCAAAATCATCAGCAAAGAGCTGTACAACTGATTATAACCTAAAGGTATATACTGATGAACGAAGCGAGACTTCTCTTGAAGTCTCGCTTTTTTTATAATAGAGGCAGAAGTTCGGGAAAAGGCAGATGATGATATGAAGCTTGAATGTTTCTCTGCGCCGCTGTTTTGTACGGCGCTTCTGCTGAGCGGTTGCGGCGCTCGTGAACCACAGGAACCAGTGAAAACCACTCCATCCCAAACAGCAGCATTTAAACCGTATTGCAGAGCTGGCACCGGAGGCAACCGTGCTGACCGATGAGGCACTTTCCATTCGTGGCAGCAGCGTAGCCGGTTCGGAGCAGCAAGTGAAAGAATGGGCGGCAAAGTTTGAAAACTAACAGGAGGTAACGGAACATGAACAACTTTATTTTTGAAAACAAGACCAAGGTGTATTTCGGCAAGGGCGGCGTGAAAGAGTACCTCGGCAGTCTGCTGGTGAACTACGGGAAAACCGTCATGCTGGCGTATGGCGGCGGCTCCATCAAGCGCAACGGCGTGTACGATGAGATCATGGGTATCCTGAACGCCGCCGGCAAGCGCGTCGTGGAGTTCGACTGCATCATGTCCAACCCCACCTATGCCAAGGCGCAGGAGGGCGCAAAGCTGGCGCGGGAGAATCATGTGGACCTTATCCTCGCCGTGGGCGGCGGCAGCGTGTCAGATTGCTGCAAGGTCATCTCCGCGCAGGCCAAACTGGACGAGGACATTTGGGAACTGGAGAACACCAAGCACACATTCCCAACGGAGTTTATCCCCCTCGGCACCATCGTCACGGTGTTCGGTACCGGCAGCGAGATGAATAACGGTGCCGTCATCACCCACGAGGAAAAGAAAATCAAGGGCGCCCTTTGGGGCGCACAGGCGGATTTTGCCTTCCTCGACCCCAGCTACACGCTGACTGTTCCCATGAAGCAGGTTATCTCCGGTGCCTTTGATACCCTGAGCCACGCCATGGAAACCTACTTCGGCAAGCCGGATGAAAACAATCTTTCCGATGACTTGGGCGAAGCTGTCATGCGCAGCGTCATCCGCAACACCCGTGTGCTGCTGACCGACCCGGAAAATTACGACGCAAGAAGCGAGCTGGCCTGGGCGTCTGCCATGGCGGAGAACGGCGTGTTGAAAATCGGCAAGGTCACGGACTTCCAGTGCCACATGATCGAGCATCAGCTGGGTGCCCACACCAACTGCAACCACGGTGCGGGGCTGGCGGTCATTCACCCGGTTTTGTACCGCCACATCTGCAAGTCCGGTACAGCCCGCTTCGCCCGCTGGGCGCAGAATGTCTGGGGTGTCGCACCCAAGGGCAGCATTGAGGAGACGGCTGCTGCCGGTATCGACGCACTGGCTGCGTTCATCAAGGAAATTGGACTGCCCACCACCTTTGCAGAGCTGGGCATTCCCGCCGACACCGACTTTCGTGCCATTGCGGATTCTACCGTTTTCACCCCCGGCTGCTGCAAGAAGCTGAGCCATGACGAGATTTACGAAATTTTGAAGGAGTGCAGGTGACCATGAAGAAAATCACAGCAGGCAGAGATGTGCTTGGTGAATTTGCGCCGAAGTTCGCACAGCTCAATGATGATGTTCTTTTCGGTGAGGTTTGGAGCCGGGAAAGCGAGCTTTCCGCACGCGACCGTTCCCTCATCACCGTGACAGCGCTGATGGCGCAGGGGCTGACGGATACTTCCTTCGGTCATCATCTGGCAATGGCAAAGGAAAATGGGATCACCCGCAGCGAAATTGCGGAGATCCTGACACACGCCGCATTTTATGCGGGTTGGCCGAAAGCATGGGCAGCATTCCGCATGGCAAAGGACATCTGGGCAGACGAGGAAAGCGCCGACGAAAAGCAGCGTCATCAAAACAGTATGATATTTCCCATCGGAGCGCCCAATGACGGTTTCGCACAGTATTTCAGCGGGCAGAGCTATCTTGCGCCGGTTTCCACGGAGCAGGTCAAAATCTTCAATGTGACCTTTGAACCCGGCTGCCGTAACAACTGGCACATCCACGAAGCGGACAAAGGCGGCGGACAGATCCTTATCTGCGTGGCCGGGCGCGGTTACTATCAGGAATGGGGCAAAGAGCCGCAGGAGCTGCACCCCGGCGATGTGATCAACATTATGCCCGGTGTAAAGCACTGGCACGGCGCTGCGCCGGACAGCTGGTTTTCCCATCTGGCTGTGGAAGTACCCGGAGAAAACTGCCGCAGTCAGTGGTGTGAACCGGTGAGTGAAGAAGAATATCAAAAACTGAAATAAGGAGCATTGCTATGAGCATTTTATTTATCAACGGCAGCCCCAACAAAAACGGGAACACCGCCAAGCTGGCGGCGGAGCTGCTGAAAGGCCACGAGTATAAGACCCTGAACCTTACAGACTACACCATTGGTGCATACGGCCAGAACCTCCCTGGCGATGGGCTGGATGCTGTCATTGGTGCCATGAAGCAGGCGGACATCGTCGTCATCGGCTCACCCCTGTACTGGCACAACATCTGCGGCAGCGTGCGCAACGTGCTGGATCGTTTCTACGGCAAGGTGGAGGACGGCGAACTGTCCGGACGCAAACTGTATTTTGTGTTTCAGGGCGCAGCTCCGGAGAAATGGATGCTGGATGCGGGCGAGTACACCATGAAGCGCTTCGCCGGTCTCTACGGTATGACCTACGGCGGCATGGCGACCAATAAAAACGAAGCCACGAAACTTGGAAAGAACATTTAAGGAGGAATCTTTTATGGAATACGCAACTCTCAATAACGGCGTAAAAATGCCGATGGCCGGTATTGGCACATTTCTTTTGACCCCGGACGAGGCAGAGGCCTCCTGCGTCAGTGCCTTGCAGGACGGCTATCGCCTGATTGACACAGCCAACGCCTATGTGAACGAAAAGGCAGTTGGCCGCGCTATGAAGAAGTCCGGCTTGCAGCGGGAGGAGATTTTCTTGGAAACCAAGCTGTGGCCCAGCTTCTATGAGCAGCCCGACGCAGTGGACAAGACACTTGCCCGTCTGGACACCTCCTACATCGACCTGCTGCTGATCCACCAGCCCGCGGGTAATTATGTGGCGGGCTACCGTCAGATGGAGAAGGCGTACAAGGAGGGCAAGGTGCGTGCCATTGGCCTGTCCAACTTCAACCAAGCGCAGCTTGAGGAGATTCTCTCCATCTGCGAGGTGCGCCCCACGGTATTACAGACCGAGCTGCACCCCTATCATCAGGAGCCTGAACTGAAAGCCTTCCTGAAGGAGAACGGTATCGTGCCGCAGGCATGGTATCCGTTGGGCCACGGTGACAAGGCGCTGCTTCAGGAACCGCTGTTTACTCAGCTTGGCAAGAAGTACGGCAAGTCCGCGCCCCAAATCATTCTCCGCTGGCACATTCAGAGTGGCAACATTGTCATCCCCGGCTCCAAGAATCCCGACCATATCAAGTCTAACTTTGACCTCTTTGATTTTGCCTTGACCGATGACGAAATGGCGCAGATCACCGCCCTTAACAAGAATGTGCGCTACTACACCAGCACCCCGGAAATGCTCAAAAAGTATGCGGAAATGGTTCCGCCGGTGGACGAGCAGAAGTGAATCGATTTCTTTCGCTTGCTGTGACTCTTGTGTTGATATTGACTCTCGCGGGGTGCGGAGCCGGTACAGCAGCGCCGACCCAGCCGGAGATAACACCTGCACCGAGTGCCGAACTGACAGAAGAACCGTTGGAAAGCACAGCATCGGCTGTCACATCGGAGCCGGTTCAGACCGGCCTGTTTGCAGAGCAAATCTTCTCCGGCGCAGACGGTGACATCCATTACAGCTATTATCTGCCAGACAGTTACGATGGCAGCCGCAAGTTTCCGATGATGGTCGTTATGCCGGGCTATAACATGATGTGGTTCGGTGAAGATTCTTCCGGCAGCAATCTGAATTGGAGTGGCTTTACCGCATGGACAAGGCTGGACACCGAGATGGTCGTGGTTTCTGCACAGCTCACTGACTGGGGTGAAAAATCCGCCCGACAGGCCATTGAACTAACGGAATACTTTATCAATCGTTTTGCCGTGGATGCCAGCCGGGTCTATGCCGCCGGGTATTCCGCAGGCGGCGAGACCATGTCCCGTGCGGTGGCCATGCGGCCCGACCTGTACGCCGCCTATCTCCACGGCGCTTCTCAGTGGGATGGTAGCTATGCACCCATTGCGGAGAATAGTGTGGCAATCTATATCTACATGGCCGACGGCGACGAGTATTACGGCAGCGCCAAGGCCCGCTCGGCCTACGAAAATCTCCACGAAGCCTATGAAAACGCCGGTTGGAGCGATACCGACATCGACAAAGTTCTGCGTATCGAAACACCCGACAACGCCTTCTTCAACGAAAAGGGCATTTATAACTACCACGGCGGAGCCAATGTGGTCTTTGACGACCCGGACAATTTGAACTGGGTGCTCTCTCACAGCAAAGGATGAGAACATGAAACCAATTCTCAAAATAAAAATCGCCGTAGATGCGGCCATGTCGGTGTTCATGCTGCTTCTGATGGCCTACGGTCTTGTGGGCGAGGCAGCCCACGAGTGGATCGGTATGGGAATGTTCGCTCTGTTCGTGGCACACCATATACTCAACCTAAAGTGGCTGTTGGCAGTCGGAAAGGGCAAATACACGCCCATCCGCGTGCTTCAGACGGCGTTGGTCGGGATCCTCTTTCTTTCTATGTTCGGTTCAATGATTAGCGGCGTTGTGCTGTCCCGTTATGTATTTGCGTTTTTTCCAAAGCACGGCGGCTATGAGCTTGCACAGCAGGTGCATATCCTCTGCGCCTACTGGGGCTTCGTCTGTATGAGCCTGCATCTGGGATTTCACTGGAGCATGATGCTGGCGATGGTGCGTAAGCACTTGCCGTCTTCGCCCCCGCGGACATGGAGCCTGCGACTGATCGGCTGGCTCTGGGCAGCGTATGGCGCGTTCGCCTTCCGACGCAGAGGCGTTAGTTTGTATCTGCTGCTCAGAAGCCACTTCGTATTCTACGATTATTCCGAGCCTGTGATCCTCTTCCTAATTGACCATCTTTCCGTAATGGTGATGTTCGTGCTAATTGGATACTATTTCGCATCTGACTAAATGCCCGAATGCACTTCAAAACCAGCATATCACCCATTGTGCTAAAAACCCTTGCACTTTTACAAAATATCTAAATCCATTTTAACAGGCAATGGGGCAAAAAAACTGCCACATTACTCAAAATAAAACAGGCAAGCCTCAGATTAAAACGGCTTGCCTGTAGAATAACGATGCTGACGGTAATGACAATGTTTTTGATATACCCCTTTACCCTATCCCACGAACACCGTCACCATCGTCACCACCGTCACGCTTATAGTGAAATGACGCTTGCAGTTTACTACTGCTCGAAACAAAAATAATGATATTACGAGAAACGCAAAATCAGAATGACGCAGATGACGCTAATGACGCTGAATCTGGGATATGGTATAGGGATATCCTCAAAACAGCGTCATTAGCGTCATCAGCGTCACTATCGTCACGCAAGAACAGCGCGGGGGTCTGGGGTACGCCCCAGAAATGTGCATGTGGATGACCACATGCTATGCTAGCAAAACACGTTCCTGTCCAAAGCGAAGACAATCAAGGCGGATACACATACAAATTCACATATACTCCAGAGTGAATCAGTTTAGATTCATCCAAAATTCTTGACACGAAAAAGTGAATCAGTTCTGATTCATTTTCCCAAGTGCTGCTATTATGGTTCGGCATCTCTTGAATACGGTACGCATTATGATGACGGTAAAAGAATGATAAGCGAGCGGTACTTGCCATGAGTTTGCCGGGAAGAAACAAATATAAAAACTGCAAATCCTTCAGTGTACGCTTGATGGTAATGATTCTCTGCGTTTCGGTGCCACCTATTTTGGTATTGCAATCTTAAAATCCGTGGCTGCCATGGCAGTCGTAGGGGGTGAACGCGAGATTCCGCCGCGCGGTAACCTCCTCCGCAGTGGCAAGACGGGCACGCAGCAGATGGCAGGTGCAGGTACATTGTATCCCGAACAAACTGTCCATCTCAGGGCGTTTGTTGTAACTCTAGTGCGCCCGGCATGGGCAACAACTAGGTGGTGAAAGACCACTACGCCCTCGGCAGTAGAAAGTGTTAGCCGAAGGCAAGGATGTCCATCGTGAGGTGGAATCTGAAGGAAGTCGGAGGTCAGCGAAAAAATGCAGGCGGGCAAACGCCTGAACCGATGAACAGAAACACATAGTAGGCCGTGGAAGCAGTGGAAGAAGTCCAAAACGAAGGTAGGCAACTTGAGACAGATGGGCGTCCTGGCTGACAGGGTATACCAGTGGGGGAATTCCAGACTGGGTTATTGGCGTATCGCCGGTAGTCCTGTATTAAAGGGTTCCATTACAAACGCAAGACTCGCAGCAGCAGGATATTTTAGTATCCTCCGCTACTACGAGTCCTTGCACTTATGCGGTTGGACCGACATGTACAGACCGGTGCGCACGGTGGTGTGAGAGGTCGGCTTTCTAGTTAAAAGAGACTCTTACTCGATTTGTTTCGTCGAAGAATTGTAATTTCGACGACTTGATTTTAAGGCTTCCATTTTATCTCGCTGTGGACGGCAACCGGTGCATCCGTTGCTAAGGCAGTTCGATTCTCAATAAGCAATTCGCTCATTTGTGAAAGGCTTTTGTGAAGTGCAGCATCGTCTGGAAGAAACCCCTGCAATTTATGGTTACTCCCGCAATCAGGGGCTTCGGTAGAGAGGATACAAAAATTTTTTAATTGGCCGATATGTAGTTCTCTTCTTTAAAAATGATGAACCAAAAACTGAAATATAGCGGAGATTCTGCGGTACACAAATTTGCACAAAATATCTATAATGAAAAACGCTGCTGAGCAGATTGCATAGCGGCGCTTTTCTTTACGGGAAGTGTCTCCTATAGAAATTAAAATACCGAAAGAAGTCTGCGGTTTACCACGAAAATATCTTTTAACATATAAGTATACAGAAAGCAGGCATATAAATTCCATGTAAATTTCAAAGTAAAAAATGTAGTATTTGTATGATTCCACTTGAAAGCGCAATGCGGGAAAAGTGCGGGAAAAAGTGCAGGAAGAACGGGAATTATCACATGGAGGGAAAACACTGGCGGCTTGTATTATAGTAGTAAACCACTGTAAAGTAGATTTGTGCATGATGCACACACTGCTTAAAGAGAAAGGATGAAGACTATGAGAAAAGCACAGCACAAGGGCAAGCGCGTACTCGCGTCGGCTCTTTGTGTCGGTATGCTGGCCAGCATGGTCCCGACGCAGGCCTTTGCGGCCGACGAACAGCCAGTGGTCGTCCAGGAGGCTGCGCCTGCCGCCGAGGAGGCTCCGGCGGAGAACGCAGTCTCCACAGAGACCCCAGCGGAGGAGTCTGCTGCCGAGGAGACCCCGGCCCCTGCTGAGGACGCCCCGACTGAGGAGACGCCTGTCGAGGAAGCACCTGCGGAGGAAGCAGCTCTCGCCCCGATGGATGCCCCTGTTGAGGAGGCTCTTGCCGCCGAGGAGACCGCAGCCCCCGCTGCGCAGGAGGCTGCTGCACCTCAGACCGCCGCGGCTCGCATCGCAACAAACGTCGGTGTGGTCCCTGCCGGAATCGATTGGGCGGATAATGTGACCGCGAATACCTTCGCAGAGCCCTATGCAACCGTCACTGCAAAGGATAAGGCAGGCAACGAGTACACCGTGGAGGTCATCCCCGCAGACACCGTTTACTTTATCGACAGCGTGGCCGCTACCGGCAACGACAAGATGGACAATGTTCAGTCCACTGCCGCCTACGCAGCCGCCAAGGCGCTGCTGGGCGACCAGCTGCTGAACGGCAAGTCCGACCAGTTCTACCAGGGCGACGCGACCTGGGGCTTGGTGGACACCGACGCCCAGACGAAGGGCTACACCAGCAGCAATGCTGATGACAAGGATTACACCGGTGTTTACGGCAAAAACAATGAAGCAGGGGAGACAATCTCCTACAAGTTCACGCTGCCCGCCGGTAAGTACAAGATCACGACTGCCCACCGTGAGTGGTGGGGCGGCCAGAACCGTGCCATGGACCTGAGCCTGACCACCGACGCAGGTACGTCTGTTTATGCGTCGGTTCCGAAGCAGGACAACAACGCCGTTACCACCAAGACCGGTGAGTTTGAGATCACCTCCGAGAAGGTCGTGACCTGGACGGCCACGACCACCGGTCAGCACGCCCCCGCCGTTAGCTGGCTGGCTGTTGAGCGCACCGGCGACGCCGAGACCCCCGACACGCCCGTGGATGGCGACAACGCCAACTTCGGCAAGGCGCTGGAGGACAATGACATGGTCAGCGTCCGCACCGGCGCGTCCCTGGTCGAGAGTCTGAACAGCGGCAAGCAGGTCAGCGTTACCTCCGGCTGGATCAGCGGCGGCAACTCCGCTACCGATGGCGGCGCTGCCATCAACGACGGTGACAGCTTCTTCAAACGCACCAGCTTCACGCTGTACACTGATTTCAAGTTCAACGACGAGCACGACAACACCTCCGTGGTGCTGGTCGGCCCCTCTGCGGATGCCAACTTCCGCATCATCCCCCGCAAGACCGACGGCACTGCTGTGCTCAAGGTCAACAACGGCACCGAGTACGCCCTCTCCAAGAACCTGACGGCAGGGGAGTGGAACGCGATTGCCCTTGTCTACAACGAGAATGACACCGAGGGCACCGTCGCTGTTTACCTGAACGGCGAGGAGGTCCTGGCCGCCAGCGGCATCGGCTTCAAGCTCAGCGAAAAGACCGGCATCGTCGGCGCGTTCGGCGCGACCTACGGCACCGGCTTCATGCGCACTGGCCTGTATGACAACATCGTTGTCACCGGCACGGCTGACGCCGAGGCTGCCAAGACCGAGACCGCGGCCCGCTACGACGCCTTCAACAGCATTGCCGATGTGGACGGTGTTGTCACCGTCACCGGCACGGACGTACTGGAAGCGGGCAGTGCGGCGCACAAGAACGGCTGGACCTACAAGGGCTTTGGTATGCTGAACGGCAACTCCACCAGCAACCTGCTGCTGGACTACAAGGCCGAGAACTCCGAAGCGTACTGGGAGATGATGCAGTACCTGTTCGGCGGCGAGTACCCGCTGTTCTCCAACATTAAGATGGAGATGGGCAACGATGGCAACAACTCCACCGGTGCTGAAGCCTGCACGAAGCGCTATGAGGACGAGGAAGCTGATGCCTCTCGCTCTCCGGGCTTCGTCATGGCTGCTGACGCCAAGAAGATCAACCCGGACGTCAAAGTCTCCATCCTGCGCTGGGAGTATCCCAACTGGGTCAAGGCCAAGGCCGACGGCACCGAGAAGTACGCCGCCATTTATAAATGGTATAAGGAAACCATCTTTGACGCCTACGAGAAGTACGGTTACGTCATCGACTACATCGATCCCGATAAGAACGAGACCGGCAGCCCCGATGGCGAGATCATCAAATACTTTGCCAACGCGCTGAAGAATGAGACAGACTTCCCCAGCTACTTCACCGAGGAAGCCAAGGAAGCCTACCACAACATCAAGATCGTGGCCTCCGACGAAAATAAGGGCCTGAAGATCGTTCCCCTGATGCGCAGCGATTCCGGCGTGTACGACGCTGTCGATGCTATCGGCTTCCACTACCGCACCAACGCCACGAGCGATTATATCACGATGGCAGACGTGGACGACAAGGAAGTCTGGTACAGCGAGGGCTGCGCGACCTTCGGTTATTCCGAACTGCAGGAGAACAAGACCGCCGAGTACGGCGCCGGTACCATCGGTGGCTACCAGAGCCCGCTGGCCCTGCTGGACAGCCTGCCCAACGCCTTTGTCGGTTCCCGCCGCACGATGTACATGTTCCAGCCTGCGATTGGTTCCTTCTATGAGGGCATCCAGTACGGCCATAAGGAACTGCTGTCCGCCCGCGATCCGTGGAGCGGCTACATCCATTATGACCCCGTGCTCTATATGCTGAGCCATATCACCAAGTTCGCCAAGACCGGCTGGGAGAACGACACCAACACAAACGGCATCTGGCGTGTGCTGCCGAACGCGACCTACGGCTCCTTCGGCTCCAGCGACAACGAGCACCAGA
>ENA-OPVG01002299-OPVG01002299.1-human-gut-metagenome-genome-assembly--contig:-NODE-2299-length-11817-cov-4.818398_pt1 | contig 11817 bp, 10 predicted proteins | sample MGYA00241093_ERZ501975 | MGnify/ENA primary metagenome ERZ501975 (study PRJEB25962, sample SAMEA2042993) | human gut metagenome | biome: human gut; feature: human-associated habitat; material: faeces... | reverse complement strand
CTGTAAGGGAGCAATATGACTATGTGCTGATCGACTGTCCGCCCGTTGAACTGGTAGCCGACACGCAAATTATCGAGAAACTGGCTGACCGTACCATTTTCGTAGTCCGCGCAGGGTTGCTCGAACGGAGCATGCTCTCGGAATTGGAGAAGATCTACGATGAAAAAAAATACAAAAACATGTCCCTGATCCTGAACGGGACCGAGGGAAGCGGTGGTCGATACGGATACCGTTACGGCTATCGCTATGGCTATCACTACGGTTACGGCTCGGGATACCATTACGGCTCCGATGAAAAAACGGGGGGGGTAAATAGTTGGTTATCAAATAATTAGCAATCAAGATTCTCAAATAGAATCATTCATATCATCGTGTGGCCTTTCAAGAAACGCATCCCGCTGAAAGATAGCGGTATATTCGAGGGTTTTACCGACTATCACTCGCACATCCTGCCGGGTGTGGACGACGGTGCCCAGACGATGGAAGAGGCGTTGGAGACACTGCGCCTGTATGAAGAGTTGGGCATAAAATCCGTATGGCTTACGCCGCATATCATGGAAGATATGCCAAACACCACAACGCACCTCCGGGAACGTCACGCTGAACTTCAAGCCGCCTACAGCGGCCCGATAAAACTGTATCTTGCGGCCGAGAACATGCTCGACAATCTCTTCGAGGAACGGTTGGAGAGAAATGACCTGCTGCCCTTGGGCGAGAATGGAGACCACCTGTTGGTGGAAACCTCTTATTTCAGCCCACCGATGGGATTGAGCAACATCCTGCTCCGCATCAAGACAAAAGGCTATATTCCCGTACTGGCACATCCCGAACGGTATGTATATATGGATGAAAACGATTACAGGCAATTGAAAGGATTGAATGTAAGACTTCAACTCAACCTTTTTTCGTTAGTCGGCGCATATGGTATTGGGATAAGGAAGAAAGCCGAATGGTTGCTGAGAAACAGTTTCTATGACTTGGCTGGTAGCGATACCCATTGCCATTCAATTTGGAAAGAAGCAATTACAAAAAAAATACAGGAAAATTTGTCGGATAAATTGAGGCGTTTTTTGTGAGTACATTCCTCAAAATAAGAATACCAATAGAACAGCAATGGTACTCGTCACACAAGAAATAATAGAGTTTTTTTATATTTATGGAAACCAATAGCATTCTAACCAATGAGTATAGTAATAATGGATACCAAATTCACTTGTACCGTGGAGAGATGACAGGTATGTGGTATGCATATGGTTATTCGGCGTATGGCTTACGGTTATTTGGCAAGAGCAATGGTTATAACAGTATACGGGGATATTCCAAAAGTCTTCAAATGCCGTGTACAATTACTTCCAATGAATCGGTCATACCGTTGTTGCAGAATGCCATCGAAGTTGCTTCACAGACGGACACTTATATAAGTCTGCGGATGCCTGATGCCATAAATACAGACGCATATACAAAATGGGTAAACAAGCTGAAAGATGGTATTAGCAACAATGATGAAATAATAGTAACTACACATGTAAGCAAATACGTACCCAAAGACAGTTTCATTCCTGACGGGATGTCCGCATTTGCGCGCAATGTCAAACGCATCGGAGATTTCATATTGTCATTGATTGCATTGGTTGTTTTTTCTCCGTTATTCTTGATTTGTTATATTGCCATTCGCCGGGAAGATGGAGGAAGTGCTATTTTCAAGCAAGAACGTATCGGTAGGTTTGGCCGCCCGTTTTATATCTATAAGTTCCGTTCCATGTGTCTGGATGCCGAAAAGTTTGGACCGCAGCTTAGCCATAGCGGGGGTGACAACGATCCCCGTTTGACAAAGACAGGCCGTTTCATCCGTGCACACCATTTGGACGAGCTGCCCCAGCTCTACAACGTACTGCGTGGCGATATGGCATTCATAGGGCCACGTCCCGAACGCAAGTTCTATATCGACCAAATACTTGAGCATGATGCGCGATACACTTATCTTTACCAGATCCGTCCGGGTGTAACCTCATATGCCACGCTGTACAACGGCTATACGGACACAATGGAAAAGATGTTGCGTCGTCTGGAGTACGACCTTTACTATTTAGGACACCGTTCGTGGCTGTTCGACTTCAAGATTCTGCTCAACACGTTCTGTTCCATCGTGTTTGGCAAGAAGTTCTGAAAATAAAGATGAAAAATAAAACTTACTATTTAATCGGATGGAAACTAAAAAAAGAATAGAGTTTATAGATTTGGCAAAAGGAGTATGTATTTTATTGGTCATAATGATGCATACAGATGTGAATGTTGATTTTCCGGGGCTGCGGGGAATGCGTATGCCTCTTTACTTTATTTTGTCAGGCTTGTTTTTCAAAGATTATGGAGGATTTCTCAATTTGCTGGTAAAGAAAGCCAATAAAATACTGATACCATTCCTGTTTTTCTATTTGGCCAGTTATAGCATTTTTTATTTGATAGGCTGGCTATCTCCCGATATTATTAAAAGCAAGGCAACCGGTATATCCGATTTATTCACACAACGTCAATTGTTTAATGGACCTATCTGGTTCTTACTTGCTTTGTTTTGAGCTAATTTGATGTTCTGTTTCATTTCGTTAAAGATAAAAAACGAGTGGCTACGGGGAGTCCTTGTTTTCGGAATAGGTGGAATCGGGGTATTGCTGGGTACATATCATCTATTCCTTCCTTGCTATATAGACAGTGCCATGAGTGCTTTGCCGTTTTTCTATTGCGGCTACCTTTTGAAAAAGACGCCTTTGCTTTACCCTAACATTTATGACAAATACAATGCCCTATGGATAGTATTGTTTTATGGAGTGGCTTTGTGCATAGCCCGATGGTTTGATGACCCATATATTCATTTTAGCACGAATAGTATAATCGGCAATTGGATTTTAGGTATCATACTATCTTTATCCGATGTAATGGCCGTCTTGTTTTTATGCAAAACCATCAAACACATACCCTTTGTCAGTTACTTTGGCAGATATTCTATTATCCCGCTTTGTACACATCATTTGGTTTATCTCCCTCTGAAATATATATTAATCAGATTTAATATTTCTGGGGGAGCCTGTCCGAAAAGTAACGAATTGAAATAGATACAAAAGTATAAAAAGCTCTTTGAAATATGCGAATATTTTCGTAACTTTATGATAGTTAAGAAGATACGCAAATGGGATACATTGAGAAAGCCAAACGAAACGAAGCATTGCTCTTTCCTGAGTATTTGGACGATTATGTGGAGAGCGATTGCCCAGTACGTTTGTTTGATGCCTTCGTTGATTCTCTGAATCTTGAACAACTTGGATTTGCCAAAGCAGTGTCAGAGACGATGGGAAGACCATCATACGATCCACGAGACCTGCTGAAGGTTCTACTGTATGGTTACTTCTATGGAGTACGTTCATCACGCAGGCTTGCAAGGGAGTGTAAATGCAATGTTGAGCTTATGTGGCTCACAGGCAAACTTACGCCTGACTTCAGGACACTCTCAGACTTCCGCAAAGATAACATCCAGTGTATGGAGTCAGTTTTTAAGGAGTTCAACCGATACTGCCTCAAACTGAAGATCTTGTCGAAGTCATTTATCTCGATAGATGGTAGCAAATTCAAGGCAGTGAATGCCAAAGATAGAAACTTCACTTTGAACAAGCTTGACGATCGTCTTGCATGGCTCGACTCAAACATCAAGCATTACCTCTCAGCTTTGGAAGAGGCTGACAACGAGGATAGTGACCGTAATCTGACAAGGGAAGAAATTGAAGCAAAGCTCAAAACTCTTCAGGAACGCAAGGAACGTTATGAAGGATATCTCCGCGAAATGGAGTCAACCGGTCAGAAGCAGAAGTCACTTACAGATCCTGATGCCAAATTAATGAAGTGCAACGAGGGCTTCTGTGTAGGCTATAACACTCAAACCGCAGTAGAGGATGGCAGCCATATGGTTGTTGGCTTCAAGGTTACTGACAGTCCTACAGATCACGGGCAGATAACTGAACTTGCATCGGAAGTAAAGACTGACGTGGGTGTGGATGTGATTGAGGCCGTTGCCGACAAAGGTTATCAATCACCTGAAGATATGTCCAAAGCACTTGAAAATGGTGTTGTTCCGAATGTCATCCAGCGTGATGGTGAAACTGAAGTGACAGTAGACTTTGAATACAATCCTGCAGAAGCAACAGAATTGAATCCAAGTAGTACCTCATCAGACGATATCAGGAAATGTCTTCAGGCTGGCTCAATACCGGATGTCTATGGAGGCATCTTGAGTAATCCGGAGATAATCTCAGTCAAGAACACTGAGTATACAATAGCAGATGATGCGGTTCTTAAAATGACTCATGAGCAAATGGTAGAGGAAGCTCGGAAGGGTTACCTCATCCGTGACCCTCATAGAAATCTAGTTATCTGTCCCGAAGGCGCTATACTTCGTCAAAAGTCAATCAAACGCAATGGAGATATCAGATATTGTAACAAGTTAGCTTGCAAGAATTGCAAGAACAAGTGTACAAAGTCTCCGTTCCGCGAAGCAGACTTCTCAAAGGATAAACTGGTAATGAAGGTCAAAGGTTATAATCATAACGACAATGACAAACCAGATACTGGAACCAAGGTCAACAAGAAGGTTGTGACTACACAAAAGGTCAGGTTCCACTTAAAGCTGGATGAGAAGAAGATGAATGAGCGTAAATGTCTGTCAGAACATCCTTTCGGCACTGTCAAAAGAGCAATTGGAATGTCCTATCTTCTGCTAAAAGGCAAAACAAAGGTTGTCGGAGAGACTGCTTTGATGCTTCTGTCGTACAATTTGAGGAGGGCGATATCAATAAAAGGCGTTGAAGACATGGTAAAAGCCCTGGTATAACATAAAAATCCATCTCAATGAGCGTTCCTTTACGAAAACAGAGGGATAAACCCTCTGAGAATCGCATATTCAAAAATGATAAGAAAAATGGTAACTATCTATAATACTACACTCTCAGCGACTTCCCAAAGGCACTTTTCGGACGGCCTGGGGGGGGGGGATTTTACCTATATTCACAATATTAATCTGTTGGGCTTGTATCCCTCTGTGTCTGAAACTTATTCCTTGGTTTATTGCCCAAAAAGATTTGCTACCCAATCCGATGCCGATTAGAACAAAATAGTAGATACAATCAATGCCATGGCTGTTAACCAATTGAAGGCGGGAGCTGCCTTATCCTATATATCCATAGGATTAAATAATATAATAGGGTTATTGTACACTCCCTATATGCTGCGTATGATGGGACAAAATGAATACGGATTGTATTCGTTGGTCGCATCGGTGGTGGCCTACCTGACAGTACTCGATTTAGGCTTTGGCAATGCCATTGTGAGATATACCGCCAAATTCCGTGCGGAAGCAAAAACGAAAGAGCAGTATGAGATGTTCGGGATGTTCCTTGTCTTGTATTGTGCCATCGGCTTGGTTGCTTTAGGGGCAGGATTCGGATTATATCTTCACATAGATACTCTGTTTGGCGATACCATGTCGCCCGAAGAATTGGGAAAGGTACGGGTCATGATGCTGCTCATGGTATTTAATATTGCTTTCACCTTCCCTATGAGTATATGGGGAGCTGTTATCAATGCCTATGAAAAGTTTGTCTTTCCTAAAGCAATCAATATTACACGGATTGTCTTGAACACTGTGATAATGGTGGTATTACTTGAATTAGGCTACAAAGCAGTAGCAATGGTAGTGCTGATTACCCTGTTCAATATGGTTACACTCATCATCAATGCATGGTATTGCAAATATAGACTTTGCATACATGTAAAGTTTGTCCGATTTAAATGGGGATTTTTGAAAGAAGTCAGCATCTATTCGTTCTGGCTTTTCCTCAATGCCATTATGGACCGTATTTATTGGAGTACCGGACAGTTTGTATTGGGAATGTTTAAAGGAGCCATGGTTGTGGCAGTATATGCCATTGCGATACAGTTACAAGGCATTTACATGAGCTTCAGCACGGCTATATCCGGTGTTTTTTTACCAAGAATCACTTCTATGGTGACGAAAGGAAATGATGAGAAAGCAATATCAGACATTTTTATCCGTATCGGACGTATTCAATATATTGTCATGGCGTTCATACTGTCCGGCTTTATTGTATTTGGCAGACCCTTTATCCATTTATGGGCGGGGACAAACTATGATGATGCTTATTGGATAACCTTATTGTTTTTCGTTCCACTTACTGTTCCTTTGATACAGAATGTGGGCATTTCCATTCTACAAGCACGTAATCAATTGAGATTTCGTTCGTTACTATATGTAATAATAGCCATTGCCAGTTTGGGCATATCCATTCCTTTGGCTAAAGAATATGGCGGGATAGGCTGTGCCATTGGTACGGCATTGGCCTTGACCGCCGGTCAAATAGTGGCGATGAACATCTATTACCACAAGAAAATTCATCTTGACATTCCCAAATTTTGGAAAGAGATAGCAGGAATGTCTGTTGTGCCTATAATAGTCGGGATAGTATGTATGTTAATTAATATCTATATTGATATACAATACAATATATTCACTTTGGCAATAGGCATATTGCTTTTCTCTGCTATTTACCTGCCTCTTTTTTGGAGATGCTCAATGAATGCCGGTGAGAGAGATTTGTTTGCAATGCCAATTAACAGACTGTTGAATAAGTTAGGATTGAATATTCAATTAGGGTAAAAACTTCCTATCAGTGATTTGACACAAATGATAGAAATAAAAGATAAATCGCAATGCTGTGGATGTAACGCATGTGTACAGCGTTGTCCTAAGCAGTGCATAGCGATGTGTGAGGATGAGGAAGGTTTTCTCTATCCTGAGGTGGATGAAGCAATCTGTATTGATTGCGGATTATGTGAAAATGTGTGTCCGGTTATTAATCAGGCAGATGCCCGTATACCTTTGCAAGTTTATGCCGCCAAGAATACCGATGAGAAGATACGCATGCACAGCTCTTCCGGTGGCGTATTTTCTATCTTGGCAGAACAAACAATTAAACAAGGAGGTGTAGTATTCGGTGCCCGTTTTGATGAGAATTGGGAGGTGAAGCATGATTATACGGAAACGATTGACGGTGTGTCAGTATTTCGTGGTTCCAAGTATATGCAGAGTAAAACAGGTGATACGTTCAAGCAGGCGGAACAATTCTTGAAGCAAAATAGAAAGGTGCTCTTCTCCGGTACTCCTTGTCAAATAGTGGCTCTAAAAAGATACTTAAAGAAAGAGTATGAAAATCTGCTTTTGGTGGATTTCATCTGCCACGGTGTGCCTAGTCCGGGCGTTTGGAGAAAATACTTGAAACAGGTAATCGCACTGACGTGCGATAAAAATACGGTTTCGTCTCACCTTAAGCTGCTTCTCTCCGAACGGAATGCCCTTGTTGAGGGTATTTCGTTCAGAGACAAACGCTTGGGATGGCAAAAATACAGTTTCTCTCTCACCCTTTCCACGACCGACGAGAGTGGAAACAAAAATACAGTTTCGCTCTCTGAGTCTCTAAATGAAAATTTGTTCATGCGGGGCTTCTTGGCGAATTTGTATTTACGTCCGAGTTGCTATGCTTGTCCGGCAAATAAGGGGAAAAGCGGTAGTGACATTACTTTGGGAGATTACTGGGGTATATCCTCCTTGATGCCCGATTATGATGACGACAAAGGGATAAGTGCCATAAGCGTTAATACGGAGAAAGGTAAAGCGGTGTATGCCACACTTAATGTGGACAACCGATCGACTTCTTATGAAGCCCTCTGCCAACGGAATCCGTCATTGGTCAGAGCTTGTGACATCCCGAAGAACAGAGAAAGATTTTTCAACTTATGGTATGCTATTGACTTCAAATGCGTAATAGAGGAGCTTACAAAGAGAAGTCTTAGAGGCAGAATCTATTCGGTAGTTATGCGGGCAATAGGAGCCTTCTTTGGAACTAAAGGAAAGAAAATCATCAAGAAACTATTAGGAAGATAATATGAAGATTGGGATATTGACATTGCCGTTAGTGGACAATTACGGTGGTATATTGCAGAACTATGCGTTGCAGCAAACCATTAAGTCATTGGGGCATGAGCCTATTACGATTCGTTCCTTAAACAAACATTTTTTATATCGTTATTGGCCATTAATCACGACTAAAATCATAATAGCTAAACTACTGGGCAGAAACAGCCATTTCCCGGAACTCCCCTTTGTAGCAAAAAGGAAACACAAGGAAACACAGCGTTTCGTTCACGATATGATTGAGTCGACCCATGAAAGGTATGTCTATATGCCCAAAGATATTGTGGGCAAGCATAAACTGGATGCTATTGTAGTAGGCAGTGACCAAGTATGGAGACCAATGTATAATGAATTGATTATCAATATGTTTCTTAGTTTTTGCACGGATGATAAAATTCATCGTGTAGCTTATGCAGCATCTTTCGGTGTGGATTGTTGGGAGTATTCAAAAAGCCAGACAAAAAAATGTAGGGAGCTGATAAAGCTATTCGATGGCATATCCGTAAGAGAAGCATCCGGTATCGCTTTGTGCAAAAAACATTTAGGTTGCAATGCCATTGAGGTGTTAGATCCCACATTGCTTCTGACTTGCGACAAATACAGTTCAATCTGCGAGGGGGTAGTTCCTGCAACATCCAAATATCTGGCTGCTTACGTCCTTGATATGAATGACGAAAAGCGGAAGGTAATTGAAGCGATTGCTTCAAAAGAACGGCTTCCTATAAAATGGTTTCATACAGATAAAAGCTGCGTTTTATCGGTCGAAGAGTGGATTGCATCTTTCCGCGATGCTGCATTTGTGGTGACAGATTCCTTCCATGGCACAGTGTTTTCTATCATTTTCAACCATGACTTTTATTCTATCGTAAACGAAAACCGCGGTGCCTCAAGATTTTATTCTTTACTTTTAAAATTCGGATTGATGGAGAGAGTAATAGCAAGCCGCGATGTTTCCAAGATAAAGTCAGGGGAAATCGACTGGAATAGCGTGAATAAAATATGGGCGCAACAGAGAAAGGAAAGCATTGAGTTCTTAAACAGGAATTTGATTGGAAATAAACATTAAAGACTTATATACGGAAATGTCAAAGTGCAGAGATATAATAAGATTAGTCTATTACCCCTTGAAACGTATGTTTGATTATGGCGAGTATAAAAGATTTATCAAAGAGTCGGCCATTCAAGTAAGAGATACAAACGAAACAATCCGATACATATTGGCAAATCAGGTTTCTGTATCCAGATTCGGCGATGGCGAGTATATGGTGATGAACCAAAGTGGAAACGGTTTCCAATGTCCCGATAAAAAACTGGGGGAAAGGTTAAAGGAAGTCCTTAATTCAAACTTGTCTAACCATATCGTGTGTCTTCCCTACGCATTTGTCAGCACAAAGCAGATGACAAATGATGCGAAAAATTTCTGGTTTCCCTTCTGTGGTTCATACAGGGATTTTATTTTGAAGACCACCAATCAGGAAAAGACATACTATGATACAAATTTTACCCGGTTCTATATGGACATGAAAGACAAAAGCAAGGTCGGTCATGTGGTCGGACAACTGAAAAAGATCTGGGAAGGAAGGCCTGTCTTTATAATCGAAGGCAGATACAGCTGCTTGGGAATCGGGAATGACCTGTTTGACAATGCGAAATCGATACGGAGAATAATATGCCCCTCCCAAAACGCATTTTCAAAATATGACGAGATATTTGAAACTGCAACTAAAATTATACCAAAAGACTGCTTGATACTCTCAGCATTGGGCATGACGGCAACAGTGTTATGTTATGACCTATCCCGACGGGGTTATCAGGCAATAGACATAGGACACATTGATATAGAATACTCATGGTTCAGAATGAGGGCAAAGAAAAAATGCTCTGTACCGGGAAAAGCTGTAAATGAAATCAGCAATATGCCGGAGAAAGAATGTTCTGACAACAAATATAGTGAATCTATAGTAGCCGTCATCCAATGATTCCATCCATAAGCGTGATTAGTCCCATATATAATATGGAACGACTCTTGTCGAAATGTATCGACAGTATTTTGGCTCAAACATTCAATGATTTTGAATTGATCCTGATAGATGATGGCAGTACGGACCGTAGCGGAGTGATATGCGATGAATATGCCACACGAGACAGTCGGATTAAAGTAATTCACAAAAAAAACGAAGGAGTAAGCATAGCGCGCCAGTTGGGAATAGACTTTGCACAAGGGGAATATACCATACATATAGATCCCGATGATTGGGTGGAGCCTAAAATGCTGGAAGAGCTTTACAAGAAAGCAAAGAGTGAACATGCAGATATGGTTATCTGCGATTATTATGTAAACCGGCATGACAATCAGTATCACGAGGTGCAGAAGCCTACCGCACTTGATGCGGAAACCGTACTGCATGACATATTCAGGGGGTTGCATGCCAATTGTTGGAATAAGCTGATCCGGAGGTCATGTTACACTGAATACGACATCCGATTTCCGGAGAACCTGTCTTATAGGGAGGATTTCTGTGTAATCACCCAATTATTGCTACACCCCATAAAAATCAGTTATATAAACCAAGCACTATATCACTATGCGCAAAACCCTAACCAGACCTCTATCTCTTTTGCGAAAAATGAGAAAACATTGCATGACCAACTGACGGTAGTTGAGAATGTGAGGTCGTACCTGAACGGGAAATATCCTGAATGTCTCAACACGCTGAGAGCGGATGTAGCATGTTGGCTGATAGAATCGGGGTTTAAGGACGCAAACGAAATCAGGGCTGAATATAGTGACTTGCTAAATGCTGGTGTTATTATGAGTTTACCCAAAAACAGGCGGATTAAGATATTCATTTCTTTTTTCCTTGGAAAGTCTGTCTTCCATCACATTCATCATTATATTTCTGTCATAAAACACAAATGGAAAAATCATTAAAGATTATGAACTTCACCCTGTATCAATACAAATATATATCCAAAGACGACAGTACTTATCTAAAAGGTTTGGCCATTCTCATTATGATATGTCTGCATGTATTTGGTTCACGGGCTGTTAATTTGCCGGCTTACCAACAGATGGACGACTTTGTTTTTATGGGCAGACCATTATCCTTTTGTCTGTCACGATTTTGCAGTATTTGTGTGCATATATATATATTGCTAAGCGGATATGGACTGTTTATTGTTTATAGAAGGAAAGTTGAAAAAGGTGTGGGTATGAAAAACCTCAAAAGAATCTCCTTGCTTATGGCTAAAGTCATATTGGTGGGAACTATATTCTACCCCATTTCTCTCTTCTATCCTGATTTACAATGGCATTTCAGTTTCATGGAGTGCGTGAGAATGCTGTTAGGTTATTCCGGTAACTATGAATGGTGGTTTTTGCGTCCTTATCTGATTATTGCCGCACTATCCCCCTTCCTCTTGAAAGGAATCAACAAGAAATCGGTAATCTGCCTGACTATATCATTGCTGCTGTATTTTTTGACAAAATATTTAATTTATTTTCATGACTTTCATCTATTTGTAATCTTAGAACAGGTATTCATTCTTTGTTTGCCGTTCTTTTTGGGTGCTATCCTCGCCAAATATGGCATATTGGCTTGGGCGAAAAGTATATCTCAATCACACTTTGCTGTATTCTTGTCTATAACCGTCCTTATGGTTATGCTGTTGTATAAGTTTTACTTTCCCAGCGGAATAATCGATCCATTTATTAGTGCTGTGTTTGTGATATGCTGTATTATATTAACAAATATTGTAAACACAGCACTAATAAATGGATCGATTAT
>ENA-OPVG01002291-OPVG01002291.1-human-gut-metagenome-genome-assembly--contig:-NODE-2291-length-11838-cov-2.599423_pt1 | contig 11838 bp, 10 predicted proteins | sample MGYA00241093_ERZ501975 | MGnify/ENA primary metagenome ERZ501975 (study PRJEB25962, sample SAMEA2042993) | human gut metagenome | biome: human gut; feature: human-associated habitat; material: faeces... | reverse complement strand
ATATGCTATAAAAAGATTTTCAAGTCTGGTATAATTTGCATTATGAGAAATTCCACGATGGCACCGTGAAATGTATCGAAGATGAGATACCATTTGAGCTACCAGAGGGGTGGGAATGGGAACGTCTTGGATATCTAGCACAGTATAAAAAAGGACCTTTTGGAAGTAGCATTACTAAAGCAATGTTTGTTCCAGACATTCCAGATGCTGTCAAAGTTTACGAGCAAAAAAATGCAATTAACAAGGATGCAACTTTAGGTAGTTATTTCATTTCTGCTGAAAAATATGAATCACTGAAAGGTTTTGAGGTGTTTCCTAACGACATCATCGTCAGCTGCGCTGGCACAATCGGAGAAACTTTTGTATTACCAATAGGAATGAGAAAAGGCATTATAAATCAAGCATTAATGAAAATTTCTTTATTTGATTTGGAAACTATGGATTTTTATTTAACGTATTTTGATTTCAAACTAAAGAGTGCAGTACAGGAACAAGGACATGGTATCGCATTAAAAAATATTCCACCATTTGATGTACTAAAAAAATATTTAATTCCGATACCACCTATTCAAGAACAATATCGAATTGTTACTGCTGTAAACAATTTGATTTCTAAGGTGGATTTTATCAATACTGATAGTGATGCAATTGTTAACTTAGTTTCACAGATCAAATCCAAAATCCTTGACCTTGCTATTCGTGGCAAACTTGTACCACAAGATCCGAACGATGAGCCGGCTTCTATGCTTCTTGAGCGTATTCGTGCAGAAAAAGAAGAACTCATCAAGCAAGGTAAAATCAAGCGTAATAAGAAGGAATCTGTTATCTTCAAAGGTGATGATAACTCTTATTATGAGAAGATAGGTAATAAGACAGAAAATATTGATGACCAAATACCATTTGATTTACCTCAAGGATGGATATGGTGTCGTGGATACTCCTGTTTTGACGGAATGGAAAGCACAAAGCCACATGGAGATTTCTTTGATTATATTGATATTGATGCAATTGATAATCAAAATCACTGCATTAAAGAAGCAAAGCATTTGCCAGTAACAAAAGCTCCCAGTCGTGCAAGTCGTGCTGTGAAAAACGGAAGTGTTCTATTCTCGCTGGTAAGACCATACCTTGAAAATATAGCTCTAGTAGATGAAAAATACTGTAATTGCATTGCTTCTACAGGTTTTTATATTTGCAATTCCAATGGCATGCTATCACCTAAATTTATGTACTTTCTAATGATTTCAGGATACGTAGTGACTGGGCTTAACCGATTTATGAAGGGTGATAATTCCCCATCTATATGCAAAGACAATATTGAAAATTGGTTGTATCCAGTTCCGCCCATTAAAGAACAAGAAGTTGTATCTCTTAAGTTGAAATCTATTTTATCTACGATAAAAAATATCGAAAAGATGCTCAACTGATATTCTTTTCAATTGCAGATAAATGGTTGAATACAATACTTATTGCTTCTTCAATGCGTTTTTGTTCGGATAATGGGGGAATTGCAATAAACATATCTTTCAGTGTAATGGGTTTTAACTCTTTTTGATTAGTTGAACCTTCACCTTTCTTTTCAAGCTCGCTTTGATGGGCTTTCATGAATGTGTATAGGTAAAATGATTGAATACAGTTAAATCCACGAATAATAGTAACATGCGAATCAGGAACTATGGAAAGACCAGTATTATTATCAGAGCTTCTGTAGAACCCTACACGACCAAGCGTTCCTGTTCCTGTTGAATTGATTACCACATCACCATCTTGCATATATTCATCAGACGGATAACGTTTTAATGTAGTTTCATCAAGGTATTGTGCAAAACTGATATTAATTTCGCAGTGCTTTGTATTGCACTTTTGAGCAAATACAAGAATATTACTTTTTTCTGTATACTTTGGTGATTTCCCTCGACGAATTTCTTTAACACAACAATTTTCTAAACGCATCCATAACCACCCATCTGGCAACTCATATGGTATTTCGTCATCAATACAAGACACTTCGCCATTGATCTTCTCATAATAAGAGGATTGTAGACATCTTCGATATAATATTAGAGCGACTATCTCGCAAAAATATTTTATCGGAGGTGTCTTTTTTATGAAGGCAAAGCAAACATTTGAGGAATACTTGAGAAAGGGGAATTTATCAGAAAATACGATTACATCTTATCTGTGGACAGTGAATTATTTTTTGGAACATTATGACGCTGTGAGCAAAGAAAATTTACTTGCATACAAAGGTTATTTAATGGAATTTTTCAAGCCAAAGACGGTGAATTTGCGTATACAAGCGATGAACAAGTACTTGGAGTATTTGAAAAAACAGCAGTTGCAGTTAAAAGCGGTAAAGGTACAGCAGAAGAATTTTTTAGAAAATGTTATCAGCAATGCAGATTATAATTTTCTGAAAAAGCAACTCAAAAAGGACGGCAATATGGAATGGTATTTCGTTGTCTGGTATTTAGCTGCTACAGGGGCAAGAGTAAGCGAGTTGATTCAAATTAAAATTGAGCATATCGAAATCGGATATTTCGATTTATACACAAAAGGCGGAAAGCTTCGACGATTGTACATACCGAAAAAATTAAAGAAAGAAACTCTCGAGTGGTTGAATGGCACACAGCGTTCTTCCGGTTATTTGTTTCTTAACAGGTATGGCAATAGAATTACCACCCGTGGAATTTCACAACAGCTTAAGAACTATGCTGAAAAATACGGACTTGATAAAAAAGTGGTTTATCCTCATTCATTCCGCCACAGATATGCAAAGAATTTTCTTGAAAAATATAATGATATTGCTTTACTGGCTGATCTTATGGGGCATGAAAGTATTGAAACAACACGAATTTATCTTCGCCGTACCGCCAGTGAACAACAAGAACTTGTCGATAAAATTGTAACTTGGTAAAAAACATTCAGCCGTCCTCGAATGAGGGCGGCTGTTAGTTAAGCAAGAGATTCTGATATTTTGTCCAACTTAGAGAATGCTTCTTCTATTGCGGTGACAATTCGTTTTTGTTCGGCAAAAGGCGGAAATGGAATGTTACAATCTGCGATATTCTCTAATGATAAATTAGGAATAGCCACATCAACAGACTTGTCGAGCAAATCATCTTTAATTTGAGGAGAATTTATAGCATAAACCAAGTATTTTACATTTATTATGTTTTTATCTACGAGTCTAATAATAGCAACAGCTTGATTTGTGTTTAGAGGTAGTGCCTGTTGAGGGACAATGCCAGTTCTTCCTAAAGTCCCAGCTATTGTTATTAATATATCATTTTCTTTCAATATTGATCTTTTAAGGTAATTATTATGAGATTCTTCATCTATATAATTAAGGTTTGACAAGTTTAATTTATCATATCCAGCTATATTTTCAGCTCGTAGAAAACCTATTCCAGATTGACTATATGCAATTCTTCCACCTCTCGGAGTCGTTCCTTTTGTGATTATTTCGGATATAGAGGATAATCTAATTTTAATCCAATTTTCTGGCAAATCTTGATAATAAGAGTTATCATCACCTTTGAAGATGACAGATTCCTTCTTATCACGCTTGATTTTACCTTGCTTGATGAGTTCTTCTTTTTCTTTACGGATACGCTCAAGAAGCACAGAAGCCGGCTCATCATTTGGGTCTTGTGGGACAAGCTTGCCATGAATGGCAAGGTCAAGGATTTTTGATTTTGCAGTCTGTATAAGTTCAGATAAATCTTCTTGTTCAAAAGAAATAATATCGGCAATCTTCAAAAGATTATTAGAAACCGAAACAATTCGATTTTGCTCTGCTTGTGATGGCAATGGAATAAAGAGTTCTTTTAGTGCAGTTCCGTTGCAGTTTGGTTGTCCAACACCTACTGCCTTACCAGTGACTTGTTTCCAATAGCAATAACTATTAAAAAATTGATAAATGTAATTTGCTGAGATACCCTTTATAAGCCTTATTCTAATGAGATACGATGCATATACAGAATCATATGGCAAATCAGTAATTAAAAAAGATTTACCAACAGTAGCTCCAGTACGTGCGAATACTATATCATTTTTATGGAGCAAATATTTTTTTGCGGCATCTGTATTAGTAAAAGGGACAGACTCCCAATTCACACAACCATCCTGAATATCTGTAATTCTTAGCAGTCGATAGTCACCAGTTGATTCAGCAGAATTACTTAAACCATATTGAATAACATCAGTAATGCACCCTAACTTCGTCCATTCCCACCCTTCTGGTAGCTCAAATGGTATCTCATCTTCGATACATTTTACGGTACCGTCGTTGAACCTCTCATAATGCAAATTATACCAGACTTGAAAATCTTTTTATAGCATATATAATATACTTATTGGAGTGATTTTTTATGATAATATGATGAACATTCAAAGTTGTGTTACTGCGATAAACGTAGCAGAAATTTAGACGCTTTTGTAAAGCTGAAAAGAGATTTTGCAATGTAAAGTAAGGTTTCGTCGCCAGATGTTAGTGATGATTTTGATTTTATTTTCTATGGTGATGGCTTTTGTGAAATGACCGTAAAAGGATTTCAAATGGTATGGAAATTGAAAAAGTCATAATATTCCAATTGATAATGGGTTTGCAATAGGTTATATTATGAATGTCAATAAATTCATGTTAGAATTTTGTATATATTCTTATTTTTTTGATGAAATTTGTTTTTTATTATATGTTTTTGACAAAATCATCTTGATTTAGAAGTTTATAAATGATATTATTAATCAATAAAGGAATATAATTGAAAATAAGGATGTGTAGAGATGAAGAAAAAATTTTTAATAACGGCATTAGTGGGAATGTTATTGGCATTCAATGTATGTGCAGTATCTGCAAGGAATATGGATTTTGATGATTTACCAAAGTCGCATTGGGCATATGAAACTATTATGCAATTAAGTGATGAGAATGTTATAGACGGTTTTGATAACAATACTTTTGAACCCGAAGAAAAGGTAACAAGAGAACAGTTTATAAAACTTCTTGTTTGCGCAACTCATGAAGTGGAAAATGATTTGCAAGTGGTAAATATGTCAGATGTTAATAGCTCATGGGCATATAACTATATAGGAACGGCGCAAAAGGATAGTATTATACAAGATTGCGATTATGAGAATGGATTGTTTTATCCGCAGACCAATTTAGATAGAGTAACGGCTGCAACATGGATATATAACAGCCTAAATGTATCGACAGATGATATAAAAACAAAGATTTTTGAGGATGTTTCAGATTCCAAAGATGATGCGGTTGTTTCAACATTATATTCATTGGGAATAATAAATGGTTATGAAGATGGAAATTTTCATCCTGACGATACGCTTACACGAGCTGAAGCAGCTATGTTAATTGAAAAAATAATGCAGTATAATTCACAATGGAATATGCCGAGTGAAGAAAGTAATATTATTGAATATAACGAGAATGCGGTTACTCTTCCTAAAGCGACAAATGTCAATATAATAAGTGAAAACAGTACAAATTTTTGTAAAGTTACAAATGTATCTGACGAATTGGCAAATTGTAAAGCGGGTGATGTTATTATATTTCCTGCAAGCGATTCAGCACCGACGGGAATGGCGGTGAAAGTGAAAAATGTAAAAAGAAGTAAGGATAATATCGAGATAACAAAAGACAACGATATCAAATTAAGTGAAATAGCTGATAAAATTGATTTTAATAAATCGGCAAAAATTACGGCAAGTGACATTATCAAAGACGAATTGCCTAAAGGTATAACAGTTAAAAATACTAATTCATATGCTTTATTAAATAAAGATATGGATATGAATACATTAACAGCGGATAAGTCTGAAGAGAGCGGAGCATTGGCGACAATAAATTTAGGAAATAATGATGATGGTTATTTTGTAATAGGGTTGGATAATAAACTTGAACTTCCATATGGGTTATCAGTGAACGGAGAATTGGTTGTAAAAAATATCAATATAAGACCATACATTGATTATGACCGTAAGCGTGATGGTGAAATACCAAATATAATGCTTAATATAGATACGGAATTTGAGCCTAATATATCAGTAAGTTTTTCTAAGGAATTTGAGAAAGATATAGAAATCGGAGAGCTGGGATTTGAAACTTTTGTAGAACCTTTTACAATTAGCGGTAAAATTATTTTGAAAATTAATGCCGAGGGTAAGATATCAACTACAGTAAATTATGATGTACAAACATCGGGTAGCTTTCAGTACAGACCTACATATAATATACGACCGACTTATAAAAATAATTTATGCGTCATAGAACAACTTGAACAACCGGAAGCTGAAATAAAGGCAACTATAACTCCTAAAATAGAAGCGGATTTAAAGTTTGCACTTCTTGAATCATCAGTATTGTCAGTAGGTCCTAAAGTAGAAAGTGGTGTGGAAATATCAACATCATTAAATAATCAACCACATTCTTGTGATATTTGTATTGATAATGATTTTAAACCTTATATTGACTTTGATGTTGAGGTAGAGTGTGCAACATTGGAATGGGACTGGACTGTCTATAAAAAAGAGTTCAATTTGTTTGAATATTATATTTCGCATAATAATGATAAATGGGAATATGGAGCGGGGAAATGCCCATATTTACAGCAGGAGGACTGCCAAGGGAAATATGCTTTAAAGGAATATTACGATAAGAATATTAATTCGGAAGATGTTTATATATTTGATTGTGACAATGACGGAATTTTAGAATTGGTTGCAATTTATACAGAATATCATAGAAAATATTGTGATATTTATGACTATAATAATGGTCAGATAACTAAAAAAAACTTTGATGATGGCGAAAAATGGATAGGGGCATATGACGGAAAATTTCTTGAAACAGGCGGGACAGGAGGACATGGTTTTTATTCATTTGCTTACGATAAAAAAGATAATAAAGTCTATATTGTAGGTTCAGTTAAGGGTAGAATGTTACTTGATAATAGTAATATAGCTGTGTATGGTTCTTACTTAAGATATAGAATACAAGATAATGAAGTTATTGAAGAACCAAGATATATATTTAACTACATCTACAATAAAGATACAGAGGAAATTAGCAATGAAGAATTTTCGTATCTTGATGTAGAAAATAAGATTAGCAGAGATGAATTTGAACAAGGAATTAAAGACATTAATGATGTTGAAATAATTGATATACTCGGTGGTAAAGGGGGAAAAGAAATATATAAGTATTTAGATTTGAGTAATATATAACTACACTTCCGACAAATCGCATTGTTAAGCCATTTCAAAGCATTTGTTTGAAATCGAAAAAACGGTGAAGCGTTAGATAAAATGCAGGCGAATTTACAGCACAAAAAGATTTATGCGAATGGGATAAAGAAAGAGTGTGACTGCAAGTAGCGGGTTAAAACAGGCAAGCTGATGAACCGCCTCCAATTAGTTAGATTTTTGGTCTGACTTTTGGGGGCGGTTCAATAAAGCTTGTCTTTATTTATTGTTATATTAGATTACAATATATCATTTTATTTTGTGTACGACTTTCTGAGTCTTAAAACAAATCAATAGGGGAGAAAATCAATAGCCATATCCCTAATGCCGTCCCTACGGCAGAGGGAGCGATTGAGATAGCGATTACGGAAACACCATTTACAATTCACGGAAGTAAAAGCCTTGTTTTAGGTTATGGTAAAATCGGAAAAATATTATCAAAGGATTTATATGCCCTGGGTGCTCAAACATATGTGGAGGCACGAAAATATGCCGATCTTGCTATGATTGAGGGACATGGATATGAGCCGTTGCCGATTGACAACTTAAAAGACCACATACACGAATTTGATATAATTTTCAACACTGTACCTTCACTGATTTTGGACGATGAAATTTTAACAAAAGTCAAAAAAGACGCTCTTATTATCGACCTTGCCTCAAAACCGGGGGGGATTGATTTTGACGCCGCAAAAGCATACGGTTTAAAAGTAATTTGGGCGTTGTCGTTACCGGGTAAAATTGCTCCCGTTTCGTCCGGAGCAATTATCAAAGACACGATTATGAATATTATCAAAGAATTGGGGGTGTAATAAATGGATTGGGAAAATAAAACCATTGGTTTTGCAATGTGCGGTTCATTCTGCACTTTCAAAAAAGCAATGGGGGTACTTGAAAAGCTCACGCAAACCGGTGCGAATGTTATACCTATTATGAGTGAGATGTCTTACAACACCGACACGCGATTTGGCAAAGCAGAAGATTTTCGTACCAACATAACAAATCTAACCGGCAACAACATTATATGCTGTGTTAAAGACGCAGAGCCGATTGGCCCGAAAAACTTACTCGACCTACTTGTTGTACTGCCATGCACGGGAAACACTCTTGCAAAAATTGCAAACGGAATTGCCGACACATCTGTTACCATGGCAGTAAAAGCACATTTAAGAAACCAAAAGCCCGTACTTTTAGCTGTATCCACCAACGACGGACTCGGTACTGCCGCTAAAAATATAGGAACACTTCTAAACTGCAAAAATCTATATTTTCTGCCTTTCTCACAAGATGACTACATAAAAAAGCCGAACTCACTTGTAGCCGACTTTGAAAAATTACCCGACGCGGCAATCGCCGCCTTTGAGGGCAGACAGCTCCAGCCTGTGCTGGGCTTTTAATATAGATTCCGTATGACAAAGAATACCGACTTCTGTTTGAAGTCGGTATTTTAAATTAGTCAATTTCTTTGATTTTTGCAATCAAATCCGTATACAGTCTTTCAACTGCATTATACAATTCGTCACAATTATCAATGACTCTGTTTCTGAGTTTTTCTGTAAGTTCATAGCTTGCCTCATACAGTCTTTCAAAGCCCAAATTTGAGCAAACACCTTTTAGCGTATGTATTGCACAAAAAGCCTTTTCAGCGTCATTTTTTTTTAAGCCGTCTTTCAAATCATTAAAAGATGGATCTTCAGGGAACTTAAAAACAAACTTTTTAATCATATCTTCATCACAAAGTCTTTTGATAACGTCTTTATAATCTGAATCAATTTGCTCATAAAACTCTTTTAATGTCATCTGTTTTTCTCCTTTGTTTTATAATGTATTCATGTTCATATCTCGTTCTATTTCCTGAATAGTTTTTTTATACGTTTCCTTTTTCACAGAACCACTGCCGTCAAGTTCGGTTTTTATTCTGTCTTGAATTTCAACCAGACATTCCAAAAGCAATGGATTAAATGCACCATATTCGCCGTTTAAAATCATTTCCATAGCCTTTTCATGTGAAAATGCTTTCTTATATACACGCTCACTCACAAGTTCGTCATATACATCTGCTATTGAAACAATTTGAGCCGATATAGGAATTTCATCACCCTTCAAGCCGTCGGGATAACCCTTACCGTCATATCGTTCGTGATGCCAACGGACTATCTCACAAGCCGTTTTTACCAACGGTTCGTCTTGATACAATTCAAGATTTTTCAGCATTTTCTCACCTATCACGGTATGTTCTTTCATAATCTCATATTCTTCTTTTGTAAACTTGCCGGGTTTATTCAATATTTCTTCCGGAATACCGATTTTTCCTATATCATGAAGTACCGAACCATTTGTTATATAAAAACGTTTTGACCATGAAAGATAATACTTATCCGTCTTTTGAACAATTTTTTCCAAAAGCATTCCGGTCAGTGTGCTTATATTTCTGACGTGCATACCGCTCTCACTGTTTCTGAATTCAACGATTTGGCTCAGTATGCCTATCATCATTTTATTGTTTTTCTCTTTTTCATAAACTTGATCGGTTATCAAATTTATAAGCCGTCTTTGTTTAGCGTACAATTTTATAGTGTTTAAAACACGCTGATAAACAATCTTTGCGTCAAACGGTCTGCTTATATAATCCGACACACCCATTTCATATGCGCGTCTTATATATTGATTAGAATCTTCGCTTGAAATCAGAATTACAGGAATATCTTCAATCCAATTATTGTTATTCATATAATTAAGCACTTCAAAACCGTCCATACCCGGCATAACAATATCAAGCAAAATAATATCTATACCGGTGCCGTACTTTTCGATTATTTCAAGACATTCTTCGCCGCTTGCCGCATTGATGATCTCATAATCCGATTTCAGTATTTCCGTCAAAATCATTCTGTTCATATATGAATCGTCAACCACAAGCACGCGTTGTCGGTCTTTTACTTCTGATTCATTGTCAATGACGCCAAACTCATTTTCTTCGGTTACAACCATACCTTTTTGTTGGTTTTTCGCCTGCAACATCAACTTATCGGCACGGTACATAGCCGATTCAATCGTTTCGTTGTGAGTCATAACTCCGCCTATGCTGACAGACAAACGTATTTTTGAATATCCGTCAACCTTAGCCTCTTTGATTCTTGTTCGTATCTGTTGAAGTTTTTTATTAAAGATATTGTTGTGTATACCCGGGAGTACAAGTAAAAATTCATCTCCGCCAAAACGAATAATCTTATCTGAACTTCTTATACATTTTTTGATTGCACTGACGATTGTCTCAAGTGCCATATCTCCTGCATTGTGACCGTAGGAATCATTATAAAGTTTGAAATCGTCTAAATCAATCATTGCCACACCGGCATTTTCATTCAAATCTTTAATATTATCTTCGTAATAACGTCTGTTGTAAACACCTGTCAGAGGGTCACGATAAAGCTCGTTTTTGTAACCGGTTAGGTTATCCATTAGAATTCTTCTGCCATCGTTATCTATAAGATTTTCATTGTCGAGACGGTGTATCATTTCCATAACGCAAGGTACTCCGTCAATCTCCAAATACTTTGCAATTATTTGATATATGTTATTTTCCAAACATTCAAGCTTTGTATATTGCTTTTTTTGGGTCAAAGCTTTTTCGGACACACAGTTTTCGCATTGCTTGTCCTTGTTCCAAAAATCATAACATCTGCACATATTCTCATCAAGTTCCGGCTCTTGACCGCATTGCATTCTGCGAATATCTGTGGATTTTATAATTCGTACAACATCAAAAACTTCTCTGTAAATTTTCATTTTTTCTTCAGCCTGTTTAGTTGTCAATTTTATATTTGAATCCATTAATTTACCTCCTCATTATAATATCAAACTAAACAATAACAAAATATACCAATTTAGGCTAAGTGCTTTTGTAAAATTAATCCTTTTTATGGAATTTAAAATTTTTTTCGCTACTTTATTGTATAATATTATACGAAAAAAGTCAACATTCATAACTGCATTTATCGCCGTTTTTTGAGTTTTTATGCAATTTTGCATAAAAAGCGACTACCAAAGTAATCGCTTTTTTACAATATTAGTCGTTAATTGATTCCCATTTCCAATTACGAACTTCAGGCAAGTCCTGACCGTATTCGGCAATGTATTGCTTATGTTCAACAAGTTTATCGCACATAAGTTGATTTAGGTATGCACCCTTATTGCCAAGTTGAGGCAAGCTTTCAACAGTTGCCTTAACAAGGTGGAAACGATCGATTTCATTTTGAACACGCATATCGAACGGAGTAGTGATTGTGCCCTCTTCCATATAACCGAAAACGTGAAGATTTCTGTTATGTCTGTTATATGTAAGTTCGTGTACAAGTTTTCTGTAACCGTGGAACGCGAATATAATCGGCTTATCTTTTGTAAAGATTGAATCGTATTCAACGTCGCTAAGACCGTGAGGGTGTTCAGACTGTGGCTGAAGTTTCATAAGGTCAACTACGTTTACAACACGAATTTTTAAATCAGGCATATTCTTATGAAGAATTGTAGCTGCCGCAAGAATTTCAAGTGTCGGTGTATCACCGCAGCAAGCAA
>ENA-OPVG01002259-OPVG01002259.1-human-gut-metagenome-genome-assembly--contig:-NODE-2259-length-11988-cov-2.406185_pt1 | contig 11988 bp, 7 predicted proteins | sample MGYA00241093_ERZ501975 | MGnify/ENA primary metagenome ERZ501975 (study PRJEB25962, sample SAMEA2042993) | human gut metagenome | biome: human gut; feature: human-associated habitat; material: faeces... | reverse complement strand
TATGGTGGGGCGCCTCGAACGGTGGAACGTCGCTGATTCCGTATCCGGGAAGCGTGCCGCATAACGAACGAATCGAGGCCACTTCAAGCTGTTCCGTCTCGTTCAAAGGACTCATGATGCCGGGAATGCGCGAAGCGAGCATGGTCTTGCCTGTGCCGGGCGGACCGGTCATCATCAGATGATGGCCTCCGGCGGCAGCCACCTCCAACGCCCATTTGGCCGCTTGCTGGCCCATCACTTCGCTCATGTCGCCGGGCGGAGGGCACATGCCCGTGGCGCCGACATCGGCGTTCACGGCATGCGTGGCTTCGGGAATCCGGTAGTCCGCATCGCCTCCCATCAGTTCGATGAGCTCTCCGACATGCCTCACGCCGATCGCCTTGACATCCGGAACGAGACGGGCCTCATCAAGGTTGGCGTAAGGCACGATGATTGTTGCGATTCCCTGCTCCCGCGCATGCAGCATGATGGGCAGCAGTCCGTTGATGGGCAATACGGTGCCGTCAAGATTCACCTCGCCAAGCACGATGGTGCCGGCCAGACAGTCATGGGCGATTGCGCCGGCCGCGCTGAGCACGCTGGCCGCGATGGCCAGATCATGCGAAGAGCCTTTCTTCGGCATGGACGCTGGGGAGAGATTGACCGTGACGCGGGTTTCCGGCCATTTGAAACCACTTGCCTGGCATGCCGACTTGACCCGTTCGCGCGCCTCGGACAATGAGGTGTCGGGCAGGCCGATGATGGAGAAATAGGGAAGTCCAGGGGATACGAACGCTTGAATCTGGACGATGAAGGCTTTCAAACCGATCAGTCCTACGGAAAGGGCGCTGCCGATGGCCATCAGAACGCTCCCTCGATATGATGCAGCAAAGGTCTGTCTCCCTGCACCACGACGGTGACGACGTCAAAACGTACGCCACTGTTCGGCATGCGGTGCTCCGGCGCCGTCAGCCATTGCACGGCGGCATGGCGCAGATTGATTTGCTTGGAAGCGGTCACCGCCTCCTGAGGGGTGCCGTAGCGCATCGTACGTCTGGTTTTGACCTCGACGAAAACGATCTGGCCCATCGGATTGCGCGACACGACGTCGAGTTCGCCGTATCGGCAATGCCAGTTGCGGTCGAGCGTCCGCCACCCTTGGCTTTCCAACCATGCGGCGGCGTACTGTTCTCCCAGCTCGCCGATCTGTCGGGAACGCAGCGTGCCGTCATGCAGACGCCGCGCTAGGGAATCGAGAATCTGCTCCGGCGGCTGCGTTGGGGCCGGAACATCATGTGATGATGAATGGTTCATGGCCCTAGTCCAACAGACAGAAGCCACGCATGACAAGGCCGATGGGCTAATGTGGATAACTTACGTATCTCGGGCGTGTCGTGGATAGTCGGTGGATGAGTCGACGCTATCCACACCTATCCACAACACGATCCAAGGCCTCTGTGCGAAAAGAGTGACCGATGAACCGTCAACGACGGGTCAAAGCGGTCAATTCGTCGAGATTGAGTTCGAAGCTCACGCCTCGTTCCTCATGATTCGGCTGATACTGGGTGCTTTCCATCGCATGGCGGACGAACTCGCCGGCGATGTTCGCGGCCTCGGCCAGAGGACGCCAGCCATCACCGCGCCGCACAGCGCCGACGCGAACGCGTCGCCGGTGCCGTGGGTCATGAACGGCAGCTTGGCATGCGCCAGCTCCTGTTTTCCGGCGACGCCCGTCGAAGCTGACGCCACATAGTTGCGAATCATGCCATCCCCTCGATCGATGCCCTTAAGCACCACGTTCTTCGCGCCGGCGGCAAGCAACGTCCCAAGAATCTCATCCACCTGCGCGTCGTCGATATCCTGGCCTGGATAGTCACGGCCCGTCAAAATGGATGCCTCGGTAAGATTCGGCATCAGCGCATCCGCGCCATCCACCAGCGTGCCCATCGCCCGACACAGCTCAGGAGTGTACGTGGCGTAGATTTCTCCGCCGTCGCCCATCACCGGATCCACCAACCGCAAGGCATGCGGATACTCCGCGTATAGGCGTTTGATGATTGCGACCTGGTCCGCGGAACCAAGAAAACCGGAATAGACGCCATCCAAATCGACGTTCTCCTGACGCCATGCGTCCAGATAGCCGTCCAGAATCTCGGTCGTATCGTGGAACGTGAATACCTCGTAGCGCGTGTGCGCGGAAAACAGCGCCGTCGGCACCGGACAAACGTCGCAGCCGGCCGCCGACAGGATCGGGATCGCCGCGGTCAGCGAGCACTTGCCATACCCGCACATGTCGTGCACGGCGGCGACGCGCGGAATATACCGCGGATCACGGTCGTACAGAATCTCATCGCTCATATCGGAACCTCTCTTGCGATTTGCCTGCCCATGACTTTAGCCGTTCCCCTGACCTGACGCGCATCCGTTCCTCACGGTGGGTCACCGGCATGCGGGACTTCGGCGTGTCGAATGGTTCCGAATGGTTTTTTCAACGGTTGGGGGAGTGGGGAAAGCCAATGATTCCAACGGTTTATAAGGGGATATAGGCAAGTGCGATAACGTTCGGCTTGCGTTGCGCTCGCCGGCCGGTTTATTGTCGCTACCAACACCTGGCCAAGCGCCCTACACGGCAGGGCGGGTGGCCAACCAAGACGAGAACAACGAACCCTTATCCAAGGAGAGCGCATCATGGCAAACAAGAACTATCGTTTCGAAACCCTGCAGCTGCACGTCGGCCAGGAGCAGGCCGACCCGGCCACCGACTCCCGCGCGGTGCCGATCTACCAGACCACCAGCTACGTCTTCCACAACTTCGACCACGCCGAGGCCCGCTTCGGACTGGCGGACCCGGGCAATATCTACGGCCGTCTGACCAACTCCACCCAGGGCGTGTTCGAAGACCGCATCGCGGCCCTCGAAGGCGGCACCGCGGGCCTGGCCGTCGCGTCCGGCGCAGCCGCCGTGGAATACGCGGTGCGCAACATCACCCAGTCCGGCGATCACATCGTCGCCGCCAAGAACATCTACGGTGGCACCTTCAACCTGCTGCGTCACACCCTGCCGCGTGACGGCATCACCACCACCTTCGTCTCCGCCGAGAATCCGCAGGAGTTCGAGGACGCCATCCAGGAGAACACCAAGCTCGTCTACTTCGAGACCTTCGGCAACCCGAACGCCGACCTTCCGGACTTCGAGGCCATCACCGCCATCGCCCACAAGCATCATCTGCCGGTGATCGTCGACAACACCTTCGCCACCCCGTACCTGTTCCGCCCGCTGGAGCACGGTGCTGATGTCGTGGTCGAATCCGCAACCAAGTTCATCGGCGGCCACGGCACCACCCTCGGCGGTGTGATTGTGGAAGGCGGCAACTTCAACTGGGCCGAAGTGCCGGGCAAGTTCCCGACCCTGACCGAGCCGGATCCGTCCTATCACGGATTGAACTTCTACGAGGCCCTGGGCGGATCCGCGTTCGTGACCCGCATCCGCGCCATCCTGCTGCGCGACACCGGTGCCACCCTGTCTCCGTTCGCCGCATTCCTGCTGCTGCAGGGCACCGAAACCCTGTCGCTGCGCGTCGAACGCCACGTTGAGAACGCGCTGAAGGTCATCGACTACCTGAAGACCGTGCCGGAGGTCGAGTCCATCTCCCACCCGTCCATCGAAGGCCGCAAGGACAACGAGCTGTACAAGAAGTACTTCCCGAACGGCGCCGGCTCCATCTTCACCTTCGACATCAAGGGCGGCAAGGACGCGGCGCGTGTCTTCATCGACAACCTGCACCTGTTCAGCCTGCTGGCCAATGTGGCCGACGCCAAGAGCCTCGTGATCCACCCGGCCTCCACCACGCACTCCCAGGAGACGCTGGAGGAGCTCGAGGACCAGGGCATCCACCAGGGCACCATCCGCCTGTCCATCGGACTGGAGAACATCGACGACATCATCGAGGACCTCGAAAGCGGCTTCAAGGCCTTGCGCGAATCCGGTCTGGCCAAGTGACTTTGGTCTGAAACAACTGTCGGGCGGTCCGCTGCACCATGAGAAGGGGGTGTTGCGGGCCGCCCGCTTTGCACTGCGCTTGTAACGCGGATGGGATAAAATTTTCGCTTATTGCGATATGGTATGTCGCAATTTGATACATCGAAAGAAATTCCTTGCGATTTCTTTACAAATCGTAGGAAAAGCAAGATGATTTTGCTATTTTGGTAAAAAAGAGAGAAGAAGACTGTATTATGGCGCAGGACGTCAAGAACGATATCAAGAAAGCTATTCAGGTCAACACCATCCCGTTGATCGCCATCATGACCGCGGTCACCACCGTGCTGACCATGTTCGTGAAGATTCCGACCCCGACCCGTGGATACCTCAACCTGTCCGACACGATGATTTTCTTCAGCTCCTATGCGTTCGGCCCGTGGGTCGGCGGCATCATCGGCGGTCTTGGACCGGCGTTGTCCGACCTCATCTCGGGATACCCGCAGTGGGCAATCTTCACCTTCATCATCGACGGTCTGCAGGCGGTGCTCGTGGGTCTGCTGGTCCGTGAATTCAAACCGGCCAACGTCGTCATCGGCTCTCTGGTGGCCGGCGTGTGGAAGGTGTTCGGCTACTTCATCGCCGGCGGCATCCTGTCCGGCTTCGGTCCGGCCCTAGGCGAAATCATCGGCAACTCATTCCAGATGGTTGTCGGCCTGATCGTTGGCTTCGCACTGTTCTCCGCGGTGCGCAAGGCTTATCCGCCGCTGGTGCGACTCGGCAACCTCAGCGTCAAGGCCGGCGAGTGATACATTATTGTCTTGCATAAATAAAGCCCGTGGGTTCACCGATGAACGGCGATTCCACGGGCTTTATTTATACATATTCGTTCATATAGTATCCGTAGTGGCTGTGTTCGCGGCCGGTGCAATGGGCTGATGTGCTGAAAGATATGGAGAAGAGCGCATGATCACGGTACGTGATTTGAGTTGGCAGTATGAGCCATTGGTGGATGGCGGCAAGCCGGTGGATAGCCTCAAGCATGTCAGCTTCGATATCAAATCAGGCTCGTTCGTGGGCGTCATCGGACCGACCGGCGCCGGCAAATCCACCCTGTGCATGGCTTTGGCCGGAATCATCCCGAATCTGGCGGACGGCACCATGACCGGACTGGTGGAAGTCAACGGCATGAACACCAGCCGTCATTCCGTATCGGCGTTGTCCGAACGTATCGGCTACGTGCAGCAGGATCCCGAAGCGCAGCTGTTCTGTGCGAGCGTTGAGGATGAGATCGCCTTTCCTTTGGAAAACCGCGGCATCGCACCGGACATCATCGACAAGCAGATCGACGTCATGCTCGATCTGGTCGGCATGACCGGCTACCGCAAGCGCGTGCCGACCAGCCTGTCGGGTGGGCAGATGCAGCGTGTGGCCATCGCGGCGGCATTGGCGGCGGAACCCGACGTGCTCATCCTTGACGAACCGACTGCGGCGCTCGATCCGGAAGGCAAGCAGGAAGTCTTCGATGTGCTTGAACGCATCCGGCAGACCCGTTCCATGACGGTGATCATGGCGGAACAGGACACGGAGCATATCGCCTATTGGGCCGACCAAGTGTTGTTCATGGTCAATGGGGAATTGGTGCGCAACGGCGACGCTAGCCTGTTCGTCCGTGAAAAAGGACTGCTGGAATCCTCCGGCGTGCAGGTCGCGGACGATCCGCTGCCGCAGGTCAAGGCCGTACAGCAGGGCAAAAAGCATAAGAAGGACAAAAAGAATCAGCCGGAACGGTCCAAGGACGTGGTCATCAGTCTGGACCATGTCTCCTACCAATATGAGCGCGGCGGCAACGCATCGAAAGCTCTGGACGACGTGACGTTCGACATCGAACGTGGCTCATTCATCGGACTCATCGGACGTAACGGCTCCGGTAAGACCACACTCGCCAAACATCTGAACGGACTGATCCGACCCACGCAGGGCACGGTGACGGTGGATGGGCTCGACGCCTCCAAACACAGCGTCGGCGAAATGGCGGCCCACGTCGGATTCGTCTTCCAGAATCCCGACCATCAGATCTTCTGCTCCACCACCAAGGAGGAAATCGCATTCGGTCCTACCGCGCTTGGACTGGACGGAGCCACCGTGTTCAAACGCGTCGACGAGATGCTGACGCTGTTCGACCTGCACCGTTATGAAGACGTCTCGCCGGCCACGCTCGGCTACGGCGAACGCCGTGCGGTGGCGCTGTCATCCGTGCTTGCAATGCGCACGCCGATCCTCGTGCTCGACGAGCCTACGGCCGGTCTCGACCACCGTCTCGCAGCACGCTTCCTCGGCACCATCGAGAAACTCAACCAGCGCGGCGTCACCATCGTCATGATCAGCCACGACATGCGCGCGGTATACCGGTACTGCACGCACGTGCTGGAATTGGAGGACGGAAAAGTCGTGCAGTATGGGCCGATCGACAGGTCCGAAGCGGCGCAGAAGCAATCTCGGACCATCCGCAAACCGCGTAAATCCAATGGGCCCGTTTCGTCGACGCATGTGCTGCTGAAAGTCACCAAGCATGAGGAAGGACGACACTGATGGACGCCGATTTGTATGTACCGGGCGACGGCTGGCTGCATCGCGCCGACCCCCGTGTGAAATTCCTCATCACCGTGGTCATGTTGATGTTGTGCCTGGTATGGCGCAACTGGGCGTTCATACTTGACGTTCTGATCATCGAACATCTCATGCTCATCACCGACGGCGTGCCGCTGAAACGCATCGGCTGGGTGTGGAAGATCCTCGCCGTGATCATCGTGTTCATCGTGGTGCTCTGGCCGATTTTCGACCCATCCGGCACGCACGTGCTGTGGCAGTGGGGATGGCTGAAACTCACGCGAGAGAACCTCGTCATGGCCGCGGTGATGGGATTGCGCATTCCGGCGCTCGGATTCGCGTGCTTCCTCACGTTGTTCACCACCAGCCAGACCAAGCTGATCCGAGGGCTCACCTCCCTGGGCATGCCGTACAAGGCCGGACTCACGCTCGCCACCGCGCTGCGCTACATTCCGGTGTTCTTCTCCATCTTCCAATCCGTATCGGCCGCGCAACGGGCCCGCGGACTCGACTTGAACGGCAAGAAAGACGCCACCGGCAAGAAACGCAACGTATTCGTACGCTTGGTGGACCGGTTCAAATCGTATCTGCCCATCATCATCGCGGTGCTGATCCGCGCCTACAAAATGAGCCAAAGCGTCGGCTGGGCTATGGAATCGCGCGGGCTCAACCTCCAAGGCGTGAGACGCACCTACCGCATACAGCTGAAGATGAGACTCTCCGATTGGATCATCCTTGCGGTCACCGTCGCCGCGACGGCAGGCAGCATCTGGCTGATGCTGTGGCAGTTCTGAGGCAGGCCAATGTTCCAGAACGAACAACGCATCACCATCACAGCACGCGACCTGAAAGTGGTCTCGGCCCTGCAATGCGACGGCCGTATGACCATGCAGGCGCTTGCCGACAAAATCGGCATTTCCGTCTACGCGGCTACGGAAAGCTACCGCAGGCTTACTGAATCCGGCATCATGAGCATCGTCCCGGTGTGCAATCCATTGAGTCTGGGCAATTACAGCCAGGTGCTGGTGGGACTTCGTCTCGACGGGAGCAGGGATGAGGCTCTTGCCATGCTCCAATCCATGCCACAGGTCACCTACGTGGTCTGCGCTCTGGGGGATGCCGACATCATCGCTGAGGCTGTGGTGTATTCGGCTGAAGGCATGGATCATTTCCTCAAACATGGTCTGCGCGCGTTGCCGGGATTGTCCCGTCTGCAGGTGTTCTCATGCGGACGGCTGGTGCTTGATGACCACAATGTCAGCGTGGTGAACCGTCTGCTCGCCGCGCATGGCGAAACCGGCTTCCTGACCAAACGCGAGGCGAGTGTCGGCACCGATATTCCCTCGCATCGTCTGGATCCACGGTTCGTGCACACATTCAACGAACTGCAGAAGGACGGCAGGGCCAGCTACGCGTCGTTGGGGGAGCGTCTCGGCGTGACCCATACGGCGATTCGCGGCCGCATCAAAAAACTCGAAGATTCCGGCGTGATGCGCATTATGGCCACGGTAAGCCCCATGCGTTTGGGAGGATTCCGACAGGCATTCCTCGGACTTGGAGTGAAACCTCCATATCGGCTTGACTCCGAACAGCTTCTGGCCATCGACGAAGTGACGTACGCGATGAGTGGTGTCGGATTGAACGGTGCCGATTACCTGATTGAAATCATCGCCGACAACGATGAGGACCTATGGCGCGTGGTGGACGAATCCATTCGCCCATTGCCAGGCGTGGAACAGACCTGGTGGGCGTCCACCGTCAGTGTGGAGAAGGAGTCGTATTGGCTTGAGCCGCCGCACGAAGGCGTATTGCTAGGCGATTGACGATTGCCCGATGCTTGGAACATGGTTTCTGATCATCCAGTTTTCGCTGTTCCCGCGTTGATCTCATACTCAAGGATGAGTCGCGGTTCAGCAGGATTTCAGACCAACGCATGATGCCGTTGACGTCGAATGTTCCGTATGTTGGAAGTAACTTCACAAAGAAAGGAACTTCCATGGACATCAGGGACGCCATCAAAGCCAATAACACTGCCATTGAAGCCATCGATCTTGTCAAGGACTACGGTTCCGGAAGCAACGCGGTGCATGCGTTACGTGACGTCAATATCGCCTTCGAACAAGGAAAATTCACCGTCATCATGGGCCCCTCCGGCTCTGGCAAATCCACGTTGATGCACACGCTGGCCGGACTTGATTCGGCCACTAGCGGACACGTCATGTTCGACGGCAAGGATCTGACCCGCATGAACGACGACCAGCTCACCCTGCTGCGCCGCCATCAGATCGGTTTCATCTTCCAAAGCTTCAATCTGCTGCCGATGTTTACTGCCGAACAGAACATTCTCATGCCCTTGACCTTGGCTGGGGCGAAACCAGACCGACAGTGGTTGCGTCTGCTGGTGGAAACGCTTGGCCTTAAGGAACGTCTTAACCATCGTCCGAACGAACTATCGGGAGGCCAACAGCAGCGTGTGGCCATCGCGCGAGCATTGATCACCAAACCGAAACTGGTGTTCGCAGACGAGCCCACCGGCAATCTTGACTCTGTATCAAGCGCCGAAGTGTTGAGCTTCCTGAAACGTTCCGTCAACGAACTTGGCCAAACCATCATCATGGTCACGCATGATGCGGTCGCCGCGTCTTACGCCGACCGTGCGCTCGTGTTCGCCGACGGCCAGATCGTGGCGGACGTGAACAAGCCGACAGCAGACCAGATGAGTGAACTGCTGATGAAGGAACGCGAAGCCGCCACAATGAATGTGGCTTCCGCGAGACATTCCCGCTAAACGCACTGTAGAAGCATTCGAAGAAGGAAACAGAATTAACCATGTGGTCCATCACTTTGAAACTCATGCGAAAAACCAAGCGCATGCTCATACCCGCAGGCATCGCCATCATGATCGGCACGGCGTTCATCGCCAGCACCTTCCTGTTCGGCAATGCCATGAACGACTCCCTGACACGGCAGATGACCGCCATGTTCGGAAACGCCAACTATGCGGTGACCGTCAACAGCTCCGACCTGAGCGATGAGGAACTCAACGAAGCGTACTCCAGCACTGTCGGCGACTTCCATCTCGACCAGATCGCCGGCATCGAAGGGGTTGACGGTGTCCGCGCCTCGGTGGAAACCGGCGTCAGCGTTTCCAGGGGGGACAGCGCCATCAGCGGCGAGATCATCTCTACCGCGGCACAGAAGAACATGCTTCCCGTGAATATTACGGAAGGGGACCAGCCGAAGGACTCCAACGAAGTCGCACTGCCGGAAGACATGGCGAAACAGCTGAACGTCGGCATTGGCGACACTGTAAGACTGACCTCCCAATATGCGGTAGGCACCGATGGCAAAGCCAAAGCGGACAACGTGCGCGTGGTCGGACTCACCTCCGATCCGAACGGCGCCTACTCGTACTATGGTGGTGCGATCGTAGGATCCGACAATCTGCTTGCCGCAATGCAGGGAACGGACGATTTCGACACCACCGGAACAACAACGGTATACCTCGACCTTGCCTTGGATGGAAATAGCGTATCCGCAAAAACCATCAACAGTGTGAAAGCGTTGCTGCCAAAGCATTTCGATCTGATGTCGCGACAGCAGGTCAGTGACGAAAGCATCAAATCCTTAACCGGCAACCAAACCAGCATCGTCACCACATTCCTCATGTGCTTCGGCGTGCTTGCCATGTTCGTGGCGGCACTGGTGATCGCCAACACGTTCCAAGTACTCGTGGCGCAACGCCGCCGCACACTCGCCTTGCTGCGCACCATCGGCGCGAAAAAAGGCCAGCTGTATGGTTCCGTGCTGTTCGAAGCGGCAGTGCTTGGCTTCGTCGCATCCGTGCTTGGCGTGATGCTGGGAAGTCTGCTCATGTGGGGCATGTGCGTCAGCGACATCATGCAAGAGGGTATGCGATTCAATTTCTCTTGGCAGGCCGCCGTCATACCTATTCTCTTCGGTATTGTGGTGACGGTGCTCGCATCCCTGGGATCCGCACGTTCCGCTACTGCGGTGACGCCATTGGAGGCATTGCGCCCGATTGAACTGACCGACAACCGTCGTTCCAGCCTCACGCGAGCCATAATCGGTATTCTGATGGTGGTGGTCGGTATCGCCATGGTGGTATTTTCCATCTGGCGGGTACAGGCCACCAATGGCGGCGAGGATGCGAGCAGCGATCAATTCACGATGATTCTGCTCGTAGCCATCGCCGGCGCCGCACTGGTGTTCCTCGGAATGGTGGTCACAGCGGTGTTCTGGATGCCGGCCCTCATGAAGGGCGTTGGAGCGTTGGCCTCGCTGACAGGACCTTCCGCAACGGTTGCGCACGCCAACATTCAGAAGAATCAGCGACGCATCGCAGCAACCGGTGCCGCTCTGCTCATCGGCGTCACCCTGGTTTCCACCATCGCAACCGGTGCCGCCAGCGCCAAAGAGACTATGAATGGTGCGCTCGCCACCCGTTATAGCGTCGACATCGTGGCCATGGGCGATGACATCAGCCAGCAAATGGTCAAGGATGTAGCCGACATCAACGGCGTGTCCGACACGTTGTATGCGCCGGCGGTTTCCGTGACCTTGGAGAAAGCGGATGGAACCCAGCCTACGTCCGCATTGCTGGTCGGCGTGAAGAATATCGATCAGGTCAAGCAGGTCATGCGTGCCAACTTGGGTAACGCCTCTATCGACAGTGATGGCGTGCTCATGCCAACATACAATGCGCAAACCGGCAAGGAACTGCAGTTCGCCAATGGTACGGCTGATTTCTCTACCGAATGGAACCAGGACGGCGACGCTACGCGTTCGCTGACATTGCAAGCAAACCAAGCCGACTACCGTCGCGTATCCGCACAGTATGGAGCTGTCGGATTCGTGGATGAAAGCCATTTCACCAATGGTGACCTCGATGCCGCCACCCATGTGCTGCTGGTCAAGGCGGATACTGACAAGTCGGGAGTTTCCGTTGACGGCATCTACAACGACATGCAGGCCGCATTGGAGAAGAGCACTGATGCGACAGTGACCGGACCGATCGCCGAACGCATCGTATGGGCGAAGATGATCGACTCCATGATGATGCTTCTGGTGGGATTGATCGCTGTGGCTGTGCTCATCGCACTTGTCGGCGTGGCCAACACGCTGTCCCTATCGGTGATTGAACGCACCCGCGAATCGGCCACTTTGCGCGCCATCGGCATGACTCGAGGTCAGTTGCGACGCTCCCTCGCGGTGGAAGCCCTGCTCATCTCGCTGGTATCCGGCATCGCGGGCGTACTACTTGGCACCCTGTTCGGCTGGCTGGGCGCATACGTGGTGTTCAGTATGTACGGCAAAGTGGTGTTCCCGTTCGAATGGGGTATCAACGGCATCGTACTCGCCGTGGCGGCCGTGGCAGCACTGCTCGCCAGCGTATTCCCCGCA
>ENA-OPVG01002257-OPVG01002257.1-human-gut-metagenome-genome-assembly--contig:-NODE-2257-length-11996-cov-3.005862_pt1 | contig 11996 bp, 8 predicted proteins | sample MGYA00241093_ERZ501975 | MGnify/ENA primary metagenome ERZ501975 (study PRJEB25962, sample SAMEA2042993) | human gut metagenome | biome: human gut; feature: human-associated habitat; material: faeces... | reverse complement strand
GTTAACTAAAGAACTACATAACAGGACATCCGATCGGTTTCATTTCTCGGTACTGTTCTACCTTAACCGGAATGCCGGACCGACAGAAAGCACCTGCATAGTAATCGTTCAGCACTTTCACTGCACCCGGTCGGGTCGGATCCACAGGGATCAGCCTATTAACCGCAGTGCCGCCACCGCGTCGTCTGGCGACCGGAGCCCTCTATGATGCCGGTTCCTCGATCTACCGGGCGCAAGGAAATACAAGGCTTCCGATGACGATCGCGGTCGTCTCTAACGGGTTAAATATCGCCGGAAATGCGGTGCTTATCTGGGGCTTCCATCTTGGAGTTGCCGGTGCGGCGATTGCCACGCTCGGTTCCCGCGTTATCTCGGCAGTGGTGGTGTTCGCCTTTTTGCATAATCCCAGCCAGGAAATTGCGGTGCGTGACTATCTGCATATCCGTCCGGACGGACGCCGGATTATGCGGATTCTCTCATTGGGAATCCCAAACGGTATCGAAAATGCGATGTTCCAGTTTGGAAAACTTGCGATTCAGTCAACCGTCTCGACCCTCGGGACGATCGCGATCGCAGCCCAGGCGATGACGAATATTCTGGAAAACTTAAACGGCATCGCGGCGATCGGTATCGGAATCGGCATGATGACGGTGGTCGGACAGTGTCTCGGCGCGGGGCGCAAGGATGAGGCGATCTATTATATCAAAAAATTGACGGCAGTGGCGGAGGTCGTCATCATCGCAAGCTGTGCGCTCGTATTTCTGGCGACGAAACCGGTCACGATTCTGGGCGGCATGGAGCCGGAGAGTGCGAAGATGTGTCTCTACATGGTCGGATGGATCACGGTGGTAAAGCCGATCGTCTGGACGCTCGCATTTATTCCGGCATATGGAATGCGGGCTGCCGGGGATGTGAGGTTTTCGATGATTCTCTCCTGCATCAGTATGTGGGCGTTCCGGGTGACGCTGTGCATTTATCTCTGCCGCGTCCACGGCTTCGGACCGATCGCGGTGTGGATCGGAATGTTTACAGACTGGACGATCCGGGGCATCGTATTCACATTCCGCTTTATGGGCCGGAGATGGCTCGCGCATAAAGTTGTGTAAAAAACAGAGGGAGCAAAATGAAAATGGAGTTACAAATACTGGATTGGATTCAGCAGATGCGGACGCCGGTGGGCGATGTCTGGATGGTGTTTATTTCGCGGCTTGGAAATGCAGGAATGATTTGGATTCTGTTTACATGCCTGCTGCTTATGATTCCGCGGACGAGAAGATGGGGAGCTGCGCTGGCGGTAGCGCTCTGTCTGGATGCGATCATCTGTAATATCTTACTAAAGCCTATGGTTTGCCGGATCCGTCCGTGCGATGTGAATCAGACAGTTCAGCTGATCATTGCCCGCCCGGCGGACTATTCCTTCCCGTCGGGACATACGGCAGCTTCGTTTGCTGCGGTCGCGGCTCTGTACTTTGCCGGGGCGAAAAAATGGTGGAAAATCACGCTGCCTCTGGCGATCCTGATGGCGTTTTCAAGAATGTATTTATATGTGCATTACCCGACCGATGTTTTGGGCGGCATGATTGTGGGGTGCGCGGCGGGGTATTTTGGAAACCGGCTGGCGGCGCATCTGATACGGTCCTGGAGACAGAAGATGAAAAAACCAGAGGACAGAAAAAATAGATAATTTTATGTAAGAAATGCCAGAAGTTACTGTTCACGTATGCGTGTACAGTAATGCCAGAACACCTGTAATTACCCCGTTTTTCTCTTGATATCCTTTATTTCCGATGGTATAATCTATAATCGAAATAATTTCTTTTATGATAGAAAAGGGATGATTATGATGGGGTTAGACCAGAATCAGTAATTTTATTCATTGTTAAAAGGTACGGCGTGATCTATCGACTCCAAAGCTTAGGATGATAGGAACTGCGTTTTTTGATGATGAGGTACCTGGAAAGCGACCAGGGGTAATGTGCTCTCGGAATCTTTCTGTGCTTGATTTTGTGAGATGATTTTTTTGTCAGTTGTGCCCAAATTTCTGAGGCGTTGGCGTTGCGTCCGCCTCTGAAATTTGAGTGCGACTGGCGGAAAATCGGCCACAAAAGCAAGTGCAGAAAGGCCCCGAGAGTACATTTTATACTATTCCTTTTTTCCCCGTTTTTATACAGAACCGAGGGACAGCAGGAAAACAGCCGCCCGGTCTCCTGCATAGGAAACCAGACGGCTGTCTATTTCACATTACTGTAATGCTTTCTCCAGTTTTTCAATCATCTCATCGATGTCATCTTTCGTAATCACAAGCGGCGGTACCATACGAAGAACGTCGCTTCCGGCGGAAATCACAAGAAGTCCGTTCTCAATCGCGCGGTTAATGACTTCTCCGACCGGACGGCCCGTTACGACAAGGCCCTGCATAAAGCCTTTTCCACGGCGTGCTGCGAGGCAGTCATATTTTTCCACCAGTTCGTCCAGCTTTTTCTCCAGATACGGAGCCGTCTCTGCTACATGCTCTACGACATGCTGTTTCTCATAGCATTCAAATACAGCATTGACAGCCGCGCAGGCCAGCGGGTTTCCGCCGTATGTCGTTCCGTGGTCTCCCGGAACGAGCGAATGCTCTGCCGTCTTTTTATTCAGCACGAAGGCGCCGACCGGAACGCCGCAGCCAAGTGCTTTTGCACACGTCATGACATCCGGCTGTACGCCGTAATCCTGCCATGCGAACAGTTTTCCCGTTCTTCCCATACCGCACTGGATCTCGTCGAGAATCAGCAGGATGTCGTGCTCGTCACACAGATCGCGCACGCCCTGTAAAAATTCTTTCGTTGCCGGATAGATACCGCCCTCGCCCTGTACAGTCTCCATGATGATCGCACATGTCTTGTCGGTAATCTGTGCCTTTACGCTCTCCAGATCATTAAAATCCGCAAATTTAATGCCGCCGATCAGCGGTTTGAACGGATCCTGATAATGCGTATTTCCTGTTACAGAAAGCGCTCCAAGGCTTCTTCCATGGAAGGAATGGTTCATCGCGATGATCTCATGATCGTTGCTGCCGTCTTTTAAGTAAGCGTATTTTCTCGCTACTTTGATGGCTCCCTCGATCGACTCCGTACCGCTGTTCGTAAAGAATACTTTATCCATGCCGGATGCCTTCGCCAGCTTTTCTGCCGCGGAGCCCATCGGCACATTGTAGAACAGGTTGGAAACATGGATGACTTTGTCCACCTGGTCTTTCACTGCTTTTTTATAATCGTCATTGCTGTAGCCGAGCGCATATACCGCGATACCTGCTGCAAAGTCCAGATATGCTTTTCCGTCGGTGTCATACAGATGAACGCCCTCGCCGTGGTCGATCACGAGCGGGAACCGGTTATAGGTGTGGAGCACGTACTGCTCGGTCTGTTCCATATACTCATTTGTCTTCATGATTGAATTTCTCCTTGTTTTCCCCTAAAATCGCCGTACCAATTCCTTTGTTCGTAAAGATCTCAAGCAGCAGGCAGTGCTGGATTCTTCCGTCCATGATGTGGACTCTTGAAACACCGTTCTCAATCGCGTCGATACAGCCCTGGAGCTTTGGAATCATACCGCCACCGACATTTCCGTTGGTGATGAGATCTCTTGCTTCCTGTACGTGGAGCTCGGAAATCAGGCTCTCCGGGTCCTTCGGATCTTTGTATACACCCTCGATATCGGTCAGGAATGCCAGTTTTTCTGCATTTAACGCCTCTGCGATCGCGCAGGCTGCGTCGTCTGCGTTAATGTTGTAGGTGTTGAAATCATCGTCCATGCCTACCGGGCAGACAACCGGAAGGAAGTCGTTCTCCAGAAGATCGTACAGCACCTTCGGGTTTACGTTCTTGATATTTCCAACGAAGCCGATATCCTCGCCCTTGGACAGCTTCTTCTCTACATTTAAGAGTCCGCCGTCTTTTCCGCTGATGCCGACAGCATTAACTCCGAGTGACTGAATCATGGTGACAAGCTCTTTGTTGACCTTATTCAGCACCATCTCTGCCACCTCCATCGTATCGGCATCCGTTACACGAAGGCCGTTGACGAATTTCGGTTCCATGCCGACTTTTCCGACCCAGCGGCTGATTTCCTTTCCGCCGCCGTGTACGATGATCGGTTTGAAGCCGACCAGTTTCAGAAGAACTACGTCCTGGATGACGTTTCTCTTTAACTCTTCATCCACCATTGCGCTTCCGCCGTATTTGATGACAATGATTTTGCGGTTGAACCGCTGAATATAAGGAAGTGCCTCGATCAGCACATTTGCTTTGTCCAGATACATCTGATTTACCATGATTTTTTCTCCTCTTATGCTCTTTTCCCGTGCCTGTTCCGGATCCGATCAGGAACGATAATCTGCGTTGATTTTTACGTAATCGTAGGTCAGGTCGCAGCCCCATGCCGTTGCTGTCGCCTCTCCCATGTGGATGTCGGCGGTCGCAGTTACTTTCGGCTCGGAGAGGATCTTCGTTGCCTCCTCCTCGCTGTAGTCACCGGCAACACCTTTCGTGATAATCTGCAGTTTTCCGGCTGCGCTCTCAAAGTAGAGATCCACATTTTCCGGATCGAATTTTGCTCCGGAGTAACCCATCGCGCAGAGGATTCTTCCCCAGTTGGCGTCATGGCCGAAGATTGCCGCTTTCGTCAGACTCGATGTGATGACGGATTTTGCCAGTGTCACGGCCTGCTCTTTGCTCTCGGCTCCCTGAATCGTCACTTCGAACAGTGCGGTTGCGCCCTCGCCGTCGCCTGCGATGTGCATCGCTTGTGTTTTATTGACTTCAAAGAGTGCTTCTTTGAAAATCTTGTAATCCTCGTTTTCTTCCGTAATTTCCGGGTTTCCGGCAAGACCGTTTGCCAGAAGGAGAACGGTATCGTTTGTGGAAGTATCACCGTCTACGGAAACCATGTTGTAGGTGTCCGGTACGACTTCGCTCAGTGCTTTCTGCAGCATCTCTTTCGAAATATTGGCATCGGTTGCCACAAAGCTCAGCATGGTGCACATATTCGGATGGATCATGCCGGAGCCCTTGCACATGCTGCCGATCGTTACGGTTTTTCCGCCGATTTCGATCTGAACAGCAACTTCCTTCGGCTCGGTGTCGGTTGTCATGATCGCCTGTGCTGCTGTAGCTGCGGCTTCTCTTGTAGCTGCAAGCTGCGGTTTCAGCATTTCCACGCCGGCTGCGATCTTATCGATCGGGATCTGTTTTCCGATAACACCGGTCGATGCAACGAGAACGGAGTCCTCTGGAATGGAAAGTGCAGCTGATGCTGCCTCTGCGGTTTTTCTGCAGTAGCCATAGCCCTCCTCGCCGGTGCATGCATTGGCAATTCCGCTGTTGCAGACGATTGCCTGTGCGGTTGGATGGTTGTATACAATCTCCTGGTCCCATTTGACCGGAGCTGCTTTTACGATGTTTGTAGTAAAGGTTCCTGCTGCTACGCACGGTACCTCGCTGTAGACAAGTGCCATATCCTTTACGCCCTGTTTTTTAATTCCTGCTGCGCCGCCTGCTGCCTGAAAACCTTTTGCAGCAGTGATGCCTCCTTCAATCTTTTTCATTCTTTTATCCTCGCTTTTCGTAAATTCCGTCTGTTGTCTGCTTCTGTCTTTTTTACGGGAACATCGGCGGCATGCACAGGCCTTCGTTTTCCGTCAGGCCGAACATCAGGTTCATATTCTGTACCGCCTGTCCTGCTGCGCCTTTGACCAGGTTGTCCATCGCACCCATCATGATGATTCGTTTCGTTCTCGGATCGATCTTGAAGTTGACATCCACATAGTTGCTTCCCTCGACCCATTTCGTCTGCGGGCAGACATCCTTATCGAGAACACGTACAAACTGCTCGTTGGCATAATACTTATCGTAAACGGCTTTAACCTCTTCGTAAGTCACATCTTTTTTCAGGGATGCATATGCCGTTACGAGAATGCCGCGGTTCATCGGAACAAGGTGCGGGGTGAAGTTCAGGGTGATCGGGTAGCCGGCTGCATAGGAAAGCTGCTCCTCGATCTCCGGTGTGTGGCGGTGGCCGGCAACGCCGTATGCCTTGATGTTTTCATTGACCTCACAGTAGAGGTTGTCCACTTTCGCTCCTCTTCCTGCTCCGGAAGTTCCGGATTTTGCATCGATGATGATGGTGTTGCCATCAATGAGATCTTCCTTTAATAAAGGATAAATCGAAAGAGTCGAGCAGGTCGGATAGCATCCCGGGTTTGCCACGATGCGCGCCTGTTTTACTTTCTCACGGTTGATCTCGCACAGTCCGTAAACCGCCTCGTCGATATACTGCGGAGATTTATGCTCGATCTTGTACCACTCTTCATACGTTTTTACATCTTTAATACGGAAATCGGCGCTCAGGTCGATGACCTTTACTTTCGAAAGAATTTCATCATTTACCAGGGAAGCACAGAGTCCCTGCGGAGTTGCTGTAAAAATGACGTCTACTTCCTTTGCAAGCTGCTCCATGTTGTCGTCCTTGCAGACATCGTCTACTAACTGAAACATATTCTGGTAAACCGACGCATATTTCTTATCGATATAGCTTCTGGAACCATACCATTTAATCTCCACATCTTTGTGTCCCAGGAGAATACGCACCAGCTCGCCTCCTGCATATCCTGTAGAACCGATAATTCCTGCTCTGATCATACCTTTTTCTCCTTTTTTCTTTCGCCCGTTTTCTTGTCTTGCCGGACATTTTTTCTTTTCTCTTTATGATAGCTCAATTATTTTCTTTTTTCAATGAAAAATCTTTGTTTTCTGCTGTCATATACCGTCGATTGCATAAGTATACACCTCAAATGTATATTATGCAAGTTTTTTTTGAATTTCTGAAAAAAAGCTTGCATAATCCTGTCGTATGATGTATATTTTAGTCATTGACGATGCACCGCGCATATAGGTGCACGAGAAATCCAAGGAGGATCTTACATTATGAAAGAAAAAGTTGTACTTGCCTATTCCGGCGGACTTGATACTACTGCCATTATTCCGTGGCTGAAAGAGACCTTTGACTACGAAGTAATCTGCTGCTGCATCGACTGCGGCCAGGGAAACGAGCTGGTTGGCCTCGATGAGAGAGCAAAACTTTCCGGCGCTTCCAAATTATATATCGAAAACGTTATCGACGAGTTCAGTGAAGACTTCATCATGCCGTGCGTAAAAGCAGGCGCTGTTTATGAGAATAAATACCTGCTCGGTACTTCCATGGCACGTCCGGTTATCGCAAAGAAACTCGTTGAGATCGCAAGAAAAGAAGGTGCTGTTGCCATCTGCCACGGCGCTACCGGTAAAGGAAATGACCAGATCCGTTTCGAGCTCGGCATCAAAGCCCTTGCTCCGGATATCAAAGTAATCGCTCCTTGGAGAATGACCGATGTATGGACCATGCAGTCCCGTGAAGACGAGCTGGCTTACTGTAAAGCACACGGCATCGACCTTCCGTTTGATGCAAACCACAGCTACAGCCGTGACCGTAACCTGTGGCACATCAGCCATGAGGGACTTGAGCTTGAGGATCCGTCCAACGAGCCGAACTACGACGATCTTCTCGTACTGACCACTCCTCCGGAAAAAGCTCCGGACGAAGGCGAGTACGTAACCATGACCTTTGAGGCCGGCGTTCCGAAGACCTTAAACGGAAAAGAAATGAAAGTTTCTGAAATCATCACCGAGCTGAACAAGCTGGGTGGAAAACACGGCATCGGTATTGTTGATATCGTTGAGAACCGTGTTGTCGGCATGAAATCCCGCGGTGTTTATGAGACTCCTGGCGGAACTATCCTGATGGCTGCACATGAGCAGTTAGAGGAGCTGATTCTCGACCGTGAGACCCTGAAAACAAAGAAAGATCTCGGAAACCTGCTTGCTGAGGTTGTTTACGAAGGAAAATGGTACACTCCTCTGCGCGAGGCAATCCAGGCATTCGTTGATGTAACCCAGAAATACGTAACAGGCGAAGTAAAATTCAAACTGTTCAAAGGCAACATCATCAAAGCCGGCGAGTCTTCTCCGTACAGCCTGTACAATGAGTCTCTTGCTTCCTTCACCACCGGCGATCTCTACGATCACCACGATGCAGACGGATTCATCACACTGTTCGGTCTGCCGCTGAAGGTTCGTGCGATGAAAATGCAGGAGCTGGAGAAAAACAACAACAAATAAGATCTGATCCTATGGATTCCCAAAAGAAAGCGGACTCGCTCCGCTTTCTTTTTTTGCATACAAAAAGGACCCGCCCATTTCAGGCAGGTCCCTTTGTTTATTCGTAATATGCGTCGATTCCGTCCGCAATTCCCTGTGCCATCTTGTTTCGGTAATCCTCGGTTGCCATCAAACGGTCCTCGGAAGGATTGCTCATGAAGCCAAGCTCAATGATCGTGACCGGAATGGTACTCCAGTTGATGCCGCTCATGGAATCGGTGTAAATCACATCGCGGTTCTTCGCACCGGTGTCTTTGCAGAATGCTGCGATCATCTTCTGGGAGAGCTTCTGGCTCTTGCTGATCACATCACCGGAAAGATACGTATTTCTGCTGCTCGGTGCCATCGTGAGTGCTCCGTAAACCGACTGGTTCGAATCGCCGTTCGCGTGTACACGCACGAGAATGTCTGCTCCGTTCTGCGCGGCAAGTTTTGCACGCTCGGAGTTGCTGATATTGACGTCGTGCGTCTCGCGGATCATGTAAACATCGTAGCCGCGCTCCTCAAGGATATCGCGTACCTTTAAGGATACCGCAAGGTTCAGCTCATACTCATTGATGCCGGTTGCCACACCGCATGTTCCGGAAGCAACCTTCGCCTTATAGGTCGATGATCCCGGTCCGATCGGCTCTTTCTCGCTGTTTCCTCTTCTCTGGTGTCCTGCGTCGATTGCCACGCAGATATTTTTGCTGTTCCGGCGGACACCGTTTTTATCAACGTAATAGCCGTCGATGTAGGTATCCTTATAGATGCCTCCCCAGCTTCGGAAGTAATACGTTTTTCCGTCCACTTCCTGCCAGCCGTTCTTGTAAATACCGCCCCAGCTCCTGAAATAATACGTTGCGCCTTTGATCGTTACCCACTGGCTCTTATACATGCCGCCCCAGCTCCGCAGGTAATACCAGTTATTATCATACCACAGCCATTCACTGTGCATCATTTTGCCGTCCTGCCTCAGATAATACCAGTTCTTGTCATACAGCAGCCAGCCTTCCCCTTTTGGGATTCCGTTGCTGTCCATGTAATACCAGTCACTGCCCTTGGCCGCCCAGGCGTTCACGCGCATGCCGCCCCAGCTTTCAAAGTAATAATCAACGCCGTCAATCGTCTGCCAGCCGGTACTCATCACACCGTCTGCGTCTACATGGTACGTTCTTTTATCATGCACAAACCACTGATTCGTTCTGAGGCTTCCGTCCTCATTCAGATAGTACCATGTTCCGCCGACTTTTTTCCAGCCCTGGAATCCGGCTCCGCCCCAGCTCTCGAAGTAGTAGAGCGTTCCGTCAATCTTCTGCAGTCCGGTGCTCATCACACCGTTTTCATCTACATGGTATGTTCTCTTGTCGTGAACGAACCATTCATTTGTTTTGACGCTTCCGTCCTCGTTCAGATAGTACCATGCCCCGCCGACTTTTTTCCAGCCTTTGTATCCGGCTCCGCCCCAGCTCTCAAAATAATAGAGCTTTCCGTTGACCATCGAAAGACCCGTGCACATGATTTCGTCTGCATTCAGATAATATCTCCGGTTCAGATGGGTGATCCACTCGCTGGCGGCCATCGTGCCGTCCTCTTTTCTGTATTTCCAGCTTCCGTCCTCCTGTTTCACCCAGCCGGCAGGAAGTTTCTCTTCCGGCTCCTGTTCGTTGTCCTCACCTGGAATCGTAACAGCCGGCGTCTCGTTTTCCGAAGTACCGCTCTGCTCCTGCACTGCCGCTTCCTCATCCGAATTCTGCTCGGAACTTTCCGTCTCATCCTGCTGCCAGGTTACGGCCGTGCCGTCATTTTCTGCTGCGCTTACCCTTGCCGGAAGCGCCCAGCCTCCTGCCGCAACGGCCGCTGCGATCAGCAGTGCTGCGATTTTCTTTTTTGCCATCTGGTTTTCCTCCTTTTATCGCGCCATCTGGTAAATCTCATATACTTCCTGTGCGCCCAGCTTGCGGATGCGGGACAGTTTTACAGTGTCCTGCTGTGTTGCATCCATGGAAAGGGCACGCAGATCCTCATCCGACGGGTTCGGGATATCAAGCTCATGCAGGGAGGTCGGCATGCCGAGCGAATGGAAGAACGCTACTGTGCGCTCAATGCCTTCCGTTGCCCGTTTGTGATCGCTTCCCTCTGTGATGCCCCAGACTTTTTCTGCAAACCGTGCAAACCGCCAGAGAACCGTCTCCTCATCGTACTGGTATTTCGCCCAGGCACCCCAGACTGCCGCCAGGGATGCGCCGTGTGCTACATCATATTTTGCACTTAACGCATGGCCGAATTTATGTACCGAAAAATCTTTGCCGCGTCCGCACTCCGTCAGTCCATTGTGTGACAGGCTTCCGCACCACATGATTTCCGCCATCGCATTGTAATCGGATGGGTTTTCCAGAACCTTCGGTCCGTTTTTGATTACGGTACGGAGGAGTCCCTCTGCAATCTCGTCCGTCATCTCGCACTGGCTCTCCGGAATGAAATAGCGCTCCATCGTGTGCATCATGATGTCGGTTACTCCGCAGGCAATCTGGTATTTCGGCAGGGTTGCTGCCAGCTCCGGATTCATGATGGCAAATTTGCAGCGGTTGAACGGCGTGTTGATGCCGGCCTTTTTGCCGATTGCCTCGTTTGTCAGAACGGCTGAATCGCTCATCTCGCTTCCGGCTGCCGGTATCGTCAGAACCGCTCCTACCGGGAGAGATTTTGTCAGCGGTACTTTTTTCGTCCAGATATCCCAGAGTGCCTCCGCCGGATTTGCAGCTCCATGCGCAACGGCTTTTGCGGTGTCAATCGAGCTTCCGCCGCCGACGGCAAGAATAAAGTCTGCCTGCATTTCCACTGCTTTTTTCACACCCTCCTCGGCAAGGGCAAGTCTCGGGTTTGGTTTTACGCCGCCAAGCTCTTCAAAGGCAAGGCCCTCTTTTGCAAGAGATGCTTCCACTCGGTCCAGAAGACCGCTCCGTTTTGCACTTCCGCCTCCGTAAACGACGAGCACCTTTGTGCCGCCCCATTTCTTTACCTCAGCGCCTGCCTGGTTTTCGGTCTCTTTTCCGAACACGACTTCCGTCGGGGTATACTGTATAAACTGATCCATCTTCTTATTTCCTCCCTGCATTTTTATTCTTCATAAATCCGTACGTTTCCCGAGCTTACACGGTAAAGATCGTCTCTCCTGTTTTCCAGAGACGGGATTTCATTTCTTGTCCGCTCCAGCACTTCCGGATCCAGCTCTGCGATGAGTACCTGCGGGGTATCATCTGCCTCCGCAAGAATTTCGCCGTCCGGCGCAAGGATCATGGAATGGCCGTACGCCTCAAACCGCGCTTTCTGGCCGCACTGGTTGGCGGCGAGCACGTAGCATCCGTTTTCAATGGCGCGCGTGCGCAGCAGTGCTTCCCAGTGGCGCTCTCCCGTTGCTTTCGTAAAATCCGCCGCTATCAGAAATGCATCTGCTCCGGAGGATGCCATCAGCCGGTACTGTTCCGGAAAGCGGATATCGTAGCAGATGCTCATGCCGAACAGGCCAAGCGCCGTGTCCGCAAGAACAATTTCATTTCCCGGGCAGATCTCGTGTGATTCTTCGTAGGAGACACTGCCCGGAATATTTACATCAAACATATGTATTTTGCTGTATTCTGCAATCGTTTCTCCATCTGGTCCGAACAGAAACGACGTGTTGGACGGACGCCCCGGATGGCGCCGTACCGTCATGCTGCCGCAGTGCAGATAGACACCGTACCGTTTGGCAAGGCTAGAAAACCGGCGGCTGACGTAGCCCGG
>ENA-OPVG01002256-OPVG01002256.1-human-gut-metagenome-genome-assembly--contig:-NODE-2256-length-11997-cov-2.739156_pt1 | contig 11997 bp, 12 predicted proteins | sample MGYA00241093_ERZ501975 | MGnify/ENA primary metagenome ERZ501975 (study PRJEB25962, sample SAMEA2042993) | human gut metagenome | biome: human gut; feature: human-associated habitat; material: faeces... | reverse complement strand
TGTTAAGCACGCCGCCAGCGTTCATCCTGAGCCAGGATCAAACTCTCATGTTAAAGTTTTGATTCCAGTCAAAATTCGCTTGGCTAATTTTAACCGTTATTACTGTTGTTTTGGTTTTGTTCTGAATGTTCTCTTGAACTTCAAGGCTTAACCAAAAGCCTTTGTTCTTAGAATTTTCAGGGTTTTACATACTGTTCAGTTTTCAAGGTTCTTTGTTGTCGTCTCATCGACAGCTTATTTATATTATCATAAGCAATTGACTTTGTCAACAACTTTTTTATTTTATTTTTAATCTTTCTTAGAAACCCGTTTGCGTTTCCGCTCTTATTTCCTCGATTGATTTGCCCTTGTCTCAAGGACGTATGTTATGATACCAGAGTTTCCAAGGATTGTCAACGATTTTTCTATATTTGTTATTCTTTTTATTTTGTTGTGATTTTTTAGAATATTCTAACCATTTGAAGTCTATGCATCTATTTCCCCTAATCCCAGAAATGGCATCGAATCAAAAGAATCCGATGCCATTTCCATCCATTCATAAATACAGCTTTCAATCTCCATCTACACTCTCATTTATATCTATTACCTATTCCTATACTACCTTCTCTACAAATGATACTCAATCAATTTAACTGCCAGGCTGACACCGCCGCAGACCCACATCACAAGAATTGGGTTCAGTTTCCATTTACGGAGCGCTATAAAAGCTGCCGAAAAAAGAACCAGACTGCCCCACTGGATCATCCTCTCCCCATTTACCTCTGGAAGAACTGCTGCCAGTAGCATCGAAAGTCCGGCACCTGCGATCAGCGCCACTACCGCTGGGCGAAGACTGCCTAAAATACTTCCCATCGCAGAGCCGCCACGGTAACGCCGATATATGTATGCCAATACCGATACAATGATACAAGATGGGAAAATACATCCCCAGGTTGCCGCAACCGCCCCCGGAAGTCCCGCTATCCGAATTCCGACAAAGGTTGCTGAATTGACCGCAATCGGTCCCGGCGTCATTTCCGCGATCGTGATAAGATTCGTAAACTCCGTCATCGTGATCCATCCCTGTCGTTCCACAATCAGGCTCTGTACCAGTGGAATCGCCGCGTAGCCGCCGCCCACGCTGAAAAGCCCTATCTGCAGAAAGCTCAAAAATAATTGTATATAGATCATATCTATTCTCCCTCTCTATACCGCACCGGTCGTCTGCTCACGTTTTCTCATCCAGATAAATCGAATCGTTCCCGCCAGAATACCCGCCGCAATGATATAGATTACATTCACATCCAGCACAAAATCAGCCAGGAACGCAATTATCATGATTGCAATTGAATACAGCTTTTTTTCCTTCAGAACCTTCACTCCCAGCCCACAGGAAACATCCAGAATCACAGCCGCTACGCCGACTCGCATTCCCTCTAGTGCTGCTGCCACCCAGACGTTCGACGCAAACGCGGCGTAACAGACGGATAAAACCGCCAGAATCGCCATCGGCGGAAGAATCGTTCCGATGACTGCCACCACCATTCCGGCAAACCCATATACTTTCCAGCCAACCAAAATTGCCCCATTTACCGCAATCGCGCCCGGACAGGACTGTGCCAGTGCGGTAAAATCAAGCATTTCCTGTTCATCAATCCAGTGAAGCTCATCCACGAAACACTTCTTCATAAATGTCACAATGACAAAACCGCCCCCGAATGTAAATGCGCTGATATAAAGTGTTTTTAAAAATAAAACCAGCAGTTGATGCTTCTGTTTCATCTGCCATTCCCCCTTTTTCTATTTTATCTTTTGTCTCTCCCAGTTCTCCTTCACGCAAAACAACATTCCTTTTTCTGTGCCCATTATAACACTTGCCAATTCATTTTAAAATTACTATAATTTATATATAGTTCTTATCAAAGTATCTATGATTATCTATAAAAGCAACGCCGTCAAAAATAACATTTCTGACGGCAGGCAAAAAGCAGGACAAACACATAGATACGAATGTTTCTCACTCCTTATGAAACATTCGGGAAAGGAGTTTTCATGACACTGCGGCATTTCCGAATTTTTATCGAAGTAGCGTCCGCCGGAAGCATCACACAGGCGGCGCGCAACCTCTACCTGACGCAGCCAACCGTCAGCACCGCCGTCCGAGAGCTCGAAGAACACTACGGAACATTATTTTTCGACCGGATCAACCAGCGTCTGCGAATTACCGGCGAAGGGCGGCGTTTTCTCGACTATGCACGCCATTTTATCCAGATGTACGATGAAATGGAACTGGCATTTTCCAATTCCGGAATCAGCGGAGTTCTCCGCATCGGTGCCAGCACCAACGTGGGGATTTCCTATCTGCCACGTTTCATGCAGCTATTTCAAGAGACATATCCCCAGGTGCACACGCAGGTCCATATACAGACGACCGCACAGACGGAAGCCATGCTCTTAAATGGGGCGCTAGATCTTGCAATCGTCGGCGGAACCATCCGCTCCGAACAGATTGCCCTGACTCCCCTGTTTCAGGAACACTACACCGCCATCTGCGCGCCGGGACACCCGATGGCAGGAAAAACCGTTTCCATCAATACATTTATGAAACGCTGCTCTTCCGCGAAGTCGGCAGCACCTCCTATGAAGTATTTCAAAATGCCATCCGCCAGACCGGCTGTGAGGTCACCCCTGCCTGGGAAAGTACCTCGCAAGAGGCCATTCTCGAAGCCGTCCGCCTGGGGCTTGGCGTCACAATTCTGCCAAGCGCTATGCTCGAAGCTGAGCTGAGACTCAGTGCCATTTCCCGGATCTATTTTTCGGATTTTTCTTTTCAAAATACCGTTCATCTGGCGTGGCATCAGAGCAAGTTTCTGTCTCCTGTCATGCAGGATTTTGTCCAAATGGCGCGTGAACTTTTGCCACCCAACCATATTCCCGCTCAAAATTCCCCGGAAATCTCCCCTCATGCATATCCTGTCCACAGAAATTTTCCGAAGGACTCTCCCGCAGCTACGCTCACTGATCTGCGATATTAAACTACCCTGGGAAAAATTTCGAAATGCATCGGTGCTCTCTCAGATGCCTCTTCGTCATTTTCTGGCAAATGCGTTCTTTTCCGCTCTACTGGAACCAGGCAGCGGACTGGAAGATATGATTCTACAGATGAAGGGGATCGCGTTAAAGTATGCCATCGTCCGCTACAGCCTTTTCCTGTGATGAATGCATGACGGTTCCGGTAAACTTCCGTATGAGACGGTTCGCGATTATCAGGTCATCATTATCCATATGACCGGATACGACGCTGAGGTTATCTGGGATTGGTTGCGAATACGTACGGATGATTGAAAATAATTTCTTCCTGTAATATACTTTTAGGTATAGGTATACCTATATTTCAAAAGATTACTGGAATTTGCCCGACGGGCAGCGTGCAGAGCTGATCGACGGGCAATTTTATAATATGGCACCTCCAAGCCGGATTCATCAGGAAATTTCCTACCAGATTTCCCGCCTTCTTGGAAATTATATCGAGTCCAACGGCGGAAAATGCCGCGTTTATCCGCCTCCTTTCGCCGTCAATCTGGATGCGGATGATAAAGATTGGGTTGAGCCTGATATCTCTCTTATCTGTGATCCGAACAAATTGACCGACCGCGGCTGTTCTGGCACTCCCGATCTCATTTTCGAAATCGTATCTCCATCCAGCCGGCGCATGGACTACATTATCAAAAATGCTCTGACTCCCTTAAACTTACCGAATAAAATTCGTCGCCGTCCGCTCCTCCTGTTCCGGAAGACCATATTCTTTCTTGCCAAGCTCGATGGACTTCATAAGAAATGTCATATTCTTTGCAAGCATCCGCATCGTCTGCTTGCCTTCCTCATCCATCTCTGCCTCCCCTTTCTCACAGCCGTGAATACTGTTCCAGTATCTGCTGGATGCAATCGGCATATTGCTGATGGTAAAAAATTTGTTCAATTCATCAAAAGTCGCTGAGCAGCCACCTCTGCGTGCACAGACTACACTGGCACCCACCTTCATGCTCTTATCAAAGGACGTGCTGTAAAACAAGCGGTCAAGACAGGCAATCAGCGTCGCATTAGCCGATGCATAGTAGACCGGACTGGCAATCACCAGGCCATCCGCCGCCTCAAAGAGAGGTGCCAGCTCATTTACGATATCATCAAACACACATTTTCCAATTTTGCTGCACTGGTTACAGGCAATACAGCCCCGGATATCTTTATTTCCAATCTGTATGGTTGTTACCTCTACCCCACTATTTCGAAATACATTCTCTATTTCCCGGATGGCAATGGATGTGTTGCCGTTTACACGTGGACTTCCGTTTAGAATTAATACCTTGCTCATTTGGTTTCCTCCTTTTACTCTGCGATACATTTATTCCAACAAATTGCTTTTAAACAGTCTGTAAGCGTATATATTGTCTTCAAGTGTCTACAACTGTCTACATAAAAATGAAAATGCAAAAAAGCGGAAACCCTGATGAATCAAAGCTTCCGCAATAATAAAAAAGAGCGCGAGACGGGACTCGAACCCGCGGCCTCGACCTTGGCAAGGTCGCGCTCCACCAACTGAGCCACTCGCGCATTTCTGAAGCATCGCTTCAACGAGTTATATAATATCATAGGTCGGTTGATTTGGCAAGCGTTTTTTTTAAAAAAATCAAAAAATATAGAAAATTCATTACTGTTCACGGGTAGGCACGTTTGAAACCGGGAGAACCGTATGAAAACGATCAAGTTTCCATATTTTCCACTGGATGTGTTCCCGCGGTCTGCACAAACCCGATGATCTGTCCGGACAGGAGTACCGTGAGGATGGAATATACCATGCGGTTTAACGGAATGTAGCTCAGTGAAAGCACCAGTACAGCAAAATCGGACAGGAGGTAGATCCACTGGATTTTGATGTGCGTCACGTGGGAAAGGCTCATCGCAAGCGCATCGTCTCCGCCCGGGGCACCGCCGATCCGCACGCAGAGCCCGGCACCGACGCCGACGAAGACCGCGCCGAGCAGGGATGCGGCAAGCGGCATATCGGCAAGCTGCGGCCACAGGGGCGGAAACTGCTCACAGATCCGGTAAGACAGGGAGAAGCTGGCGCTGGAAAGAATGGAGTAGGCGATGAACTGCCGCCCCAGAAGTTTCCATCCCATCGCGTAGCAGGCGAGGTTCATGATGAAGCCGGACACGGATGGGGAGATATGGAACCAGTGCTCAAGCAGAAGCGTCATTCCTAAGACACCGCCCTCGGTGACACCGGAAAAGGAATGGACATGGTACAGGCCAAATGCCAGAAATGCACTTCCAAACAGTGCAATCAGGCAGGATTTTAGTTTTAAATCGAGGGAATGGAATAATTTCAGCAAAATAACAGGCTCCTTACAAAAGATAGTGTTGTTAATGGTTTCTCTATTTTAGTATGGAAACAAATTTGTGTCAAGAATAGACAAAAATGTGGGATGTGCGTATACTGGAAGATAGGAAGACGGAAAGGGGAATGAAAACATGGTAGAAAATCATCCGGACACCCGGAAGCAGGAATACCGCGGAATTGCCTGCCTGGTGCTGTCTGCGTTCTGTTTTGCGCTGATGAGTATGTTTGTACATTTGGCGGGCGATCTGCCGTCGATGCAGAAGAGTTTTTTTCGCAATCTTGTGGCGGCGCTGGCAGCGGTTGTTTTGCTTTTGCGGGCGGGAGAGCCGTTTCGTATCCGCAGGGAAAATCTGCCGTATTTTCTGATGCGGTCAATTTTCGGCACGATGGGAGTGCTGTGTAACTTTTATGCGGTGGATCATCTGGTGCTGGCGGACGCATCGATTCTAAATAAAATGTCGCCGTTTTTTACAGTGCTGTTCAGCTGGCTGATCTTAAAGGAAAAAGTTATGCCAATTCAGCTTTCGCTGATCTTCGGTGCGTTTCTCGGCAGTATATTCGTGGTAAAGCCGACATTCTCCAATCTGGCACTTGTGCCGTCGCTGCTGGGCTTTTTCGGCGGCATCTGCGCGGGCGCGGCGTACACGATGGTGCGGAAACTGGGAGAGGCAGGAGAAAAGGGACCGGTGATCGTGCTGTTTTTCTCGGTATTTTCCTGTGTGGTTGTGCTGCCGTGGCTGATTTTTGACTATCATCCGATGACCTGGCAGCAGATGGGGATCCTGCTTTTGGCGGGCTGCGTGGCGGCGGGCGGACAGTTTGCGATCACGGCGGCATACCGCTATGCCCCGGCGAGCCGTATTTCCATCTACGATTATTCGCAGCTGATCTTCTCGACGATGCTCGGTTTCTTTATCTTCGGGCAGGTGCCGGACGGCTGGAGTTTCCTCGGATATGGAATTATCTGCCTGATGGCAATTTTCATGTTTGTATATAATAACCGGAAAAGAAAGAATACTCAAAAGCAGGCACTTTTGGAATCGAAAGAGCCGTCAGATGTAATAAAAATGTAAGGGAAAGTATCCGCCGATATGGTTTACAAGCGATGCCAAATTATATATACTGAAGATAAAGTCGGAGTGGTTTTCGTGTCCAGAAACGTGAATTTCAGGAACAAAAGCTGGGTTGCCGACACAGCTCGAAAATGGGTTATAGATAGGGCAGAAAGTTATATAGGGAAATACGACATAAGCCCGGCAGCAGACAGGAGGAAACAGGGATGAAAAAATTAGCAACCGCACTTGTGAGTGCAGCAGCCATTATGACGATGTCAACAACCGCATTTGCAGCCGAAAATCCGGCGGAGGTATTTGACCGGGTGATGGAGAAGAACAATACGATTCAGTCCGCGGAGATTCAGAGCGGCGTCCATTCGGTCATACTTGCAAAGGATGTCATTCCGGACGGTCAGATGAAAGTTGATATGGCGATGCATGCAGAGATGGATATGCAGGATACCACCGATCTCAAGTACCTGGCACAGGTCGCTTCCTCGATTCTGGGACAGGACAGCTATTCACAGGTTTTTTATACGGACGGCTACTATTACGTAGATGCCAACGGTGTCAAACTGAAATACCCGATGCCATTAGAGCAGATCATATCCTCCGTCCAGACCGGAGTCAACACCAGCAATATGGAATCCAGCTATATGAAGGGCATTTCCTTAAACGAGGTCAATGGAAAACGTGTGCTGGCATATGAGGCAAATCCAAAGAAGCTAAACAAGAACGTCAAAGAAGCCCTCGGAACCGTGATGAACACACTCGGCACCGATGTCAATCTGGACATGAACATCCAGGAAATGAAAGGCGCTTACGTGCTGGATGACAACGATTACATTATCTATATGACAAACTATATCGTATACAACATGGAAGTCCTCGACCAGCCGATGACCTGCATCACCCTGATGGAGACCGAAGTCCAGAACCCGGGCGAGCCGGTCGTAGTGACACTTCCATCCACGGATGGCTATGAAGACTTAATTGGTTTATATGATGGAGTCATTGAAAGCGAAGTAGAATAAAAAACAGACAAAAACAAAAATAGACAATCAAAAGCCAGCCGAGCAAAGCAAAGGCTGGCAGGCAAAAGCGATCCATAACATAACAAGAGGAAAGTGGCGTCCGGGAATCTGTAGAGCCAGCGTTCCAATTATCGATTGTACGCATCCCACGCCAGCTGTCCGGCTGGGGCGGACATTTTTGTCCGATCCAGACGAACAGATGTAGCGAAAGCAAGCGAACAATGATAATTGGAGACGCAGGCGGCGCAGATTCCCGGACGCCTCTTTCTGCATCACGACAATCAATCAATCTATTACTGCATCTCATCCTCAATCATCCGATACCCAATCCCGATCTCCGTAAACACATACTGCGGTTCCGCTGGATTCTGCTCCAGTTTCCTTCGAATATGTGCCATATTCACGCGCAGAATACTGTTATCATCGTCCGCATAGGGACCCCAGATATTCGAAATAATCGTATCATACGTCATGACTCTGCCGGAATTCTGTGCCAGCAGGGAGATAATCTTAAACTCGATCTGCGTCAGATGGACATCCCTTCCATCAACCGATACCAGATGTTTTTCAAAATCGATCGTCAGTCCCTTTGCATGGAATGGGCGCTTATAAAGCGGAGAAGCTGTGTTTAAGCGGTTGCTGTGGCGCAGGGCAGTCCGGATGCGCGCGAGAAGCTCGGAGGTGCCGATCGGCTTGGTCAGATAATCATCCGCGCCAAGGTCGAGCGCACGTACCTTTTCCTGTTCCTGCGTGCGGGCGGAGAGGACGATGATCGGGACGCTGGACCAGGTGCGGACCTGGCGGATGATCTCTATGCCGTCCATGTCTGGAAGCCCCAGGTCGAGGAGAATCAGATCCGGGCACTGGGACGTGATGATCGGAAGTGCTTCTTTTCCCGTGTGTGCGGTGGAAATGCGGTAATCCTGTGCGGACAGGGAGGTGGAGATGAAGTCGCAGATGTTTTTTTCATCTTCTACTAATAAAATAGAAAGTTTATGTGTCATGTTATTTGTCCTCCTTTGGAAGGGTAAAGTAAAATTCGGCACCGCGCGTGTGGTTGATTGCCTTGATTTCGCCGCCGTGGGCGAGAATGATCGTTTTACAGATGGAAAGCCCGATTCCCATGCCCTTTCGTCCATCCGGCGAAGTGCTGGTCGTGGAAGAAGAGCCGTCAAAGATGGTTGCCAGCTTCTCCGGCGGGATGCCGACGCCGTAATCGCGCACGTGGAAAATCGCATAGTCGGAAAGTGATTCCACATAGCACTCGATCGGCTCGGTGCTTTCAGCATGGACAACGGCATTTTCCAGCAGGTTGATGAGAACCTGTTCGATGAGGACGGCGTCCATCGGGACCATCAGGAATTCCTCCGGCACGCGCACATGGATATTGGCATCTGGAAGTCTCTTTTTTAAGCGGATCATCGCCTCGGAGAGAACTTCCTCGACCGGTTCTGAGGTCTTAGTTACCTTTGCCGTCTCATTGTTGATACGCGTGACGGAGAGCAGGTTTTCAACCATGTTTAAGAGCCAGTTAGAGTCCTCAAGAATATGGCGCACCAGCGCATTTTTCTCAACCTCCGGGAGGCTGCTTCCATTTTCCAGATATACGGTACTGGAACCGATGATGCTGGTAAGTGGGGTGCGGAGGTCGTGGGAGATTGCCCGCAGCAGATTCGCCCGCATCTTTTCCTTTTCCGCTTCCATCAGCATCTTTTCACGTTCTGCCAGCACGCGCTGCTCAATGGTTTTTGATCCTACCATCTGCGGATTCACGTATTTCTCCATGCCATCGAACTCGCCAACAATGGCTCTGCCGTCGGCCAATCGCCACAGGTAATCCGTGCGATATGTCTTTCTTGTCACGGGGTCGAAAAAACTGATCTGCAATTCCGGAACCACAAAACCCAGCACAATAATCACGGCACGCGCCTTCGATTCGCCGCCGCTCTCACTGCGAGGATCTGCGAAATGCAACAGTCGTAAGACGGGACTCACATCACGCGACATGGTTCCCATGACTTCCATGATCTGTTTGAAGTGCGTGGTGGACGCGGAATCGAACATCGGCAGCGTTTCTTCGAAAGGCAGCAACAAAGCGCAATCTACCAATGTGTGTGCCGGATTCGTGACCAGCAATCCCTGCATGCTGATTGCCGAGTCCATATCCGTGTAAATATGCTGAGTCCGTTCGGAAGTCCAGTTTCGTCGTGCGGCACAGACGATCGTGCCGTCGTGCACTGCGTGGCTCAATGGGAAGCCAAGCAGGGTGGCGGCGGTCTTGCCGGCAAATACCACGCCGGGATTGTACTGATTCACCGTACGGCAGATATGCCATGTTCGCTCTGCCGGGCGCAGGGAATCCCAGTAATCTGGCCGCACATAACAATTCCTGAACACTTGGTTGAGCTCGCCGGATCTCGCTCTGCGGGCTAGCGCGACTCGCTCGTTGCGATTGCATGCATATGCGCAACGATGTCCATGCTGGGCGGAGTCAAGCAGTTGCTCGACCACTCTGTTCCTGCGCATCTCGCCTCCTTGTTGTAATGCCATGTAAGCCTCTTTCCGTGCGATGTGTTCTTGGTTCCATCTTCAGGCAAGAGACCCGGCGTGCCAAGCCGAACAGGGCATTGTGGTCGGAGGACGCATTATTCACAACGGCGGTCGTCGCAATTGTGGACAGTCACGTGCACGCCCTGCAAAAGCGCTGGCAAGAAGACGAGCGTTGATGAAGTCTGTCGCGATGGATTGCGGGATGTCTTGTAGTGGTTTCAGATGCAAAGATGAATATCGAGATTGTTTTCACGTGCTATATCGGAGTTCATTTTGCAAAGGAGACTCTTCCTGAACCTCTTCGTGTGTCGTAGTAGGACCTGATTTGCAATAGCGGTCAGATAGCGGTTGTTCATATTGCAGGTAGAGCAAATGAAATGCAAGGAAAGCAATATGAGCACTGATTCGCATGCCGCGGTGAGGCTTATTCGCAAAGGTGACTATCGTGATTCTGCTGTACATGCGCAGTTGGTAGCGGAGTTGCAAAGCCGGCTATCGAGATCTTGTTGCGTGTACGCAGTTGAGGGTGAGTCTGCAAGGATGGCTATTGGGATTTTGCTGCAAGTGTCCAGCCGGGAGTGGAGTTGCAAACGCGACTGGCGGAATCTAGCTGCAGATGTTCAACTGAGTGCGGAGTTGCAAAGGTGGCCATCAGAGAGGCGATTCGTTTGCCGGTGCGGAATCTGCACTGCAAGCGAGACCATCGTGGAAGCTGATAGGTGGTCGTGTTTGCAGATTCGCTCTCGCTCGCGCAAAAGTAGGGCCCGCATGGTGGTTCGTGTGGGGTTCGGTTTGCAAGAGTGGCAGTTTGCAGGCTTGTCTGTTTGCTGGAGCGCGGCTCGGTGTGCAGGAGTGGCAGTCTGGAGACTGATTCACGTGCCGTGGGAAGATTCAGCTTGCAAAAGAGACCGCTAAGGAATTCTTTCTATGCCCTTATGAGAGGGAATCTGCAAAAGAGGTAATCCTCCTTATATGCTTATATGCCGCGGTGGGACTCGGAGTGCGAGAGCGACACTCTAAGGAGCGTCGCGATGCCGTAATGCGGTTCAGTTTGCAAAAATGGCACTCTGGAATCGTCTCACAGTGTTGTACGTGCCCTTATGCTGTATGCGTCTCCGGCTGCATATCGAGTGGCCGCATATCGAGTGGCTGCGTAACAGGGAAGAGAGAGCCGCGAGTGCGCAGTCTCACACCGCATTCCATCAGCATTGCGGATTAGCACAGCGCGGTGCCTCCTCACAGTTTGTTGAGTCAGCCCATTTCCACGATGTCATCAAAGGAAAGTGCCGCGGGCATCCGTGCCCCTTCGCACGGATGCCCGCATTGCCCTAGAATCTCGCCTACGGGGGAGATGCCCTTCTCTCTCGCCAGTTTTCATTGTAAAAGAGCGGCATTATAAAAACCATTGATTGTAGTCCCACAGACTACAAAACTGCTCGGCGTGTCGAAAATTCACAGTTTCGTTTTGCGGGACCATGACGCCACCGCCTCAGCCCGTGATTTCGCGCGGAGTTTGCGCATGGCGCGGCTGATGTAGGTTTTCACCGTGGATTCACTGTCGCCGGTCTCTTCAGCAATGGTGCGCGTGGAAAGTCCCTCCGAGCACAGCTCCATCACGGCCTGCTCGTTCGGTGACATGCTCATGATTGCAGGTTTGCCTTGCATGAGCAGTCTTTCGTGTGCCTGCTGCGGGGTCTCGTATGGCATGCCGTTCGACTTGAGCAACGGCTGGCCGCTCAACAATGTACGCATTCCGTCGGCCAGTTGAGCGAGTTCGTTTTTGAGCAGCAGGCCCTGCATGCCATTGTTCACCGCGTCGCGCTCGTACGGCTCGATCATGTAGGAACTGCATCCGAGAATGGGCGTATGGTCGTTCTCGAATCGGATTGTGGCGCATAGTTCGAACCCCGACATGCCGTGCATAGACAGGTCGGTGACAATCAAATCCGGCACACAGTTCGTGCAGGCGATGCTGTGG
>ENA-OPVG01002253-OPVG01002253.1-human-gut-metagenome-genome-assembly--contig:-NODE-2253-length-11998-cov-11.278406_pt1 | contig 11998 bp, 10 predicted proteins | sample MGYA00241093_ERZ501975 | MGnify/ENA primary metagenome ERZ501975 (study PRJEB25962, sample SAMEA2042993) | human gut metagenome | biome: human gut; feature: human-associated habitat; material: faeces... | reverse complement strand
CATTCGCAATATGAGCGAGGATGAACTTCTGGATATGGATTTCTTTTTAAACGAAGATGATTTATTTGCCGATGAGGCTGGTGTAGAAGGTTTTTATATCTTCTAACGAGCGTCATCTTGTTCTCATGCCCGATTTTGTGCGGGCTATTTTCATTCATTGTTCCAACAAAAATCGGAATTTCCTATTATATAAGAAAAAAGAGGACTTACTGGCAGATGGTTATGTCTGCGAGCGAAGTCCTCTTGGTAATGTGTATTATCGCTCTGATGGAGTTATTGCCACGGGAGATATTTCTGTAAATTATGTAACTTATCCATGGCTTACTTGTTTTGAAGTAGACGGGCTCACCATTAAAAATCAGACCTCTATTTAAACTGTACTACGACCTTACGTCCGCCTACCGAGCCGTCAAGGATCTTGTGGATCAGTTCTTTTGCATGGTCATCTGCTTTCTCCAGAAGTGAGGATGTATCTATATCATCATTGTTCTCTATATCTTTTTCTGCCAAAGAAATTGCTTTCTTGGCATCTTCTTTTGTCTGCCAGTTAAAAATGGCTCTCTTTTCATCCATGAACTTGATGGAATCCGGATCCACCTGTAGTTTTCCTAACACTTTTGCATGTGGAATCGTAACAATTACTTCTTTGTCTGTAATCTTTTCTTTCACCTCATCCATCTGGATTCCGGCTTTCAAAGTTGCGCTGTAATGCATCAAAAAACTTTTCTTATTAATAAACGGAATACTTCCATCTTCCATCTGCTCTGTGGACGAATAGGTAACCTGCTGTGTTGCGAGTTCACCAACGTCTTCCAGTTTTCCAGAAATATAATCATTGGTAACTTCTGTCTTAGTCATTGAATTGTAAATATTAATTCCACCAACTGCTCCAATGACAATTCCAACAACCAGGCTAATACAAATTGTTTTCACTTTTTTCGCTGCTTTTTTCGATGTTTCTTTCATGTTCATTTTTGTTTCTCCGTTTTCCTTTGTTGTTTCAATCTCTTTAAACTCTTTCATCGTTTTTCCTCCTTATGACATTGCATTTTGTGAAAATGTAATTGAAATGCTTGTCTTTTTTACTTTTGTTGATTCTAAGTATAAGGATTCTGTCTCTATAAATATACTTCCGTATCAGGGAATTATCTACCCCTATTCCCCTGATATAGAAGTTATAGCTGTAACCACCCTCCACTTGCAACAACTGCCAGGTTTAATTTTCGTATCTTATCCTTGAACCGTATCTGCACATTCTTTTCATCTACAGCAATCACGGTTCCAGTTCCGAATTTCCGATGCACAACAGTTATGCCAGGATGAATTTTTTCTATCTTATGCTGCGTTCCAGTAGCAGAATCTTTTTGACTGCATAAGATGCATATGTCAGATATGCCCCGTCTTTCTTATATCCTGCGGGCTCCCCATTTCTTCCTGCCCTACTATTATTCGATCTGTTTCCGTTTTTTCTATTTCCGGTTGCGCTGTTCGACAAGCTACTATAAACGCTTTCTTTTTTCCCGGAGCGAGTGTTTGTCTTCTCTTGTTTTCCAAGAAGTTCCTCGCAAAAACTGCTCTTTCGATTCGTTGTCATAAGCCGTAAATCCTGCTTCGCTCTTGTTGCTCCTACATAAAATAAACGTCTCTCTTCCTCGTATGTTTCCATTTCTTCTCGGGAAGGCTTTGAACTATGAAGGCTCCTCGGGATCTGTGCCGGCAGGATCCCATCCACTACATCTAACATATATACAATTTCATATTCTAACCCTTTACTTGCATGAATCGTAGAAAGAATAAACGGACAGTCTTCCGATGTTTTCTTAGTTTGAATGATTTCTTTCAATTCATCCAGGCGCCGGATCAGATCCTCTGCCGTAGGCTCTAATTTCCCAATAATCTTCACAACTTCCAGCTTGCTGTCATTTATTTCGTTTCTTTGTAAATAATCTTGATACCCCATATAATTTGTAATGCGATTCACTGCCTTGTCACCCGGTTCCTGTAACAGATGTTTCAAATGTGTTCGCATTGCTTTTGCATTGCTTTTTTTATATTCATCAAGCTTGGAACTTACAAGCGCAGCATCCAAGATCGGCAAATCTCTTTCACGGCTGATTTCTATAATTTCCAACGCTTCTTTCCGGCTTAAATATAGTCTCAGTTTATAATAAATCTGCAGGAACAGTTCTTCATCGCTCGGATTTGCAGCAAATTGAATGATATAAACAATATCAAGAACAACCCGATTCGTGAAGAAAGTCACTTCTGCGTTCCGCATCCGATATGGAATTTCCTGCCGTTCCAAAAGATCAATAAGCGGAATTGCACATTCATGATCCCGGTACAAAACAGCTGTCTGGATTTCACAACGTTTTGCTACTTTTAACAGATACTGATATTGTGCTCTTCTGTTTTTCAAAGCTATTTCCCGTATCTCTCTTTCTGCTTTTTTTGATGCCCGCATATGTTTCTCATGTCGGAATTGATTCTCCTGGATAAACCGGTCTGCCGCTTCTACGATTTTTGCATTAGAACGGAAATTTTCTTCCATCAGGAGTACTTTTGCTCTCGGATGATCTTTTTCAAACGAAAGCAATGCTTTCGGATAAGCCGCACGAAAGCCATAGATACTCTGGTCTTCATCCCCCACCATGAATAACTGTTCTGTTCCAGATGCAAGAAGTTTTATAATTGCATGCTGAATTCTGGATGTATCCTGCGCCTCATCCACACAAATATACGGATAAAGTCTCTGAAAATATGCCAGTAAATCAGGAAATTTACGAAGCATATTGTAAGCGTATACCATCTGGTCGTCATAATCCATCAGACCTTCTTTCCGCATTTTTACACAGTATGCCTGATAGATTTCCAACAGTTTTAATTCTTCTTTTTCTTCTAAATGCCGGATTTCTTCTTCTGTCAGCATCATGTTTTTTATGTATGTAATCAATGTCCTCACATTTTTCAGATCACTTTCTGTCGGGTAACTGTGTTCTGTTTCCTGATAGATTTCTATCAGAAAATGAAGGATAATCTTTTCATCCTGCACCAGTTCAAATGCAGATTTACCGACACTCCGGCTGTAATATTGTATAATTTTTGCACAGATTCCATTGATTGTGCGAAATTCTAACCGTTCAGCCAGTTCTTCTCCAAAATAAGATGCAAACCTCCCGGACATATCTTTTGTTGCTGCGACTGTGTATGTCACTGTCAAGATTTTCTCCGGTGCGATTCCTTTACAGAAAATCATATATCCAAGCCTTGTAACCAGTACGGTCGTTTTACCGGATCCTGGTACTGCTAAGAGAAGTATCGGTCCGTCTACACTTTTTACCGCTTGCTTTTGTTGTTCATTTAATTGTACAGGAAACTGCCTTTCAAATGCTTCCCATGACATTTCTTTCATGATTTCAAAATCCTTCCTGTTTCTTGATTCTTTTATTTCTTTACAATATTATTACTTTCTGACTTATTTTCTCTGTTTTTATCTGCCAATTATGTCGAATGACCTGTTGAAAATGTCTGTTTCATTCATTTGCTTTTTTCATGCTATAATATTTATTCACCAAGTGAAAAATAATAGAGAAAAGAACCATTGTGTTATAGATATTACATCGAAATCTATCTATCACGCAATGGTTCTTTTTATTTTCTTTTTATAGTATCTTTTTTTTAATAATAATATCCATTAATTAAAACCATGGAAGAGCACTGATTACAACAGATACCGTAATTGTTGAAATTGTCATAGATGTTACATTCGCTACTGTTCCATGTACACCTTCCGGCAGTTTTTCTGAGAAAAACTGTGCAATCGGTCCTCCTATAATTCCACCGAGAACACCTGCAAATACCGCCACCGGAATATTCGCACCATACATTAGAACACATGCCGGTCCGACACTGACAACCGGAACATACGTTGCATACCAGCCACCATTATCAAATTTTCCTGCATACAGGAACACTCCCGTTGCCGCTCCGACAAACTGTGATAAAATTATAGCCGGTACAGCTCCTGAGCCATATGCTCCATGATTTCCACATACGATTGTGCCAATCACTGCGCCTGCCAGCAAAAATGCAGATGCCACTTCATTTCCATAAAACTGTGCTTCTGTAAACTCTGCAAAAACCCTGCGTACAAACCAGCTTGTACTATATACATCATCTGCCGGTGCTGCCTCCGTCCGATGTGGTTTCACCGGCACAGGTTTTATCCACGGAAGAATCTTACAAACCATACATACAATAATTCCCGTAATTGCCATCGTTGACACATTTGCTACGACTCCCGGAAGTTTCCACGGAGTCACAATTGCGTCTCCAATCCATATTGCAGTAGGGGCACAGATTAAACCACCGATAATGGAAGATGTCAATAATGCCGGAACGCTTGGACCGTAAAGCAACATAACTGCCGGTGGAGCACCTACTACAGTAATAAATGTTGCGATCCATGTTACGGATGAATCTGCAAATCCATTAATATAACGAAATACAAAAATTGCCAATCCCAGGGAGATGAGCTGTGATGCCAACACCCACGGAAATAAGGTACTACTTCCATAGCAGACATCAAATCCTGCATATTTTGAATTTTTGATCGCCAATATCCATGCTACAATTCCTCCAAGTATAATTCCTATTCCGGCAAATACACTTGCATAAAACTGTGCTTCTGTAAAATTCATAAAGAACCAGGCAATCTGTTTTGGCACAGAATCCAAAATTCCAGAAATCATATTATTATAATCAAATACTGCATTATTACCGCTTAATGCTTTTAAGCCAAAATAAAATGCAAATCCAATGACTATACTTATGATAAATCCCGGTAATGCGCCAGTCATTTTTTCTTTCGTCTTTACTGTCTCACCCATTTTTACCTCCTCATAGATAATATTTTTCCAGATATTTCTGATACAATTTTGCATATCTTCTTACGCTTTCCAGAGAAATATGTTCATTAATACAATGTGCAAGTGCATCATCTCCTGGCCCTGCGATTACAAATGGTACAGATATTTCAGGAATGATCTGTGATGCATCTGTATAGAAATAATGTCCTTTATCTTCTGTTGAAATTCCCACCATCTGTGCTGTTTTCATGATCTGTTTCACCAGCGGGCTATCTTTTGATGTCTCCAATGCCGGTCTGTCATTCATCACTTCAATGGTAATTTGAATTCCCGGTATTTCTTTTCTGAATCGGTCTGCAATCTCTTCTGTACATTTTAAAATATGTTCATGACTGACTCCCGGAACTGTGCGTATATCCAATTCTGCTTCTGCAGTTGGTGGAATAATATTCGTCATAATTCCACCACACAGTTTTGTAACGGATGCTGTTGTCGTTCCCAGAATAGGATGCACCTCCCCGGTTTCCACTTGTTCTTTTAACTCTGCGACTAATTTTTCTACATACTCAACAGCATTAATCCCAAGGTCTGGTCTGGATGCATGCGACTGCTTCCCTTGCACCGTAATTTTCAACCAAAATGCACCTTTTTCACAAGTACCTATTTTCTCATCTGAAGGTTCGCATATAATTATTTCATCAACTTTATTCACCGTACCATCTTTTACAATTCCGCAAATTCCGCTTCCCTTACTTTCTTCATCCTCAGTAAAGCAGAAATAAATAGATTTCTTTGGTCTTTTTTTTGTTTCCAGCATCCATTTTAATGCCAATATCATGGCCGCGTCTCCACCCTTCATATCAGCAGATCCACGTCCATAGAGGATATCACCTTTTACAATAGCATCATGTGGCGGATAACTCCATTGACTGTAATCTCCACATGCAACCGTATCCATATGACCGACAAATGCGATACCGCCTTCCTCTGTTTCTCCATTTACTTTTATGATCAGAGACGCTCGGGTTTTTGAATGATTAATTTTTTTATATACGATGTTTTCTGGTAACATTTCTAATATGACATCCGCAAGTTTCCCTTCATTTCCTTCCGGCTGGCAAGTATTGATCTGCACCAATTTCTGAAGAATTTGTTTGCATTGTTCAGTTGTTATCTGTGCATACTTGTTATCATTTTCTTTTTTCAACTGTCTTCTCCCCTTTATTTCTGGTACGAAAACATTACAAGCTCACCTACTCCGGTCTTTCTTACCATACCAAATTTGCTAATCCATCCACCTGCTCCACAGTTTCTTCTCACCGCACGGTTTTCAAAGGATACAATTTCTCCATTTACGATTGTGTACGTTGCAAGTTTATCGTCCATATCTACAACTGTAACATTCGCAAGTGCGCCAACACCAAGATGACCAATCTTATCTGTCCACCAATTATTTGCTGTTCTATTTCCGATTAACGCTGCCGGATTACAGGTCATTGTCGCAACTGCATCACTCAGGCTTAAAACTCCACTTTGTGAAAGTTCTATAATAGCCGGAATATTATCTCGTGTATCCCCGAATCCTTTCATTGTTCCCTGATTCTGTCCATCCGAAATCAGAATCTTTACTTTTCCTGATTCCAATGCATCATATGCTAATTTCTGCGATTCTTTTGGAAGTTGAAGCCCTTCACGACTTCCTCGTCCTGCACGAAGCATGGTTGTAACAAACTCTGCGGAAATATTGTCTCCATTTACCAGATCAAGAACGCGTTTCATACCTTCTGCTGCTCCCATGTGTGTTCCACATCCTGCCGCTGTAGCATGTGCCAGATGTAATGGACGTCCTTTTGCAAGTGAGACCAGTCTTTCCGCATGTTCTGGGTCCTGTGTATGGGACATATAAATTAGATTTGCTTTTGAAGTAATTTCATAAATCTTATCAATATTTTCATCAGACATAATAAAATGTCCCATATGATCTTTAATTCCAACCGTTAAAGCAGCCGTTGTATTGGTAATTCCATTTCTTGTCATCTTTGTAGATAATGTATCTGCATCTATCTCGCCTTTAAACATACGAATCAACTCATCTACTGACATCTGTGTTCCAAGTACATTTGCAGCTCCAAGATAAACGCCAAGGTTAATCGGAACTCCATGATCTACTTCCGCACCGAGAAGAGATGGTGCCATAAATGTATTTCCGGCTCCCGGTGATAATCCTAATGTCACGCCATCTTCTGCTGCACAGAAAATTGGATTTGTACTTACTTCAAATAAATCGCCAAGATGTAAATGCATGTCAACCAATCCCGGCATAACAGTAAGTCCTTCGCAATCAATTACGCGATCACCGGTCTCTGCTGCGATATCATCTGCGACCTGACAGACAATCCCATCTGTAATCAGGATATCGGTCTGTTTGTCTACTTTATTCTTTGGATCAACAACATGTCCACCCTTTAAAATTAACCGTCCGCTCCTTTGTATCTGCCCGATTGTATCCTGCATCTGATTCTTTTTTACAGTTGCCAGTGCTCCGTCCAAAAATCCTACTTTATTTTCGTACATTTGTCTACCTCCTTCTTTGAATACTGTATTGTTATTTATGTGACGTAGTATACCAGACTTTATTTTGACTTTCTTCATCTTTTTGATACTATTTTCTCAGTAAATTATTGTACCAAGTGGACAACAGCGAAAAATATCCGAAAAAATATACAGCTAATAAATTCCTATTTACAAGATTTATTAGCTGTATATTTTTATTTTTCATGCATCTGATATAACTTCAATGCGAGTTCCAGATTTAAACGTTCTTCCTGATCCTGCAAATCCAGTTCTAATATCATTCCCAGTTTACGATATCGGTATTTCATAGAATTGTAATGAATAAATAATTTTTCTGAAGTTACTTTTAAATTCCATCCATTCATTACCAGAGCAATAAAAGTATCCATCATATCTGTATGATGCTTTCGATCATATGTACAAATTTTTTCGATATATTGTTTTTCAAACTCTTTCGCTTCTGCACTATGACTTACCAGTGACAGCAACTTAAAAATCCCAAGTTCATCATAAAATACAACCGTATCTTCACGTTCCATACTACGGATAATTTCTATCGCTTTTCTGGCTTCTTCCCAGCTATCATGAATCTGGCTTATATCTTTTCTGTAATTTCCAATTCCGATAGTCGCCGTAAATGGAATTACACGAGCAATCTCATCTTTAATTTCCTTTGCCAGTTTCTTTAAGTTTCCTCTAAACGTCTCTTCATCCTTGTATTTTTCTGTAATAATAAATACAATCTGATCACTTAATTTACTATACACATAGTGTGCATATTCCTGTCCGACACGCTGTTTGCTGATTAACAAAACCCGTGTCATCATTTCCATCATACGTCTGTTTACATTTTCATCCAGATGTTTTAAATACTGTTTTTTAAAATGATCAATATCTACAATAAATACGACTCCACCAAGATAAAAATCCCAGTTATAGATCATCGCACGATTTATGATTTCTTCTTTAGAGCTAATATTTCTGGTTAACATGTCCTGCACAAACTGCTCTCTGTAACCAGCTTCAATTTGACGCGCTGTAAGTTTTTTCTGTAATTTTAATATTAAAATAGTGCCCGCCTGCTCAATCGCAATCTGGTAATAATCCCGAAAAGATTCATCATAGTCATTCCATTTACTTCCAAATACAAGGTATCCGTATTCTTCTTCATTGATATGAATCCGATACCGCCCTGTTTCTTCTATTCTCCCCTGGGCGGTGTCTTTCGTATAATAAGTTTTATCAAAACAGGTATCTACAAATGCGGCTTCCTGATGAATATGTTCTTCCAGAAAAGATAAAATAGTAGAAATGTCTTCATCTTCCAATACCATCTTTGTATAAGCCTGATGTACTCGTTCCGAATACTGCAGGATTCTGGATTGATGATTAATCACCTCCTGCAGCACTGGATTAATCACATCTGTAAATGCAAATTCGAATGGAATAGCAATAATGGGAAAGTTCAATTTATTTGCCTTTTCTATTGCATCTTGCGGATATTCATAAATAAACCGGTCTAACTTTATTCCCAGAGCACATGCTCCATGTCTGTCCAGATTTTCAATTAGAAAAGCTAAATATTCCGGCTGATCTTTGACTACATAACCAGATGTAATCAAAAACTCACCGCCTTTCATCCATTTATAAATATCCGGCGCATCCATAACACTGACCGTTTTCACTTCCCGATCACTGCCGTTTTTCCCGGCTATAATCTTAAAATCCCGAAATATATCCATGGCAAGAATATCTCTGAGTCTTATCATTTTCTCACCCGCGTTCCTCTAAACCGCCTTTATTGTCTGTTAATCAACGCAATACTATTTTTCCTACATTTCCTGTATCAGCTTAACCAACTTCTCTATGCCATCTTCCGTCCACGCCGGGATCTCCAGAATTGCATTCGGGATGTCCTGATGTCCGGAATGTGGATTATGCAACCATACGCAATCCATCTTCGCTGCCAGTGCTGCTCTGCCGCCATTCGTAGAATCCTCAATGACAAGGCAGTTATCTGTCGGAACATTCAGCCGTTCTGCCGCAAGCAGGAACGTATCCAGTTCCGGCTTTGGATGTTCTACATGATCTCCGCTTGTAATGCTATCAAAATACGGCATCAGACCAAGTCTTGTCATTGCATCCATAATCTCACTCTCTGGTGAGGAAGAAGCAACTGCAAGCTTGTATCCCATTTCTTTTAATTGTTTTAAAGCATTTTCTACTCCTGGCATCTCCGGAAATCCTTCTGCCTTAACAATCTGTGATTTCTTCACCTTCATAATCCGATTCATTTCATCCAGATCCGGAAAATCCACTCCATAATGCTCCTTTACCAGATCTCTGAAAAACTGTCTGGTTGATCCGATACATGGTAAATAAATATCATAATCAAACTCCACATCATAGTGTTCTTTTAAGATCTCTTTCCAGCATCGGTAATGCAGTGGCTCTGTGTCGATCAGTACTCCATCCATGTCAAATATAACTGCTTTTATCATCTTGTAAACCTTTCTGTTTCTTATGTCAGTTTTTTATTTATGATATCAAGATTTCTGACATCATCGCAATTATGCTAATATCTCGTCTTTCTTTGCCAGAATTGCTTCGCATGCCGCACATGCCGGACAGTCACAATACTTCGCACCTGCTGCTTTGATCTCTTCTGCATGAGCAAGTACACCTTTTGCAGCATCTCCGAATACTTTTGCTCCCATATCAGATCCTGCAAATGCAATCAGTCCATCGATTGGCATGATATCTTCTTCCAGTTCTGCAATATAATTCTTTGTTACTTCTGCTTCTTTCTCTGTCCCAACTGCTTCAAGCCATGCATTTGCTGCTTCTTTTGCTTCTGCTGAGCAGGATGTTGCCGCGATCAGTTCTTTTGTTTTTTCTGTTACATAAGTTTTTACGTTCTCTGTCATTTCTACACTACTTCCTTTCTTTTATTCCCCTTGCCGCAATTCTCTATTTCAGATTATAAGCATATCCGCATAATTTTGCAATCAGGGTTGTATTTCTTTTTTCTGAAATCTATAATGTATTTGCCAGATAGAATTATAGTACTTTACTGTAATTATAAATACAGATTAATCGATTTTAACAGGAGATTTAATAATATGAATGAAACTACGAAAAAAGAATCGCGCCAGATGGATATGCTCCATGGCAAAATTTTCAAAAATATGCTGATCGTTGCACTTCCGCTCGCCGCCTGCAGTATCATGCAGCAGTTATTTAATTCTGTCGGCGTCGCCGTTGTCGGTCATTTTGCCGGAAGTGAAGCGCTCGCTGCCGTTGGCAGCAATGGGGCTGTTATTAACCTGCTGGTTACATTATTTTCCGGCATTTCACTTGGATCAAATGTAATCATCGCCGGCTATATCGACGAAGGCAATCAGCAAAAGATTCCAAGCGTTGTACATACTGCCGTTACGCTGGCACTTATAAGCGGGATACTATTACTTCTGCTGTCATATCTCCTTCATAACTGCACGTAAGATCATGCTCTTCTGCATCTGCCAGGTATCCGGTCGGCGGAGTAATCTCTTTGACATAATATTTGCCAAGATATAAGCCATTTACAGAAGCCTGTCCTTTGTCATCTATTGTAAGAGAAGCTACCTGCTCTCCTGCTTTATAAATAGTTCCCGTTGCTCCATCCGGGTGCACGATATCTTCACGGGCATACAGTCCATAAACTGCACCTTTCAGTGTCGCATCTCCCTGCGGTACTGCTTTTCCTGTCTCTTTATCCACTTTATAAAGATTAATCTTTGCTGTCACACGGTCATTGCTGAAGGTATGGGCAAAAGATACGGTTGCTTCTTTATCATTGGTGTAAGAAAACTTGAACGTATACACATCTTCTGTATTTCTTACATAGCCTTCCGGTGCCTGATTTTCTTTTACAGAATAGGAATATCCGATTGGCAGGTCTACTGTGAATTTTGCAGTTCCGTCTGCGCCAGTAGTTACTTTCTCAATCAGCGTTCCTTTTTTCACAACAACGCTTCCGTCTGCATTTCTGATATCATCGGATGCATACAGAGCAAAAATACCGCCTTTCAGTGGTTTCTTGGTGTCTTTATCCTGTTTTACTACGGAAACATCTGCTTTCTGTCTCTCGTTGTTAAAAGTCACATCTGCAAATACAACTTCTTTATTCTGACCAGCATAAGTTAGAGTCACTGACTTTTCTTCGCTGCCGTTATAGAAAGAGTCCGGTGCTTTTGTTTCTTTTACCACGTAGGTTCCAAGATGCAGGTTTTTCAGTGTGACAGAACCATTCTCACCTGTTGTCAGGTTTTCTTTTACAAGGTCACCTTTGCTGTACACTTTTGTGCCATAAGCTGTTACGATATCTGCCCCGGCATACACGTTATACACTGCATTTTTCTGTCTGCGGTTTTCATACTGAAATACCGTTCCATTTTCACTGACATCTGCTCCGGTCAGAACCTGTCCTTCTTTGTAAATGGTAAGCTCTGCCAGCTGTTCCTTATTTTCCACGGTTACAGCTGAGGTCTTACTTGCTACCAGTTTTACATTTG
>ENA-OPVG01002239-OPVG01002239.1-human-gut-metagenome-genome-assembly--contig:-NODE-2239-length-12059-cov-3.627458_pt1 | contig 12059 bp, 8 predicted proteins | sample MGYA00241093_ERZ501975 | MGnify/ENA primary metagenome ERZ501975 (study PRJEB25962, sample SAMEA2042993) | human gut metagenome | biome: human gut; feature: human-associated habitat; material: faeces... | reverse complement strand
GTGGAGGAAGGACAGGCAAGACCTCTGGACTTCTTCTGGAAATTAGTTCTGACAGCATTGACGATGCGTGCAGGGTTCCGTGGCGGGGAGATCGTGCCATCGTTCTGTATTGGGGCGACGTTTGGTTGTGTGATGGGAAACTGGCTGGGACTTTCTCCGTCTATCTGTGCGGCGTGCGGAATGACAGCAGTATTCTGTGGAGTAACGAACTGTCCGATCACATCGATTCTGATCGCATTTGAGATGTTTGGATTTAAGGGCGTTTCCTTTTATCTGATTGCGGTTTCTATCAGCTATGCGGCTTCGGGATATTATGGATTGTATAAGGATCAGACGATTGTTTATTCTAAGTATAAGGCGAAATATGTGAATAAACGTACGAGATTTTAGCTGAACTGAGAAAGTTTCCTGTTTTAATTGCTATAGACTGATTAAAAATAAGTAAGTCATACGTTTCAAGTCAAGCGGATATTTGCAATTGAAGCAGGGGACTTACTTGATTCGGTTAAAAAATGCAATATGCATAGGGCAGGGCTTTGCCAGTATTAGAAACAGTATAAATTGTTTCTGAGAAGTGACAGGGAATTATTTGATATAAATTTACAGATAAAATACAAAAAGCTGGCACAGATGAATGTGTCAGCTTTTGTATTTAGAAGGATATATGTATTAATAAGCATGCTGTATTTTGTATATTTTTCGTATATTAGCATTCTGGAAAAATCAGGCTGTGATTTTACGTGCATCGCGTTCTGCGGCTACTTCTTCAGGGGTTTTTTCGCGAAGCCTTGCAGCACCATGGTAATCTTTTGTTGGAATCAGCGGGTCATTTGCAAGATGTTCTTTGGCCGCTTTGATTGCTTCTGTGTACTGTGGAAGCCATTGTTCCTGAGCGACCAGCATTTCATCAATCATCTGCCAGATTTCAGGTGGGTTGCATACAGCACCTGTCAGTGGATCCATCATAGCTGCCTGTTTCAGAAGCTGTACATTGCCATGAACTGCAGCTTCAATTGCCAGCTTTTGTACCCAGATTGATTGTGAGCATACTGCTGCGCAGCCAAGTGGAAGGTCACCTACTTTAGGAATGCTGATTCCGTTTCCATCTACATAACAGGGAACTTCAACTACCGATTCCCATGGAAGATTTGTGATGCATCCTTCATTCATAATATTAAAGTGTCCTCTGTAATGACGTCCTGTTTCCAGAGATTCAATAATATAAGAAGCGTGTTCTTTGCTTCGTTCAGAACCATCTAATTTTTTTGCTGGTTCTGCCAGAATCTTCGGGAAATCTGTTTCAAACCAGTTACGTTCTTCTCGTGTAACACGGAGGTATCCACCAGTTTCGCCGTTTATCCAGTTATCAAGATTAATCCAGTCTTTGATTTCATCAGGGCGTTTGCGGTACCAGGCTACATATTCGGAGAGATGTCCATTGGATTCGGTAGAATAGTATCCGAAACGTTTTAACATATCAATGCGGACTTTTTCTTCTTGACTGAATTTAGGATGCGCTTCGAATCCTGCCAGAAGTTTAGGAATCATATCTTCTCCATTATGTTTTACAGAAATGTACCAGGTCTGGTGATTGATTCCGGCACAGATGACATCCAGCTCTTCTCTTGGAATACCAAGAACTTCTGAAATCTGCTGTTCTCCGTGAATTTCGCCATGACAAAGTCCGATAGTGCGGACTTTTCCATATTTGTTACAGGACCATGTAGCCATTGCGTTTGGATTGGAATAGTTCAGCATGATTGCTCCAGGTTCGGAAACTTCACGAATGTCTTTACAAAAGTTCAGCATTTCTGCGATAACACGCTGTCCATACATAATTCCACCAGTACATAAGGTATCCCCTACGCATTGGTCTACTCCATACTTCAATGGAATCTCTACATCTGTTTCAAATCCTTCAAGTCCACCGATACGCACACAGTTAACAATATAACGTGCATCTTTGAAGGCGTCACGACGATTGGTTGTTGCTTCAATTCTGATTGGAATATTGTTTGCGTCCAGATCTCTCTGACATAATTCTCTTGTCTTTTCCAGATTGTCCGGGTTAATGTCGGTGAAGGCAATTTCGATATCGTGAAATTCAGGTACAGATATAATATCTGTAAATAATGTTCTGGCAAATACAAGACTTCCTGCACCAATAAATGCAATTTTAAAACTCATATAAAAATCCCTCCTGTGTTTTTTTACAGTATATAGTCTATTAAGAAGTTTGGTGACAGTTATTATCGGCTGTATAATGAAATGCAAGATATTATCGCATTTAATTTTTGAGTGTGATGTAAAAAAGCAAAAAATGTGTTAGGATTGTTATAGATGCGAGATTGTTCAGGAAATCAATTTATTGGTACACAAGGAGAGTTGGTCATGTATCGAATATTTCAAAAAGAGAAACAGTATTTTAAAGTAACTGCATTTTATGCGTTATCGTTGGTAAAATATCATATGAAATGTCATGCTCATGATAGTTTTGAAATTATGTATGTAACGTCGGGAGAATGCAGGATTTTTTGTCAGAATGAATGGTTACGAATGAAATCCAGTGAGTTTATTTATATTTTGCCCGGAATACAGCATCAACTGGAAATTACAGAAGGGAGGCCGTGTTCTGTATTGAATCTGGAGTTTGCGCTGACTTCAGAAGAAACGGCAGTGGAGGCAGAAATTTTGCTTGAGAAGATTCGGGATTTTCAGAAATGTTTTCAGATGCCACAGGGATATATCGCTGCAAATGATGGAAGAAATCTGGGATATGCAATAAAAGATTTACTGTCTTATCTTCAGAAGAGCCAGAATAAGGTGGATGATCAAGAGTTTCTTTTTGGACTTCTGCTTAGTAGAACGATGGTAGAATTAACATATTGTATAAGCTTAAAGAAGAACACACAAGGAGTTATCTATTTGAAAAAAGCTTGTGATTATATAGATAAACATTTTCTGGAAGAAATCAGCATACCAGAGATTGCGGCATATGTGGATATTAACAAATCATATCTTCAGGCATTGTTTACAGACAAGATAGGATGTACGATCAATCATTATATAAACCAGAAAAGATTGGAGCAGGCAGTATTTCTGCTTTGCAATAGTAGTTTTGGAATTACGGATATTGCATTTGCTTCCGGATATAACAGCAGACAGCATTTTTCTTATACTTTTGAAAAATTTTATGGACTTACACCGTCTGCATATAGGGGACTTCATGCACGAAATATGACAACTGACACCAGAAACATCAGATATAGTCTTGAAAATGATAGAAACTTAAAGGGAGAGATTATGTAAATGAGAATAAAAAAAGGTATGTTTTTTATTGTGATTCTTATAGGAAGCTTAATCGGGAGTGCAAATATGAAAGAGGTAAAGGCAGAAGACAGTGACAGTATAGAGGATATAGTTGAACTTTCACTTTTGTATTCTGGTTCAGATGTAACATGGGTGGCAGCGATGGAAACTTTATGCGATGAGTTTATGGCACAGAACCCTGATATTATTATTAACACAGAAAATTCAGGAGAAGCAAACTGTGAAAACGAACTTAAGGTAAAGGAGGCACTGGACGAATTTCCTGATATTTTTGAGCTGGAAAATGTTGATGCGTTTGCTGATGCGGGAAAGCTGGGGGCAATTGATGCGGAGGTAAGCAATATGGTGACCAATGTGATTGTGATTAATAAAAAGAGTTATGGTCTGCCGATATACGCGACCACAAATGGTGTAATTTATAACAAAAATATATTTAAAAAATATGATCTGGAAATACCGGATTCTTATGAAGAATTTATTCAGATTTGTGATACGTTGAAGGCAGAAGGAATTTGTCCATTGGCAATTGGCGGTAATCAGGAAGAAAATATGACATACTGGCTTAATTATTTCTTCCAGAAAGATATTATGGAAGAGAATCCGGATTGGTTGGAAATGAGAAAAGAGAGAAGCGTGAAATTTACAAGTGCAGAATCCATACATATGTTAGAAGACTTAAAGGAACTTTTTTCAAAAGGATATATTCTGGAAGATTCGGAAAATATGACAGAGAACCAGATTGTAACCAGAATGACGGAAAATCAGTTTGCAATGATATATGCGGGACCCTGGCTTTTTACCAAGATAATAGATGCATATCCAATGTCTACAGAATCGGATAAAACTTCTCTGGGAGAGGAAATTCCAGAAGATCAGGATCCGGTAACTTATCGTCTGGGATGGTTTTTTCTGGGAAATGACAATGGACATCTTACGGCTTTGACGAGAAATAATGCTTACTGGGCATTGTCAGAGACATGTACAGAAGATACCAGAAAAAAAGAGGCTGCACAGAGGTTTCTGAAATTTTTTTACACAAAAGAAAATTACAGAAGTATGATACAGGGAATGTATGGGCTTCCGGTAACGAAGGAGGCGATTATTTATCCGGCACCTTCTGCTCAGCAGAAACTTCTGAAAGATTACAGATATGCAGATAAGAATACAGTGTATCTGGGAATGCAGGGAACAGCATCGTCTTTTCTGACTGATGTCAACAAGATATTAAAAGAACTGTATACAGGAGAATATACGGTAGAAAAGACTGCTGAAGAAATAGATCAGGCATGGGACAGAGAGGCACAGGAGGAGTAATTTTTATGAAAAAACCACAGATCAGATTCAGGAGTTTCTACGCAAAACTGGTAATTATGTTTCTGTTTATGGGTTTGATTCCTTTTTTGCTCATGGGAATGCTGATCTATAATGTATATTCAAATACGATGTATGAAAATATTCTTGGAAATTTTTCTATGACAGATCAGATTATGGCAAAGAATATTTCGGATCTTATAACCGAAATTGCGGATGATACGGAATATATTTATAAGAGTAGTGTTTCTGATTATGATTATTTTTATGAGTTGTTTGAAGATACGGGAATGTCTGAAACAGGGAGGAATGCAATGATTACAAAAATTCTTCGGACAATCCTGTATATGAATGAGGCAATTGATCATGTATTTTTTGTTACTCCGGATGGAAAAATGTATTCTTCTATGAAAGCGCCGGAATTGCTGATCGATGAACAGGAAATGCAGGAATGGTATAAGAGTCATTATCTGATAGGTTCCAGAAATGTACAGATCATGTCCACTCATGAAACAAAATATTATAGAAATTCACAGAAAAATGATTTTACAATTTACAGAAATATTATGAATACAGCTACAATCCGAAAAGCAGGATCAGAAGTTCTGGGGACGTTGTTTATTGATATTTCGGCGGATTATTTAAAAAAGATGCTGACACAGGAAAGTTATGGAACAAACCATGAAATATATGTAGTAGATTCTGCTTCCGGAAAATATATTTATCATTCACAGAAACAGTATGAAGGAATAAATGCTCAAAATGATGGAATTCTCCTGGATGCTATGAAAAATAAGGAAAGTGGATATCTGGAGCAGAAAAATGAATGTCTTGTATATCAGAAGGTTGATGGTACAAATTGGCTTGTTATTGACAGGGTAATACCAGGAACGATTGAAGGTGCCTACAAGATGATAAGAAATACAACAATGCTGTTGATCGTGATTGGAGTAAGTTTATTGGCGCTTGTGTATATGTATTATTCAAAGAAACTAAATAAACCTGTACAGATGCTGAAAGAGACCATGAGCTGTATTGAAAAGGGTGATTTGGATGCAAGAGTACATATTGATTCAAATGATGAGTTTCAGGATATTGGAAATGGAATGAATCAGATGGCTGAAAATCTGAACAAATATGTTCAGAAGGCATACGTTGCGGAAATCAGACAGAGAGATGCAGAACTGGAAGCACTGAAAAGACAGATCCAGCCACACTATTTGTATAATACATTGGATGTCATAAGAATGTCTGCAATCACAAACGATGACATGCTGGTGGCTACTATGATCGACAGTTTGTCCGGGCAGTTAAAATATCTGATCGGGACAACCGGCAATATGGTTATTTTGCAGCAGGAGATCGCATGTATTTCCAATTACTTTAAACTGATTGAAGTGCGGTACGATTCCCGATTCTCTCTGAGTGTGGAAATACCAAAGGAATTATGGAAATGCAGAGTACCGCATCTGATTATTCAGCCGGTTGTTGAGAATGCTGTCAAGCATGGGTTGCGTCCGAATAAAGGACCTGGAGAGGTTGTAGTACAGGCGAAACAAAATATGGATTTTCTTGAGATTACAGTTATGGATAATGGCGTGGGAATAAATAAAGAAAGGCTGGAAGAAGTTCAGGCACTATTAAAGAGTGATGCCAGAGTAGCAGAAGAGGATATTAAAGGAATGAGCATAGGAGTCAAAAATGTTTCTGACCGTATTAAACATTTGTACGGAAATGAGTACGGACTGGAAATTGATGCATATGAAGGAATGGGCACCATTGTAAAATACTGGCTGCCATTAATCTGGGAGGATGTTTAAGATGTACCGAATTATCATTGCGGATGATGAACCACTGATTATACGTGGTCTGAAAAAGATGATGGAATGGGGAAAGATGGACACGGAGGTTGTCGGGGAGGCTGAAGATGGAGAACAACTTTTGAATCTGCTGGATACTCTGGAACCAGACATTATTATATCGGATATCAGTATGCCGGAAAAGACAGGACTGGATGTTTTAAAAGAAATAAATAAACGTAAGCTGAAAACAAAGGTTATTTTTCTGAGTGGATTTCAAGAGTTTTCCTATGCAAAAGAGGCTGTAACATATGGGGCAGTGGACTATCTTCTGAAGCCTGTTTCTGTAGAAGAACTGGAAAATGCAATCAACAGGGCAAAGGATCAGATTGTTCAGGAACAGCCAGAGGCAGTCTGGAAGATTGAACAACAAAATGTAGAGAACGTTTTTAAAGAGATTAATAATTTTCCGGTAAAAAGAAAAAAAAGAAAATTGCATGTTTCAAAAGAATTATTGAATGAAGGGAAATATTTTGCAGGTGTCTGCTTTGTGCTGAAAGGTGATCTGGTACAGAGAATTCAGGACAGTAACCGTTTTGAATTAATGAGATTTGCAGTTTTTAAGGAGATTGAAGAATATCTGGAAGAAAACAGGAATGGATTTGTAACCAAAAGAAGTGAAAATAGTAGCACTATCATCCTGGTATTATATTCTACAGACTTGCAGAATGAAACCGAAACAATTATTTCCAGAATCAGAGAAATCGTTTATGGGAAATATGGAGTAGAATTGATAGCAGGAATCGGGGAAATTACAACGCAGGCAGATAAAGTGGAATATCTTTATAAAACTGCTAAATTCTCTGCTGGTATTTACTATTTTACTCAGAAAGAAACGATTTATTATCAAAACGTAGAAAGAGTATATAATTATTCTTTTGAAGAGTTTGAAAAGAAGTGTAAAGAGCTGACTCAGAAAATATTAGGACATGATGAAAACTGGAAGGATTCTTTTGACGAAAGTCTGAAAATTATAAGGAATCTTCATTATGGAAGCTGTTATGCAGTGGAAAGCAGATGTATTATCTTGGCGATGAATGTATGTCATGATCTGTTGGAATGTAAAGTAATTGATGAGGAAAACAGGAAGAAACTGGAAAGAGAAGTAGAAGCACTGAGAGGACAAAATACATATGAAGACCTGAAGAAAAAATTTAAGAGTATTATGGAACGGTTTGTAAATGAATGTGTATTTTGCAAAGGAAACCAGGAGAATGATTCCATTTTTAAAGTAAAAGAATATATTTCGGAACACTTCAGTGAAGACATTACACTGGAAAAAATGGCACAGATGGTTTATATGAATCCTTATTATTTCAGTGCCTTTTTCAAGAAGGAAACAGGTGAGAATTTTAAGGCATATCTGCTGGAAGTCAGAATGAAAAAAGCATTACAGTATCTGATGGAAACAAACATGAAAACCTATGAGCTTGCCAGTCAGGTTGGCTATAAGGATGTGCGTACTTTTACGGACAAATTCAGAGATTTTTATGGATGCAGTCCTGCAAAATATAAGAAGAACAACAGATAATTTTACGTGGGATTTTTAATTGAAAAGAGTGGTATTATTTGGAAGTCCCTCCTAAATTGTTGTAAATATACAAAAGGTATGCTATATACATCGTATGAAATATACCGAATCACTAAAAATAAACAAGGAGGAAAAGGAATGTTTAAGAAAGTAGTATCCGCAATTATGGTTGCAGCAATGGTGGGAACGATGGTAGCACCGGTAAGTGTATCTGCAAAAGACGGAGGAAAAACAATTGAATTATGGACTTGCTGGACAGAGGGCGCTGACACAGAAAAGGCAAGCCAGGAAATGATTCAGAAATGGGAAGAGGAAACAGGAAATACTGTAAAAGACGGTATTGCAACCATTTATCTCAATGCCCATGGTCGGAACAGAACTGATATTCCTGATGAACTGCTGCAATTCCTTGATTATGTAAAAAATACCGGACGTAATGAAACTATTGTTTCCACAGATTCATTTGTCAGACATATACAAGAAAACATTGATAAAATCAAGCAAAATCGTTCAATGGAGGAAAGGTATATGTTATTAGAAGAAATGATGCGCAACGAAAAACGTGAGGGAAATATAGAAGGAAAACAGGAATTTCTTCTTGACTTTCTTGAATCCAGATTTACTGTCCCATCTGAATTAAGGGAAAAAATTTCTGCTGAAACTAATCCCAATAAACTAAAATTATGGTTTCAGCTCTCCAGAAATGTATCCTCTCTCGAAGAATTCAGAAACAACATGTAACATTTCTTATAAATTTCCACACGTAATTTTTCATAAAGAAAAGCTGAAAACTTTTTCAACACATCCAAAAATCTTTCCGGTTTTTCTTTCGTATTTGTAAAAGTCTATGCTCATATCGGGCAAGTTTTCTCACAAACAATTTTATTTTCAGAAACAGAAGAACCCTTTTATCACCTTGCCTTTTCCAAACTGATGGAGACTCATATGTGTAAGAATCTGTTTCTCTGCAACAGACAGGAAACTGCCTTCTATCTCCTGCCGATGCCTGGAGACAAGAAATTCAAGACAAAATAACACTGATAAATAGGCTGCTGCATAATCGACTGTGTTATTTGGGGTAATCTCATCAAGCTCATCCACAAGATCGGATACTTTTTCGCGGAGAATGCCATTCTCCTTCAGCCGGATCACATAGCTTGTGCCGTTTTCCTCACACTGCTTATAAAGATCAGGCGTAGAAAAACCGCTATCACCACGAAGTAGAATAGGGATTTCCGGATAGTCATGCAGATATTCATCCAGTACCGGCTGCAAAAAATCAACTACTCCGGTGCAGGAATACTGTGTTCCATCACGCAGCTGGATCTTTATCAGATCCCCGGTCATTCCATCATAACAGACAAGTGGATGATAACCATTGCTCTGATAGTGAAAGTTAAAGGCTCTGCCTTCCTGCCTGCCGTATGCATCAAGAAGAGTGGAATCCAGATCCAGAATAACAGCCTGTGGCATCTGAATACTGTAAATTTTCCTCCGAAGTACTCTGGCAATCGCAAGGAACTGGTTTAAAGTGTCTTCATCCATACGGTTAAAGAATCTTGATACCGTAGGCTGTGATGCAAGCGCATCTTTTTCAAGTACAGACTTGAATACAGGATCATTTGTCAGTTCATCAGAGGCATCATCCTCGAAATAACCGGCAATAATCATATATATCATTTGGAGCAGGTTTTTTGGATCCGAATGATATCGGAATAAAGCAGGATCATTGGTTTTAAACGCTTTTTCTAAAAGCGTATCAATACCAAGTTTGCTTATGAATTCTTTGATAAGAAGCAAGCCTGCATCGGATGAGAGATCTCCTCCATCAAAATTTATTTTAATCTGTCTATTGCTTTCTAAGGCTAAGGTGTTTACAATACTCATAAAGGGCTCCTTTGTTTGGGATTGTTAAGACTTTGAACACCTTAATTTTACCACAAATGGATGCTCTTTTTTCATTCACTTGATAGGTGAAAAGCAATATTCAGCTAAAATACAGTAACTATGTGGCTTTCAGCCACTTTCACGGCTGAGCCGTGAATAATCTAGGATTGATTATAATTATATTTTTTACTCTGCAAACCCGGAAGTTATATCATCACTTTACTGCCAGATCCTATAGACCTGATACAACATTGATCGGATTCCCTTCCATAAACTGCTTTATATTATCCGCCAGAATAGAAACCAACCGTTGTCTTGTCTCAAGTCCTTTCCATCCCATATGAGGGGTCAAAATGACATTGTCCATAGTATAAAGAGGGCTGTTCTCTTCAGGTGGTTCAGTTTCCTGAACATCAAGTCCGGCTCCTGCAATCGTACCATTTTCCAATGCTTCTATAAGAGCAGTCTCATCAATAAGTGCACCTCTTGAAGTATTAATGATAAATGCTGAGGGTTTCATAAGTGATAAAGACTCTTTGTTTATCATATGTTTTGTACTTTCCGTCAATGGACAGTGCATGGAAATATAATCACTATTCTTGAGTAATTCCTCAAGCGATACATAGTGGATCCCCTTCTCATCCTCTCTCGGTGTCCTGGTATATACAAGTATGTTCATATCCAAAGCCTGTGCGATCTGGATAACTTTTCTGCCAATGTGTCCTGCACCTATAACACCAAGTGTTTTTCCGTTTACCTCAACATGCGGAACCTGAAGATTTCTGGTAAAATTGTCATGATTTCCGCATGCCAGCATCTTCATCTGTACCTGCATTGCAGAACTCAGATTCAATATCATCATGATCGCAGTATGTGCCACACGTTCTGTGCTGTATGCCGGGATATTACAAATCGTAATCCCCTTCTTCCGTGCTGCTTCAAGATCAATATTATTATATCCTGTACCTGCCTCGCAGATCAGTTTAACAGATTCCGGGAATTTCTGTATCATTTCTGCACTCACAGGCATCTCCTTTGTTACAATAATATCTGCACCTTGAATACGCTCTGACAGCTGCTGTTCTGTTGTATCATCATATACTGTAACATCAGAAGATAAAACGGAAAAATCCAGCTTTCCATCAAAATTCATTTTCTTTGCATTCAATACCACACATTTGTCGTTCATACTATAAATTCCGCCTTTTAAATTAATTTAGGCTATCGGGATTCCGCCTCTTTATCAGTCGGCCATGATCTCCGAAGAGCCACATAGGATATTAAAAAATTTGCAAACCAACCTGCCGGTACAGCAAGCCAGACAAATACAATGCCAAAACGCGGTGCACAAATCAAAGCAACCGACAGGCGGATTGCCAGATTCACCATATTTGCAATAAGGAACGGACGCATGATTCCAAGACCACGAAGAACCCCATCGGTTGCCATTTTGATTCCCATAAAGATGAAGAAGTAACCGATCCATCTCATATAACCCCCGGATACCTGATAAGCCAGAGCAGTTCCATCTTTACCAAGGAATAGCGAGGAAATCTGAGTATGCAATGTTTCAATAACTATAAAAGCAAGAACTGCAAAACATAAATCTAACACCAGTGCAGCATGATATCCTTTTTTGATACGTTCGATTTTCTTTGCACCAAGATTTTGGGAAACATACGGTGAAACTGCATTTCCAATAGATACAAATATTAGTGAAAATACATTCTCTACTCTCATCGTTGCCGAATAACCCGCTAGTGCCTGTGTACCAAATGGATTTACAACCGCCTGTACAATCATCATCCCAATTGACACTGTAGACTGTTGAAGAATCGAAGGTACAGCAATTCGAAGCATTGAACGTAACTCCTGCCCGTCAAACCAGCTAAAGTGACTTTTATATCGGCGCATCCGACTAAAGAAAATCAAAAGTGAAAATACTGCAGAAATTCCTTGTGCAATAAGAGTCGCAAGGGCTGCACCAAACACACCAAGACCAAGTCCAGCCACCATCCAAAGGTCCATAAATATATTTAAAACCGAAGAAAATATTAAAAGACCTAACGGAATCTTTGATTCGCCGATTGAAGTGAACATCGTTGAAAGGATATTGTACATAAACAGAAACGGAAATCCCA
>ENA-OPVG01002222-OPVG01002222.1-human-gut-metagenome-genome-assembly--contig:-NODE-2222-length-12158-cov-4.140131_pt1 | contig 12158 bp, 9 predicted proteins | sample MGYA00241093_ERZ501975 | MGnify/ENA primary metagenome ERZ501975 (study PRJEB25962, sample SAMEA2042993) | human gut metagenome | biome: human gut; feature: human-associated habitat; material: faeces... | reverse complement strand
AAGAATAATCACCTATCTCCGAAAAATCTCTCACATAAATATTAGAAAGTCTCTGGATTTTTTTCGCATTTCCCACACTGTAGGTATCATAGATACTGCATACTGGAAATCCGGCTTCAGTGGCAGTTTTCACCGCATATAAAAGCAAATCTTTTTTTAACTGTTCTCTGTTAACGTAACTCATACTTTGCTCTCTCCTCCAGTGTATTTCCATCCATATGATAGATTGCATCAATAATTCGATTACGATATGTGGAATTCCCTTCTCCTTCTCTAAGATGCTCAAATCCAATCTCGCCGGCAATTCCCATAGCACATATCGCTGCCGCTGCCGCCTCTAAAGGCTGCTCTACATTCGCACAAAGAAAAGCGGTCATCATACCAGAAAGCTGGCAACCGGTTCCGGTAATCGTTCCCATTTCCGGTCTTCCATTCCGAATGACATAACATTTTTCGACGTCAGCAACAAGATCAATCGCTCCTGTTACAGCGATCACACTGTCTGTTGCTTTAGAAAATGCTTTCAGCTTCTTAATCGTCTCGTCAAGATTGTCCTCTGTAACAGCATCTGACAAATCCGCATCCACACCCTTTGTATTTCCTGTTCCTTCGATTAGAGTACGAATCTCTGAAATATTTCCACGGATAACAGTAAACTTAATATCTCGAACCAATTCATTCGCTGTTTTTGTTCTAAGTCTGCTCGCTCCGGCTCCTACCGGGTCAAGCAGTACAATATGGCCAAGTGCATTTGCCTTCTTAAACTTTGAAAATAGAATTTCTTTTAAACTCTAAAAAGAAAAACGCATATACACCAATCTCGGTATATATGCGAATGTATCTACGCTATCCCTACGTTGGCATTATCCAAATCAGGTTATGGGTCTAAGCACTTTAGCTTACTCTCAGCCTGCTTCTGCAAGCTCCCCGTGTATAAATTTACCAATATAGTACGCTATTTAGGGCAAAAAATCAAGCATAATTTACTATTTTATTCACTGGACAGAGCTGACGTTCCCAAAACAACATCAAGTGTTAACATTACTGTAAATCCAAGGGAAAAAATATAGTTCCAATATTGCTGTGTTTTCCGACAGACATTTCCGGGATAAGTTCTTCTACGACAACGTAGATCATTGCTCCAAGGGGCGTTCCTAAAAAGGAAGGATAAATTCTCTCACAAACTATGACATATATCTTACAAGAAATATTTTTCAAACATACTCTAGACCGTATATCTGATAGTAATTACTGCGTGCATTTTAACACAAGGAGTCAGGCAAGTGCAACATCTAAAATCATCATCAAAGTAAACCCTACTGAAAACATGAAAAATCCGACATTGACAGACTTTCCAACAGACATTTTCGGAACTAGTTCTTCTACTACAACATAGAACATTGCCCCTGCTGCAAAGCTTAAAAAGTATGGCAGAAGCGGAACAATTAGGCTTGCGGCCCAGACGGTAAGAATAGCCGCCACTGGTTCTACTGCCCCGGAAAGTACACCATAAATGAAGGCTCTCTTTTGGGATATTCCTTCTGCACGAAGCGGCAGGGAAATAATCGCTCCTTCTGGAAAGTTTTGAATAACGATTCCTAATGCAAGAGAAAATGCTCCCATTACCGTAATATGCTCTGCTCCACTTAACAGTCCTGCATAAATAACACCAACTGCCATTCCTTCTGGAATATTGTGGATAGTCACTGCCAACAGTAGCTTATTTTTACACTTTCCATCAATACATTCTGACGGTGCGAAATGGTCGATTGCCATCAAAAATAAAATTCCAATCCAGAATCCACTTGCTGCAGGAAGGAACTTCCACACACCAATCGAATCCACTTGTTCAAGTGCTGGAAGAAGAAGACTCCAGATAGAAGCTGCCACCATCACCCCTGCTGCAAATCCCATTAACGCTTTCTGCATTCCTTTGCTTAGTTCATTTTTTAAGAAAAATACACAAAAAGCACCTAATGTCGTCCCCAAAAGGGAACACTGATGCCCTTTATTATCTCTATAATCATAAAATCCCTCCGAGACCATATTTGTTCTATTCTGCAGATACCTCTTCCGCCGCTTTATTCTCATCTGTTTTTCTTTCTGTATTCTCTTCTTCCCTTTTATATTCCTCCGTTTTTTCTTCTGTTTCCTCTTTTGCCTTATCATTTTTTGACGCATCCTTCTCTTTTTGTGTAGTAGCTTCCAGATTCTTTTTATCTTCTTTTATTGTCTCTTCTGTTTTTTGTGTAGCTTTCGTTGATGCTTCTTCTTTCTTATCTGTACTTTCTTCCTGTCCTTTTTCATCCGAGTTTTCTTCCTGTCTTTGGCTCCTATTTTTTACATCCTTTGTCTGCACCTTCTCGGTAGATTCCGTATCTGCCTGTACGAAAAGCTGCTCACTTTTTGCCATTGACAACAACAACATTAGTGCAAGGATACACAATAAAATCCTTTTTGACTTTTTCCACATTTTGCACTCTCCTTACTTTCTTTTCTCCAAAAACAGCCATCTTTTTCGACCATCTTCGCAACCTGACTAGTTCCCATAATACTAATTATTCAAATATGCAAAATTTATGATTATAAGAAAAGGCAAAAAAAAATCAAAAAAAGACAGCCTTTGACTTTTACTTTCAAAGACTGTCTTTTTTCTACAAAATCTATCTAATTATTCTGTTTTTAAACATGCTCTAGTTTGTTGTTGCGCGAAGCTGTGCTTTTAATCCAACACGGTTTGTCTTATAATGGAAGAATGGTCTTTCTGGAAGCTGAATAATCTGTGCTGGGTACTCAAAATCCTCAAGGGCATCTGCCACATCTTCACGAATATCATCAATTGTATAGCCATCCTCTAATACAACATATAAATATGGAAGGAAATATCCTTTATTCTCAAAATCTTCATCTACAACAAAGAATGCATCAATGATTCCATCAATTTCGGCATCGATAATCTTGTTCTCCATATTAAGATCAATCAGTCGACCTCCACCAACTCTGCGGACATCTCCTCTGGTAAGTGCAAACACAATACCATCCTCTGTCATATATCCAATGTCTCCTGTATGCAACCATATATTACCATCTTCATGCTTCTGAAGAGCCTTTTCCGTTGCTTCCTCTCTATCATAACCAAGCATATTTCCAAGACCTGTCTTACAAATCTCTCCGAGCTTATTATAACCAACTTCTTTATGTGTACCTGGCTCAAAAATACTCATTACTGTTAATGGCATTGGAATTCCACTGTTTCCATTACCAATCGGATGCTCTAAACATGGAAGAGTACAATTAGAACCTGCCTCGCTCTGTCCATATCCAATTGAAAGTACTGCCTTACAATTATGTGCTTTTAAGAATTCCTGTGCACGACGAATCTGTCCATTATTGAATGCTTCACAACCAACACCTGCTGCAAAAAGATGGGACATATCATAATCTTCTGGAATTCTGTCACTTCTCATAAGAAGCTCAATAAACATAGGGATTAAAGGCCAGCAGTTTGGACGATATCTCATCATCTCTAAATCGAGATCGTTCACATTACAGAACGGATCTAAAATTAATAACTTATTAGAGCATAATGGTACTAAAATCATGGAAACCACTACTGCAATAAGACAAGGTGGCAGATTCGTAAGTAACCATGTTGGACGGAAGTCTCCAGCAGAACCATAAAAAGACATCTGAGCAATAATACCAATCATTGTGTATGCAGAATGGATAACCTGCTTAGAAGTTCCTGTTGATCCACTTGTATAAGCACGGAAAAGCGGACGATTAACATCTTTCTCAACCTCAACCTTTCCTGTATAATTCTTTCCTTTTTCTAAAAATTCTTCCCATGTCATAACTCCGTCCCCGGAAAGAATTCCATCTGTATAGAAAGAATCAATTTCATGAATGATATGTTCTGGCATCTTATCTTTTTCAGCTGCATGATAAGGGCTTAATGAAATAATCGTTTCTACCCCTGCCTGCTTTTTATATTCCTCAACCTCTGCCTTTGGAAGGAAGTCATGTACAAAAATAATCTTAGCGCCAGCTTCCTTTACTGCATCAACGTTCTCCTGTAATGTATTATCACGGCAAACTAAAGATGCACCTATCTTCTCTGCTGCTAAAAGCAACACAATAAATTCAGGAACAGAACGGTAAAATACAGGAATCTGATCTCCCTCTTTGATTCCCATGGCACTCATAGATTTTGCTACCATATCTACCTTCACGAAGAAGCGTTCCCAGGAAACATCTCTTCCATAATAATGCATTGCTACCATATCCATACCTGGACAGTTCGCTTTTAAATACTCATTCAAAGACAGCTCTGGAACTTGTAACCTTAAAATACTTTCTGGATAATACTTCATCCAAGGGCGGTCAATACTTGGTCTTCCAATAAGTTCTACTTTATGATTTTTTTCCATTTTATATATTCTCCTTATCAAATAGTATTTTTCTTACACTTTATCGTATTTAAGGGTACCATACTTTATGAAAGATATCGAGTGATAAAAATGGCAAAAAAACGAAAAACGTGATTAAATAAAATCACGTTTTTCACACTTTAAATTTCTTTATCTACTTTTTTAAGAAGTGCCACTGACTGTTTCATATGTTTTAGTATACTTTCTATCTTTCTCCAATCAGAAATAACTACATCTTCTTCCGAATGACTCCATATTTCCTCAAAAAAACAACGAAACATTTTTTTCGCTATATTTATATTAAGCAATGTCACGTTATTTTGTATGTTTTTCGAATCTAATCTTAAATAACACAAGTTATTTGATAAAAACAAGCTTGGATTGGCGTTGAATTGAAAATCCATCACAAAATGCCCATGTATGATTCGCAGCTCCATCGCATTTTCTTCATGAATAATATTTTGTATATAAGAAAGACATTGTTCGCGCTGTCTTGTATCTAATAAAATTTTATTATTATAAAAGTCAAGTTCTCCACTTATCGCAAACTGACTGAGTGCTGTTTCATATAATAAAATTCTGACATGAGATTTCTTAAGTACTTCTTCAACCAAAAGATGAATATTCTGCATCTTTTCTCTTTCCGCATCCGAAATATCCAGATATTCCAACAGCTCTTTATGTAATTCTTCTGGAAGGAAATGTTCTGTCATATGTCCAAGAAGCCAACAAAGATTCTCAGATAACATCTGGGAGATATAGTCTGACCCCTGCAAAAGATTCCTCATTGTACATTTTCGAAACATTAATTCTTCTCTTGTACAAAGTGTTGCTAATCGTTGATAAACCGTTTTACACATTTTTTTATCTTCACTAATCGTTACCTGATAACACAAATTGCCCCCCAAAAGCATACTCGTAATACAGTAAGCATCTTTTGCACAAAATACAATCTTATCATAGGAATGAATACAGTTGTATATCTTAAAATTAATATGCGTATAGTTCGTCAGCATATTAATGATAAAAATACAATCATAAATATAATCTTTCTCCCCTATGTCAAAATTAATCAGTAATGAAAAATGTACTTCTGGAAAATCTCTCTGAAGAATCTGTGATGCCGTGTCTATCTGTGCAATCTGAAGTCGCACATCATGCTCCATATTTAATAAATCAATCGCAGCAATTACATTCAACGACTTTACCTGACGTAATGCCGGATGTGACATTTTTTTAAGGAATTGATATAATGTCAGTTTTGCATAATTTTGCGTTTCCGGAGCAATATCGGCTCCTATTGTTTTTGTCAGGCCTTTTACGTAAAAATATTCCGCCTCAAGATTATCATAGATTGCCTGCTTCAAATCTTCTGGCACATCAACCTGATATTCAATATATAAAGTTTTTAGTGCAGCCGATGTCGCCGATTCCACAATATAATCACTGATTACATGAAGAATCTGCGCTACACTTTTTTCTGATGGCAATGTTTTTCCATTAATCCACTTACTTATGTAAGATACATCATATTGAAGTTCGGCAGCTAGAGTTGCATTCTTTAAATTCACTGTTCCCATCAAGCGTTCTAATAAAATGCTAAACCTATTTTTCTTTTCCATTTTTCCACCACACGTTAATCCAGTACACAATTTCACTTAGACTAACTCTTTCCTTACACTAAAAAGTGATGCTGAAATAAGAATTTCAACATCACTTTTTTATTATATTCGTACTTTAAAAGTGCTCATATATCCTAACTATTTTGCTTTTACAACAACAGTTACTTTCTGAACTTTCTTAGCACATTTTACGGTAATAACTGCTTTTCCAGCCTTCTTTGCTCTAATCTTTCCAGATTTACTTACAACAGCAACCTTCTTGTTAGATGTTGTAAATGTAACTTTATTAACTACAGTGATTGGAGCCTTTGTTGCAGTAAGCTTGTATGTCTTAGGACCCTTCTTAAGGTTTAAGTTAACCTTCTTAGAATTAACAGCAATCTTTGTAAGTTTTACTGCTGCCTTCTGAACTTTTACTTTACATTTTGCTGTAGCACCACTCTTCATTGTGATTCTTACTACTGCTGTACCAACTTTCTTCGCTGTAATCTTTCCAGACTTACTTACAGTTACAACCTTCTTATTAGATGTACTCCATGAAGCAATCTGATCTCCTGGTAATGTTGCTTTAGCAACCTTAATTACGCTTGTAGACTTCTTAAGCTGTAATGGAACAGATGTTGCATTTAAAGTAATCTTTGTTGGAGCTACTGTAACAACTGTCTTAATTGTCTTTCCACTCTTAACAACGGCTGTAATCGTTACTTTTACAGCTTTACCCTTTACAACACCAGCTTTAATAACACCAGCTGTGTTAACAGATACCTTAGATGGATTTGAAGATTTGATGGAAACAATGCCATCCTGTTTGTAGTCAGAAACAAGACTTACTTTACCAGACTGTGTTGAGTAAAGGTTGTAAGAAGTTTTTGCAAATTTTGCTTTAGAATCTTTCTGATCAACTTTTACTTCTTTCTTCACAGGATTTTCATATGTCTTTGTTCCTCCTGGAACTGTTGCTTTTGCTGTATATGTTACACTTCCTGCTTCTGTATATGTTGCATCTTTTCCTTCAGATGTTACTTCACAAGATACTGTTTCAACATGACTTGCATCGTTTTTACATGTAAATGTTGCTTCACATGTCATCTTACCATCTTTTTCAGTCCACTCACCAAATGTTGGTTCGCCGTAATCATGACCAAGTTCATCTGTTATCTTTTCTGTCTTTGTATTAGTGTAATCTTCTCCACCAAATGTACATGTTGCTGTATAAGTGATTTCTCCAGCTTTTGTACATGTTGCATCTGTTGTTTTAGAGTTTACCTTACATTCTTTTGTCTGAGTATCGTCACCCTTTTCACACTTAAAGATTGCATTACATGTTGTATTGTCTTTTGACCATTCATATGTTGGTTCGCCATATTTATGTCCGATTGCAGGAAGTTTTATTTCCTGTGTACCCTTATGTTCTTTCTCATCAGGATCTTTTGCTGTTGCTACATAAACATCTTTACCGTCTGCTTCACACGTTGCCTTTGTTGAAGCCGCTTCATCTTTAGTTCCTGTTACACTTACTGCATCTGTATCCTTAGTATCACCTCGGCTACATTTGAATGTTACAGTAGCTGTATGATCATCATTCCATGTAAATGTAGGAACATAATTATGTGCTGTACCAGCTTTTACTGTTTCTTTTTCTTCAGCAGTGTATTCCTTACCAGCTACAGTTAATTTGGCTGTATAAGTAACGTCTCCGCCTTTTGTACAGTCTCCAGTTTCTTCACCTTCTGCAGCTTTTGCATACTGAGCTGTTACTTCTGCATTTTTATCTTTGGCTGGAGTTACGTTATCTTTTGTAAGGAAGTCTAATTCTTTACCTAAACAATGATCACATTTTACAGTCATTGTAGCTGCACTGTGGTCAGCATTCCATTTTGTTGTAGCTGCATAAGTATGTTCTGTACTGGTTCCTTCTGGAACTTCCTGCAATTCGTCGCTATCACTACTCTTCTTTGGAATAGCTTTCATACAATCTGCACATACAATTGCATTTACAACAATGTACTTGGCATCTTTATTTTCGCTTTCCTTTGTATAAGTCTGATCTTCATACTTGATATAATGATGTCCTGTTGCCTTTGCATCCTCAGATACTTTCTTAGAACCGGCTTCTACCGCACCACATGTTGTACAACGATTTTCTGTAAATCCATCGTTTTCACAAGTAGGTGCAACCGTTACTGTCTCATAAGTATGAGAATCACCAGCTACATGTTTCATATCCAGAGTTTCTACAAAATCGGCACTCCACATGAATTCCTGGTTATCGTTATTACCACCCTGCTGATATTGTTTGCCCTGGAAATTATATTTTACATAATCACTGTTATAGTTTGTCTGCTCTGTCGCATACTTATCTACATAACAATAATTTGTCGCAATAGAAGCATACAACTTACCATCTGACTTAATAGCAATTCCTGCTAACGGATGATTCTCTACTGTGTGAAGAGCACTGTTTTTATCTGAAGTCACTTCAAATGTCATTCCAGTAAAATCACTATTAATTCCTGTACCCAACATATCTGTATTCTGTTTTGCAGATACCGTATTATACTCTTTTACTTTTGTGATTACATTAGATGCTAAATCATATTTTAAAATTTCATTATTTACATTAAGATATACGGCACCATCATAATATGCGGATGTATGTGTAAGTCCTGCATAAATCTTGTCATTTACATTATCATCAATCTTAGCGCCTTCCGTAACAAGTTCTGCTCCGGATTCTACCTTTCCAGTTTCTTTACCAGCGTAATCAATTAATATTGTTACATCGCCGCTTCCTGCAAAATCAGCTCCCCACGGACGGGATACTAACTGATCACTACCTTCCTGATAAGATCCCTGAGAACCAGATCCAAAGCTATAACTTGAAGTATTTCTTACATAATACCATGTTTTCTTTTCTTTATCATAGCTGATTGGTCCCTGTGCTTTTGTAAACCATGCTTCTTCATATGTAGTATCACTTGATTTATTCTCATACAAAGTTTCAATCTTATCGAAATTACCTTTGAACTGATCTGCTAAACTGTCATGACTAATCAGGAAATAAGAATGCGTCATGTTACCATCTGTCTCTACACGGTTACGTCCCATACACTCTACATAAATATCATTGTAGCATGGGTCAATATAGTACCACTTATCATCCTTTGTTGGATCAAGTCTTACAGCATTAAAGTAATGACTATTCTGGAAAGCATTCTTTTCTCCTAACATCTCAACTTGTGAATTCCAGAAAATCTTAACAAAGTCAATAACATACGTAGGATCAATCTTTTCCTGTGTTACATTACCTTCTTCGTCTTTCTTTTCTTCCTGTCCATTGACTTCATTCTTTGTCTTCCATGCGCCATCTGCTGTACCACCTTCTCTGTAAATATCAGGGAATGCCCACTGCACTAAATAAGTGTATGCAGCAGAGTAACCGATACAAAGAGAATTACGTCTTACAAGGGCACCAAATGCTGTACTCTCTACAAACTGCGTTAAATCACCATTTAATAAAAGTGCTTTTGCCTGCTCTGGTGTAAGCTGTGGACTATCGCCATCCTGTGCATCTACTTCTGCAAGTGTTTCCGTTGCATCTTCAAGACTTGCCTGCTGTGCTGTCTCACTATTAGACTGCTCATTATTTTTCTGAATCTGACTCATATCAAAAGTACAGTAATTTCCAAGCCAGTCATTCAACACGAGAAGCTTCTCTTCTTTTGTCATACCATCATCAAGCTGTTTTAATGCTTCATCTTTGGCTTTAATTAAGTCATCGCCTAAATAAGCTACAGAAAGTTGAAGCGTCTGATAATATCCATCAACAACCATTTGAATTGTTTCTAAATCTGGAGAAGCTGCTGAACTATCATCATTACTCCATTGCTGCTGTAAAATAGATAATAGTGCTGCAATTGGATTTGTTGTTGCTTTAGATGTAAAATATGGGGCTGCAATTCCAAAGTAATCAGGATTTTCCTCATAAAAAGTCTGTAACTTCATATAAGACTCACCAACCGATTCTTGTGTTGTCTCAGACTTTCCATTATCTTCTTCTGCATATGTAGCAATCTCGTCTAACGCAGTCGCATAAGTATCATCTTTCTCTACATTAACACTAGTTACCTTACCTGCCTCATTCGTCTCATAAGTAACATCTACTAAATTAGTGTCTTTATTCTCTCCTAAAGATTTATCTGTCAGCTTTTCTGCCTTACGCTCTGTCAGATTATACCCGGATAAATCCACCTCATCTGTGTTAGTGTAAAGTGCTTCCTGAATTGCTGCTTCTGCACTTCCAGCCTTTGGCTGAGCTGCCTTCTTCTCTGCTTCTACCTTTTCGTAAGCTGTTGTAGTTGTGGCATCTTTTACCGCATCATGAACAGCTGCAAAAGCATCCGCAGGAACCAGGCTTACTGCCATAGAAGCAGTCAGAAAAAGCGCAAATAAATTCTTCACCTGTTTTTTCATACGTTTTTTCTCTCCCTTCATTATTTTATATTTCCGAATGCATCCAACATAGAAATCGTCTGCATCCCATAATATAAATAAATACATCTATATTAAACGCTGTAACCTGCCAATGGTAAGTAGCAGAGCGTATAATTTTTAAAATCTCCAAAATCTTATTACACTTTTCTTATTATGTGATAAACACCTAACAAAGGTATCTATTGAGTAGCATACCATTTTTTTCATATATATTCAAGTACATTTTGAATATATTTCCAAAAAATTATTTTATCCTAAATTACGAATTTTAAAGTCTCTTTCTGCCTCTCGCTTTGCATCCTTCTTTGCAATGTCCTGACGCTTATCATATAATTTTTTACCACGGGCAAGACCGATTTCTACCTTTACAAGGCTGCCTTTGAAATAAACTTTTAATGGCATCAATGTGTATCCCTTCATCTTAATCTGACCGGCAAGCTTATTAATCTCTGACTTGTGAAGCAGGAGCTTTCTTACGCGAAGTGGATCTTTATTAAAAATATTTCCCTTTTCGTAAGGGCTGATATGCATATGGTTAATGAGGATTTCCCCTTTGTTGCTTATTGTTACAAAAGATTCTTTGATACTGCATCTTCCCATGCGAAGAGATTTTACTTCTGTTCCATGAAGGGCGATGCCTGCCTCATATTTTTCATCAATAAAATAATCGTGATATGCCTTTTTGTTATTGGCAATTAATTTAATACCTTCTGATTTTGCCATATCAATTCCCCTTTCCTGTCTTTTCGGTGGATAACCACTCACTCAATATATGAATAAAACTGTATGAATCGTAAATTCTGGCTATCATCGCTATAGATGCTATATTCCTAAGCCTGTTAAATTCATTCTTTTTTCTTTTAGACTTTTATTATATTCTTTGCTTCTCTTTTTTAAATTCTGAATTAGATTTCGTCAATCTTCTTTTTATTATATAAATGCAGTAACCTGTCTGCTTCCTCGTCGTCAATCCAGTCATTCAAAAGAATGCCGTCTTTGTCGGGAAGGCTCTCACCGGTTTCGTCAAATTCAAATTCTTCCTGCTCTACCGGATATTCTCCATCCGCAGATTCAAAATTTCCAAATTTTCCGGCTTCTGCATCCTCATTCTTTCTTGACGTCATTCCGTCTCCATAGTAATCATCTGGGTCTGGATAGTCGCTATACTGAGAGAATTCTTTTAATATAAAGTCGATGGTTCGCTCCATTTTATTGGCAGAATGAACGACAATTTCTGCCTTCTGACCTAATGTAAAGATTCGTCCGGTATGCTCTCCGGTTAATTTATAACTTTCCTCGTCAAATACATAAAAACCATCTAAGAGGCTGATAACGCTTATCATTATCATATACATGCTGAATTCCTAGCAAATGACATAATCCTTCTATGTAGAAAATAACCTCTATATTTATCTTATTATTAAGTTCATATTTAAAAATTTTATGACACAAATTCTGTTCATAATATTCTAAAAGCTCTTTTAAATCCTTTTCTCTTGCACTCATTTATTTCTCCATAAAAACTAATAGGCTATGGAAATCCACAGCCTATTAATCGAATAGCAGATTGGTTCTCCTACCCCAATCAGGTCAACTTCTGTGTATCTTTTAA
>ENA-OPVG01002207-OPVG01002207.1-human-gut-metagenome-genome-assembly--contig:-NODE-2207-length-12265-cov-1.589517_pt1 | contig 12265 bp, 8 predicted proteins | sample MGYA00241093_ERZ501975 | MGnify/ENA primary metagenome ERZ501975 (study PRJEB25962, sample SAMEA2042993) | human gut metagenome | biome: human gut; feature: human-associated habitat; material: faeces... | reverse complement strand
GATCAATTTCAGTAAAGTTTTCTGTGTCCCAATCCTTTGTTTTGTCATCTATGTTCATTGTAAATGCCGTGTTGGCAAATTTTGTTTTCTTTTTGATCGTCAATGCTTTTTTCTGTGTGGCATCCGGATTTTCCATATAGGCTTTCTGCTTATTTGCATCCATTGTCTTTTTCAGAGCGCTTGTCAATTGCTTCAGCATTGTATCGTAAACAAGCTGCCAACCGTAGTCCCCACCGGTTACGGAAACAGTTTTGCCGTTGTGGCTTTTAAATGAGCGTGTCACGCCAATAGTTTTGTACTTAAAGCAGGTTTTTTCAACCCATTTTTCAATTGCCTGATTATCAAAAGTAACTTTTCCGTTTTTATAATTGCACCATTTATAAATCTGTTTTGGACCGATGGTTTCTTTAATGTCCTTTTGAATTGTCCAGGTTATCCAGCGCAGAATTACCGGATTGCAGGCATCCACTTTTTGCTGAAGCGAAGGGTCTGTGGAATAAATACTTGGCTTTTCGTATACATCCGGGTATTTTTTTTCATCCGTTAAGTTTACCTTTTCGTGTCCGGATTTCAGAGCTTTTCCAATCGCCGTTATCAATTCATCGTGATTAAGCGTATTTCCTAAATATTCTTTTTCAATAACCAAATATTTTTTCTCTGATGAAAAAGCGACCTTTGCGTTTTGCGGTTGTGTAACCGGATATGACTCACTTCCGGTTGAGAGATCGGACTGTCCCACGAGGGCATCCAGTTTTTTCTCATCATAAGAAGCCCCTAAGTCAATATCCACCTGCTTTCTTTTTCCCAGGGAAAAGAAAGGAAGAGAATCATGTTGCTCATCATATTTTTTCTGAAGAGAATCTTTGATGTCGACTTGATAATCAATGTCATCTTTTCCAATGGTCAAAGTTCCATTATTTCTTCCTGTTATTTTCAGTTGATACGTGGAAAATACCCGATTAATCAATTCCGCAGATTCCTCATAGGTCATGCCTGATACTTCTCTGTCACCAATCCATGTGTTTGAGTACCAGCGGTTCATATAATAAATATGTATACCCAAAACAATGCCTATCACTACAACAAGTGTTGCAATTGTAGCAATAAGCATTGCCTTTCCCTTTTTTGTACGAATCCAAGATGGTTTTTGTGTTTCTCGATTATCCACCCTTACATCCCTCTTTCCTAAATAATATTGTCTCACAATGGGATTATAAAATTTTGTGGTGGAGTTGTCAACACAAACACACTCTTTTTTTACAATTACCGCAACTTACCAGATTTTTGCCGCCTCTAAAAAGGCTGTGTATGACAATTTTGGCTCATAAATACTGGTATCAAACAAAAGAGGAGCACACTGGGAACGCCATGACGTCGCATCACATAGGCCCCAGAGAGTGATACCGGTAATTCCTTTTGGATTTACACTCTGATTACGATTCTTTTGTTTGGTAATGATGGTCTGCATCAGTTTTTTTACGAATTTTGCCTGATCTGCATCGGTTTCATGCTCCGGTGTGTAAGCGTAGGAAGCATTAGTTCCTTCTGTGTCAAAGTTTATAGTAAAGTCAAGTTCGGTTATCTGAATTTCGTAACCTGCTGCTAAAAACTGCTCCAATGCACTGCCGTATTCGGCAACCGTAGGAACTTTTACATCTACGTGGCTCTGCATGCCGATACCTCCGCAAATTTTAGCAGTTTCGCCTTTGTTGATAAATTCCACCAGATTTAATGTGTCTTTTACACCGAAATAGGTGTTGTAATCATTATAAAACAACGTGACTTTATCCGTTGCCTGATAACTCTTTAACATATCGTAGGCAATTTCAAATGCTTTCTTTACATAAGAAGGAGAATTTCCCATATCGCCATATACACTCGTCCATGTTTTGAAAAATGCAAAAGACGGACGGTGGAGATATTCGTTTACAACATCCCATGCGTAAACAATGCTTCCGGCAGAACCGGTTAAAGCTTTTTCTTTATCCATTACATGCCCCATTACATTATGAATGTAAAAATCAAGACGGGCATCCATAACAGCAGGAGTAACAACTTTTGAGCCATCGTAATTTTTTGTAAAGAACCAGGACGGCGTCTGGCTGTGCCATACCAAAGTATGGGCACGCATTTTCAAACCGTTGTTTTTTGCGGCCTCTAAAGATTTGTCAACGGTTGTAAATGCTAATTCCGGAACGGTTGATTCGGTATATCCTGCAGGAATGTAATATCCCTTTTTCTTTGCGTCAGCAACGGAAATGAGCTTGGCGGATGAGCCGAGAATAGCATCCGGTTTCATTTCATTTTCCAAAGTAAAGCTGTTGTACTGTTTTTTTACAAATTTCATTGTGGACGCGTTTTGCAGTTCTCGTGGATTAGAAGCACTTCCGTAGTTTAGGCAGGTACCCATGTATGGTACAATTTTTGCATAGGTATCCTTTAAGCTGGAAGCAACGACGGTTTTTTTTGCTTTCACCTTTACTTTGCAGGTAAGTTTATATGTCTTTTTCTTTCTTTTTACCGTGCAGGTGATTTTTGCGGTTCCTTTCGCTTTTGCCTTTAATTTGCAGGAGGTACGTTTCTTTTTTGAAATTGAAACGATCTTTTTCTTGCTTGTTTTCCAGGTGACCTTGCATTTTTTTGTGTTTTTTACCTTAAGAGTTTTTGATTTTCCCTTTGTCAGAGTCATTGATTTTTGGGAAAGTTTTGGTTTTTTTGCCTTTGCTTCGGTGGACGCCGTGTTTGTCAGAAATGAAGACAGACAAAGAACGGCAACCAGGCTGTGGGCAATTACCTTTTTGATTTGTTTCATATAGCTACACTCCTTTCATTGTAACCATATTTTAACCCCAAAAAAGGAATGCCACAATAAACTATTGTGACATTCCACTGTGTTATTCTCAAAGAAAATTGTTTATAAATGTTGATAAAGTTCCTTAAGCAGAGAAACGGTGTGGATAATTGCCTGTTTTGCAAAAACCGGATAATCCATATGACCGGAATTATCTGCCTTGTCAGAAACGGCGCGGATAATTAAAAATGGGACGTTGTTTAAGTAAGCAGTGTGCGCCATGGCGGCACCTTCCATTTCGGCACAGTCACCATGGAATGTTTCAATTAAATAATTCTTTTTCTCTGCACTGGCGATAAACTGGTCGCCGCTCACCACTTTTCCAATGTGGCAGTGAATGTCCGGATTTGCTTTTTCGCAGGCGGATTTTGCCAAAGAAACCGGTGTCTCATCCGCTGTAAAAATCGACTGTTCCATGCGTGGGATGATGCCGACCGGGTCTCCGAGTGGCGAGACGTCCATATCGTGTTCCTGCGCACAACTCGATAAAACAATGTCACCGATATCAAGGGCGTTGTTCAAGGAGCCGGCAACGCCGGTGTTGATAACCATGGTTACATGAAAGTCATCACAGAGAATCTGGGTGCAGACTGCCATATTAACCTTGCCAATTCCACTTACAACGGCAACGGTTTTGAGTCCGTAAAAATCTCCTTCCACAAAAGTCATGCCTGCTTTTGTCACTTCGTTTGTATTTGTCATTTCTTCTTTTATGATAGCCACTTCTTCATCCATGGCTCCGATTAATCCAATTTTTTTCATAATGCCTCCTCATAGTAAAACAATCCGTTTCGTCCTTAAGTGTAGTTGATTTGTGTAGAAAAAGTCAAGGGTATCTTTATTTATAAATGCGCACTTTGCAATAAGCCTTCTTTTTGGATTTATCTTTTGCCTTTGCATAAACCTTAACGGTATGGCCGATTCCCTTTTTCTTTGCACGGACAACACCTTTTTGCGTTACTTTGGCATATTTTTTATTGGAGACATACCATTTGACTTTTTTGTTTGTTGCATTTTTTGGTTTTACGGTGGCCTTTAATTTGAGTTTCTTTTTATAACGGAGTTTTGCTTTCTTTTTATTTAATGTTATTTTTGTCACCAGTTTGGTTGTTTTCTTTGTACTGCTTGTACCTTGTGCCGCAGTGGTGTTTGTCTTTGTTGTGGTCTGTAGACAGGCAGGGAGACCGGATGAGGCGGAACTGATTTTACTTAAATCCAAAATGCCGCCGGTCATGCAGTAGGAAGAAAGCCCTGAAACCTCACGCACACAGTTCAGCAGACGGTTGCGCCTTTGCACTGCGGAATCGTTTGGATATGCGGCGGCAAGAAGTGCTGTGGCAGCTGATACATGAGGGGCAGCCATAGAAGTGCCGCTCATCGAATTGTACTTGATATAAAGGGCATTTGTCGGATTTGCTTTTGAAATGCCGATGTTATCAAAGTAAATTTTATGTACGGAAGTAAAGTTGCCTGTTAAGGAAACAATTTCTGCGTAAATAGTGTTGTTTCGTTTTATAAAATACAATTTACTGCTGTAGTGGGACCATGAAATTTCACCATTTTCTTCGATGCCCATATCATAAGATACCTGATATGTGCCATCGGCTAAGCTCATGTCGTCTATATCCATGTAAAGTGCCAAAGTTGCAGAACTTCGTGCAGCATCAATGGAAATGCAGTAAGAGCCGCTGCCTGCCTGATTGTGCGAATCTTCTGCTGAGTAAGACTTTTCATTGTATAAAATGCTGCCATCTAATTTGCCGATTTCCGATGGGTGGTATAAAACGGCATCGTTAGAGTCAAAAGAGGTGAAATACGAACACCGTGAACTTCGCATACTGTCTGTGTAAACGGAAGGGTAAAAAACATCGGAATTTATTGTGGAAAAAATATTCCGGCCCGGTGCAAAAAGGTGGACCGTTTTATTTCCGTAATCGGAAAAAGATGCTTTTTTATCGGTCTGGGTGGAGGCGCCAACGGTTACCACATAAGGGCTGTCCAAGTCATAGGGACATCCGTCGGAGATGGCATTATTGTGGTCTTCGCCATCGTTTCCGGCAGCAAAAAGAAACAGACTGCCATTTTGCCCAATCTGGTTAATCAGCGTTTTCATAGAGGTTGAACTACTTCCACCGCCACCCCAGGAACAGTTGATGGCGGCAATATTTGCGCCGAGAGTCTGCGCTTTATAGATGTAATTAAAAGCCGCGATGATAGCGGAATCGTATGATGTGCCGGCAGAATTAAAAACTTTCAACGCCATTAGTTTTGCATTGCTGATGCCGCAGATTCCTTTATTATTGTCCGATACGGCACTGATGACACCGGCGCAGTGAGTACCGTGTCCGTCCTCATCTTCGTCCATAGGATCACTGTCGTAATCTCCGAAATCATAGCCATATGTACCCGGAAGCTCTAACTGGTCGTAAGGATTTTTCCACATGTGAGCGGTTAAATCTTCGTGGGTGTAGTCAATACCGGTATCAACGACTGCAACAATGGTATCGCTGTCGTTACTTGTTTGAATCCGGTTTTTGTACTGAATACCGGAGGAAGTAGTCTGATAGGCTCCGGTGCCGTCTAAATACCACTGTTCATCGGCATAAGTATCGTTTGTCGTGGCTAATTTATAGCGGTAGTAATTTGGCTCGGCAGCAACTACATTATCCTGTTTTTTCAGTTTTTCAATAAGTTCTTTCGTTGAATAAGTATCAGAGTGAACCTCTGAAAGATAGAGATTTTTCCCCTTTTTCTTTTTGGCAGGACCAAAATCCCAGCTGTTTTCCACTTCAATATCGGAATCAAATGATGCGGTTCCCTCTTTGGCAAGTCCGGTTTCGGAAGAAGCGTTAAGTGTTACAATGGCTTCGCCCTCGACATAGTTATCAGAAGTTTTAGCGGTCTTAGCTTGTTCAGTTACAGCCTGAATTTTATGCGGTATGGTGCTGCTAAGCAAAAGAGATAAAATCAAAACTGAAATCAGTCCTCTTTTTCGCATAATTTTACGCTCCTTTCTCAAATAATCATTGCGTCAAATGGCAATAACTGCTATGATAGAAATAACGATTTATGATGATAAGTATACGAAAAAAATGTGAAAAAATTAAGTCGAGGAGGTAGCAGCATGTTATTTGTGAAAGTAGATGAACTCAAGCCCGGAATGCGCTTAGGAAAACCAATCTACAATAAAAATGGAGTTTTGTTGTATGACCGTGATACAAAACTTACGATGCAGGCGATTTACGGAATTAAAAATTTTAGGCTTTTAGGTCTGTACATACTTGAACCGGCAGAACCGGTTCCGCCGATGTCGGAGGATGATATTAACTTTGAGCGTTTTCAGACGATGGCGGTTTTTAGTATCCGCGAAGATTTGGATTTGATTGATTCCGGAAAAAAAGACAAAGGGCTTGACTGGCTGTGCAGTCTTATCATAAAGAATTATGGAGACTTAAACCATAAGATTAATTTTGTGCAGAGTCTGCGAAGCAGTGAAGATTATATTTATAAACATGTTTTGAATGTTGCTATTTTGTCCGCCATTATTGCCGGTCAGATGGGCTTCCCGGTTGGACGGATTAATCTCCTTGTGAAGTCTGCTATTCTGCATGATATCGGTGCACTGAAATTACAGCAGTTACCGGATGCGGAAGATTTAGATGATGGCACGAAAGAAGTCGTTAAGAAAAACACACAGGAGACATTAGACCGATATGGTGATTTGGATGAGGAAGTTCTGCGCCTCATTACCCAGATGCAGGAGCTTTATACAAGAGAGAGCGATGCAGAAATTCCGGCAGGGTTAAAAGAGAGCGTGAATGCAAATATCCTCTATGTGGCAGATGCGTATGACCGTATGACAGCAATGAAGTCTTTTGAGGAGCCGACTTCGGAAGTGAAAGCGGTGCGTGAACTTCTTGCGGATGAGGAGCGTTATAATAAGAAAATAGTAAATGCTTTGATTCATGGTATTTCTATTTTGTATCCGGGTGTATGTGTTGAATTGTCAAATGGAGAAAAGGGATTGGTTATCACTGAAAATGAAGATAATATTTTCGAGCCGACTGTCCTTGATTTCCGTAATAATAATTTGTACGATTTGTCGGATCCATCCGTGAAACAGACGATTGAAATTGCCGATGTCATGAAAACGATGGATAACCGAATTAAACTGGATAAAAGTCTGTTAGAAGAGTATCAGGCAAATTAGGAAGAGATACTAAAGATTTCCGCCGGATTGTCCGAGATATAAGTATAAGGATTTAGAAAGTGAGCGTGAAATCTATGGATATTTCGACCAATCGGATTTCTCTTACCTTTGATGACACGGAAAGAATGGAGAAAAAAAACGTGTCTGTACAAGACGCCAAGGATGGCGGCATCTCCCAGATTCAGGTGGGAGCGACAATGGATTGTTCCGTACAAGAGGCGGGGAAACACCACATTGTGTATACGGAAGCAGAAGCAAAACAATTACAGAAACAAAATATGGTGCCTTTAGACGATGCGCAGATGTCACCGGCGGATTTTATCAGCCGCTGTATGACAGGGAAAGATGCAAAAGCGGTTTCGGAAGATGGGACACCGTTAGAAGAATATACTTCATCTCAGCTTGAGCGGGCGGTCACAAGAATTAAGAAAGAACGTCATGAGAAGCAGGAGGCTGTCGAGCGTGAAGTGTCAAAACAGCGGGAAAAAGATGAGGCGGTAAGTAAAAATGCCGCTCAGTTAGCCGTGGACGGTAACGTCCCGGACGCTGTGATTGACCGGTTATTGGACAGTGACCTGCCGGTGACGGAAGAAAATGTGGCGAAGCTTTCGCATGCCGTAGATATGGCATCGGAAATCCGCTCTTTTTCGGACGCTGCGATGAAGTTTTTTATTGACAATGAAAATACAATTCTTACACCGGAAAGTGTTAATGCCGGTGTTCATGGGGCCGTGGAAGGTGAAGAGAATCCATCGTCCGAGGAAAATGATTTTTCACTTGTGGAGAATCAGGTTCGCAGCCGCTTAGAAGAGAGCGGGATGGAAGCAGATGACGAAAACATGGCAGCAGCGAAGTGGCTGTATGAAGAAGATTTACCGGTAACGGCAGAAAATGTGGCACTTTCTTCGCAGGTAAAAGAATTAAAAGAAACTAAAGATTCGGTTTTGGCGGCACGAATTGCCGACCAGATGGCGGAAGGTGTGCAGCCGGAAAAAGCGAATTTAGTGAAATTATCGGTGGCAGAGGCTGTTCGTTTTAAGAGAAGACTGGCGGAAACCCAGCTTACGATGACGGCGGATGCCATCCGCACGATGTCAGAAAAAGGAATTTCAATTGATGTCACGAAATTGGAAGATGTGGTTGAGAAACTTAGAGCAGCGGAAAAAGAGGCTTATCAGTCGGAACTTTTCAATGCGGATTTGCCGGTGACAGAAGAAAATATCAATACGCTGAAAGAAACTTCTCAGGCGGTAAAACAAGTGTTGTCTGCACCGGTTGAGTTTATGGGATATGCATTTACTCAGGGAGTAGAGGATACACTTTCTTCCCTGTCTTCTAAGGCAGAGGCGTTCACCGCTTCGTTTGATATGGTAGAAAACCGTTATGAGTCGGTGGGAACGGAAGTCCGCAGAGATTTAGGAGATTCGCTCACAAAAGCATTTTCCAATATTGATACGCTGCTTGAAGAAGCAGGTTTCGAGACAACAGCGAGGAATGAGCGGGCGGTTCGCGCTCTTGCTTATAATCAGATGCCGTTGACGGAGGAGAATCTGGTTTCTGTTAAAGAGTATGATGAGCGTGTTACGACGCTGATGAAAAATATGAAACCGGAAGTTGTCTGTGAGCTCATACGCAAGGGCGAGAATCCGTTAGAAAAGACATTAGACGAATTGCAGAATGATGTGAATGAGATTTTAGCCCAAAATGATATAGAAGATATTTCTTTCCGAAAGTATTTGTGGAAGATGGACCACACGGATGGTCTTACGGAAGATGAGCGTGAAACGATGATTGGTGTTTACCGCCTTCTTCACCAGATTGAAAAAAGTGACGGAGCGGCAGCCGCTCAGGGATTAAATGAGGGAAAAGAATTATCGCTTTCTTCCCTTCTGTCGGCAGTACGCACACGAAAAAAAGCCGGAATGGACGTATCGGTGGATGATTCGTTTGGCATGGAAAAAGAAGTAATTGCTTCGAAAAACTCCATTTCCGAGCAGATATATGCGGCATATGGACAAAACATTGCGGCAGATTTGACGGAAAAATTGTCACCACAGGTATTAAAAGAGGCAATGGATGGAAATGAAGAAATTTCAGCAGAGGCACTATTGGAGCAGTGCGAAGAGGCAGCAATTGCAGAGGAAAATGCCTTTTATGAGAATGAAGTGCGCTCTGTCCGTGAGGCGGCAGCAAAGAGTGAGTCAGAGGTGATAAATTTCTTAGAAGCACTTGATTTGCCGGCGACACTTTCCAATCTTTCACTTGTGCAGGAATTTCGGCAGATGGGTGCCGGTAAATGGCGTGATTTGTGGAAGGAAGAGGATACCGATGCGGTTCTTGATGCGATGGAAGAGCCGGACTCTTTGGATGATGTATTTGCAGAAATTGAAGAAAACATGCAAAAAGAACTAGTGGAAAGACGGGAATTAGACGATATAACATATGATGAAATTACATGGCAGAATCAGATGTCCCGCTTGTTTACATTCCATGGCGCAATGCGCCGCTGTCAGGTTTATGAAGTGCCGATATTGACGGAATTTGGAATTACGACTTGTAATATTACAATTCAGGATGGCGTGGAAAAAGAAAAGGGCAGTATCGAGATTGCTATGAATTCTAAGGAATTTGGCAGGTTGCAGGCTAGTTTTAAGGTAAAAGAGAAAAAGGTAAACGGCTTTGTTACCGTAGAGGATGAAACGAGTGTTTCCTCCTGCCAAGAGCGCATGGATGCATTTGAAAAGGAATTGGAAGAGATTGGTTTTACAATGGATGGTAATACCCTGATTACAGGGCAAAGGACGTCTCTTTCCGTAGGAAATAAAGAAGAAGGTGCAAAAAATCAGGATTTGTACCGGATTGCCAGATTATTTGTGGTAACCATGAACAGAAAGGACGATGACAATGAAAATTAATACAAATATTTCGGCGCTTCGCGCAAATTTTAACTTGAACAGTGTACAGTCACAATTGACAGCAAGTACAAACAAATTATCTTCCGGCTACCGGATTACAAAAGCGGCAGATGATGCGGCAGGAATGGCAATTTCCCAGAAAATGCACGCACAGATCCGCGGACTTCAGAGAGCGTCCAAAAACGGTTCAGATGGTGTTTCTTTTATTCAGACGACAGAAGGTGTTCTCTCTGAGATTGAAAATATGTTACAGCGCTGCCGTGAACTTTCGGTACAGGCGGCAAAAGATGTGTCGGAATATCTCAGAGATGTGGATTCTCTTCGTAAACAGCTAAGTAGTGTGACAACGATTGAAGATAAACAGGCACTGCAAAATGAGATTGATTCTTTGATGGCGGAAATCGACCGTTTGTCAAAAGATACTGAGTATAATACGATGAGTGTGTTAGATGGTTCCTGCTGCCGACAGTCCTCATCCAACAATGTTGGTGTGAAATTGATTGATGCCAGTGATGATGTGGCATTAACCGGTTATAAATTTAAGATTGTATCCGAGGCAACACAAGCAACTGCAAAAACAGGTGCACTTGGATTTGCACCAACAGATGTAGTTGATAAGGCGACTGCAGGACAGATTCAGATTAATGGTGAAGTGATTGATATTAAGGAAGGTCAGACTTTTGAAGATGTTTATGCAAACATTCGTGATTACTGTGAAATGATGAATGTCGATGTGGTTCCGGTAAATGCCGCCGGTGTGGAGTGTGAACTGGCTGCGGCGACAAATCTTTCCTTTACCTCGGTTATTTACGGTGCATCCCAGAAGTTAAATATTACAACGGATAATGCAAATCTGGCACAGAAACTTGGTATTAACGGTGTGCAGACTACAGAGGGTACCGATGCAAAAGTAACACTTGATACTACTTCCGGATTTTCAAATACGGCAACAGTATTTATCAATGGCGGACAGATGGAAGTGTCGGACCGCGACGGATTCCGCATGTTATTTGATATTTCAAATGCGAAAGCCGGTTCAGACGCTACCGTTACCATGTTGGATGCCGGTTATGTTGCAATCCAAATTGGAGCTAATGAGGGACAGAGCATTAACATTTCGATTCCTTGTGTGAATACAAAAACGCTGGATATTGAAAACTGTAACGTATGTACCGTGGCAGGAGCTTCTTCCTCAATTTCAGCTTTTGATGATGCGATTCAGCAGGTTTCTTCCATTCGTGCTAAACTTGGTGCTTACCAGAATCGATTGGATTCTGCAATATCAAGTCTTGATGAGACTTCACAGAACTTGACGGAGGCATGCTCTCGTATTGAAGATGTGGATATGTCGGAAGAAATGACAAAATATACACAGTACAGCGTGTTGGTACAGGCAGGTACTTCGATGTTAGCACAGGCGAACAACCAGCCACAGACGATTTTACAGATTCTTCAGGGATAAAAAAATCCCGCGAATAGGAGGAAGATGGCATGGAAAAAGAACGGTTACAGGAATATGCAGCGCGTGTGACACAGGCAAACCGAAGTGAACTTGTTGTGATTATTTATGAGGCAACACTTGCCAGTATAGAAGAGGGGAAAAACTATTTAAAACAGGGAGAAATTGAAGCGGCGCGCCATGAAATTGAACGTGCGCGCAGTATGATTACGGAGTTGATGGGAAGTTTAGATTTGCAGTATGAGATTTCCCATTATCTTCGCCAGTTATATGTGTTTGCGTACCGGGAACTTTGTCAGGGCATCGCAAACAGAGACCCGGAGCAGCTAAATCATGCAACGGATATTTTTGAAGCACTTCTTCCTTCTTTTAAAGAAGTTGCAAAACAGGATGACTCCGAAGCCGTTATGAAAAACGTGCAGACAATTTATGCCGGCCTCACATATGGGCGTGGAACGCTCAATGAGACGATTGATAGCGGGGCTGATGCAAATCGCGGATTTGAGGCGTAAATTCGGCGTTTGTCTGAATGCTTTGCACTTGGCGCAGTAAATATTTATAACGGAAGGACAGCGCATTGATTTCATAGATATAGCTGTCAATTAAATCCGGGTCACATACATTTTCAAAATTGGAATGGGCGGTTTCAAGCGCCTGTTGTAAGGACTCAATTTCCTGCATAAGCTCGGCTTTTGCCTGGCATGCAGGATTTTTTTTATTCTTCATTTCACACTCTCCTTTACGATGAAAAATCACAAATACTTAGTAACAGTATAGTCAAAAAATGGAAAGGTTATGCATTTTATCTTGTGTCGTAAAACGCTTTCGAA
>ENA-OPVG01002181-OPVG01002181.1-human-gut-metagenome-genome-assembly--contig:-NODE-2181-length-12391-cov-4.638619_pt1 | contig 12391 bp, 7 predicted proteins | sample MGYA00241093_ERZ501975 | MGnify/ENA primary metagenome ERZ501975 (study PRJEB25962, sample SAMEA2042993) | human gut metagenome | biome: human gut; feature: human-associated habitat; material: faeces... | reverse complement strand
CACAGCCCGTTTTGCCTGAAATTTGGCGTTTTTATGCGGTTTTTCAAACTTTTTAAATCTCATAAACTGTCCTCCCGTTTCGTCTGATTCGGGGCAAAAGTTGTAGAAAAGTTGTAAAAAGTTGTAGGCCGTTTTTTTCGCCTTTTTTCTGGAAGCGGCGTTCTGTGCCCGTAAAATGCAGCAGCCCCTTTTGGCAGTCCGCAGGACAGACACCTACAAAATGTGCCGCCGCAATGGATGCCACCGCATTTGTGATATTATGGTCTCCGGGTACATTCAGATGGAAATTCCCGAATAATTCGCCTTTATAATATACATCAAAGGTATTCTTGCCGTCCGGCTCAAGGATGATATTTTTCGCCTGCCAGTCTGCGCCGTCCGCCAGTCCGAAGGTTTCTACGGTGCAGTCCAGTCCCTGTGTCAGCTCTGCCACGTTTTCAATCGCCTGATTGATAACCAATGCACCCTTCGCAGGGATACGCTCTGCAAAGGCATGGAAGGAGCGGCGGATATTCGCAAGGTTTTTGAAATAATCCAGATGGTCGCTTTCCACATTCAGAATCACGCCGACGAAGGGCTTGAACTGCAAAAAGCTGTCGAAATATTCGCATGCCTCGGCAACGAAATACGGAGAGTGACCGATTTTCAGGTTACTGCTGATGGTAGGCAGGATGCCGCCAACCGTAATGGTGGGGTCTGTCCCTGCGGCAAGCAGGATTTCGGAAACCATGGATGTGGTTGTAGTCTTGCCATGTGTGCCTGCAACGGCAATGGAATCCTCATATTCCGCCATGATTTCGCCCAGCAGTCTGGCTCTGTCCATCAGGGGGATATGCTTTGCCTGCGCCGCCTGATATTCGGGGTTATCAGGATGGATTGCCGCGGTATAGACCACTAAATCTACATCATCCGTGATGTTTTCCGCCTTGTGTCCGAAGTTGATATGAATCCCCAAATTCTGCAGGTGCTTTGTCACAGGGGATTCCTTGATATCCGTACCGGAAACGATACAGCCCTTATCTGCCAGAATTTCTGCCAGACCGGACATGCTGATGCCGCCGATGCCGATGAAATAAATGTGTTGTCCTTTTTGAAATGTTGTCATATTCTATCGCCTCAAAATCTATTAAATGGGTTCAAATTTTTCTGAAATTTAACAAAATCATCATATAGTTTAACCTTCATTATAGTATACTGGCATGAGAAAGGCAATCTTTTCTCTGCGTTTTCTTTTTCTGTGTTTTATATTTTATACAGAAAGCGCCGGAAATAAACCCATACGGGCGCAGGAGCAACGTGCAAATTTTCTCAATCGGAAAAAGGAAAGAGAAAAAGCCAATCGAAATAAGGCGAAATTTCGGCACAGATGCCGTAGATAATCTTTGCAAGTTTATTTTCCTATGCTATAATAATCAAAACAGAGCCTATGACTTTGTTACATATATACAACCTGAAAAGATAGGGGTGGGTAATATGCGTAAAAAAGAAATGATAGCAATGCTCTTAGCTGGTGGACAAGGAAGCCGTCTTGGCGTACTAACCTCAAAATTAGCGAAACCGGCAGTAGCATTCGGCGGAAAGTACAAAATCATTGATTTTCCGTTAAGTAACTGTATTAACTCTGGAATCGACACAGTAGGTGTTCTTACCCAGTATCAGCCATTAAGACTGAACCAGCACATCGGTATCGGTATTCCTTGGGATTTGGATCGTAATATAGGTGGTGTTTCTATTCTGCCTCCATACGAGAAGAGCCAGAATACTGACTGGTACACAGGAACAGCGAACGCGATTTATCAGAACATGGAATTCATGGAGTATTATCATCCAGATTATGTAATTATTCTTGGTGGTGACCATATTTATAAGATGGACTATGAACTGATGCTTGAGTTCCATAAGAAGAACAACGCCCAGATCACACTGGCTACATATGAAGTACCATGGGAAGATGCCAGCCGTTTTGGTCTGGTAATCACAGATGAGAATAATCAGATTCTCGAATTCGAAGAGAAACCAGCGAACCCAAGAAGTAATAAAGCATCCATGGGTATTTACATCTTTAACTGGGAAGTATTAAAGGAAGCTCTGGAAACTTTATCCGAACAGCCTGGCTGTGACTTCGGTATGCATGTAATTCCTTACTGCCACCAGCGCGGTGATAAGATTATGGCTTACAACTACCAGGGTTACTGGAAGGACGTAGGAACACTTTCCGCATATTGGGAAGCGAACATGGAATTAATCGATATTATCCCAGAATTTAACCTTTACGAAGAGTTCTGGAGAATATATACAAAGACAGACGTTATTCCACCACAGTATTTCTCAGCAGACTCTAAGGTAAATGCCTGCATCGTCGGAGACGGAACAGAAGTTTACGGTGAGATTTCCAACTCTGTAATCGGAGCTGGTGTTGTCATTGAGGAAGGTGCTGTAGTTACGAACTCTATTATTATGAATAATACCGTGATTAAGAAGGGTGCTAAGATTGAGAAGTCTATCATTGCAGAGAGCGTAGAAGTCGGAGAGAACGCAGAGCTTGGTGTATTTGAAGAAGCAGAGAACAAGTATAAACCTAAGGTTTATAGTGGCGGCTTAGTTACTATAGGTGAAGGTTCTGTTATCCCGGCCAACGTTAAGATCGGTAAGAATGTCGCAATCGTAGGAAAGACAACAGCAGAAGATTATCCAGACGGAATTCTGGCAAGCGGCGAATCCATTATCAGATAGTAGAGGGCAGGTGACATAAATGAAGTCTATAGGTATTATTTTAGCAGGTGGTAATAATAACAGAATTGGAAGATTATCCGATAAACGTGCGATTGCAGCCCTGCCAGTAGCAGGAAGCTATCGTGCAATTGATTTTACATTAAGTAATATGAGTAATTCCCGCGTATCTAAAGTAGCGGTATTACCTCAGTTTAATGCTCGTTCTTTAAATGAACATTTAAGCTCAAGTAAATGGTGGGATTTCGGAAGAAAGCAGGGAGGACTCTATGTCTTCACTCCTACTGTTACAAAGAACAATAACTCATGGTATCAGGGAACAGCAGATGCTCTTTATCAGAACATTGATTTCCTTAAGAAGAGCCATGAACCTTATGTAATCATTGCAACTGGTGATGGTGTATACAAGATGGATTACGGCAAGGTTCTTGAAGCTCATATCGCTAAGAATGCAGATATCACGGTAGTTTACACAACATTAAAAGATACAGATGACGATTTAACACGTTTTGGTGTTCTTAAGTTAGATGAGAACGAAAGAATCGTAGAATTTGAAGAGAAGCCACTCGTTGCTTCCTCTAATAACGTATCTATCGGTGTTTATGTAATCAGAAGACGCCATTTAATTGAGATTCTTGAGCGTTGTGCAAGAGAAGACAGACACGACTTTGTACAGGATGTACTCGTTCGTTACAGAAATGTTCGTAAGATTTACGGTTACAAACTCGATACATACTGGAGAAATATTGCAACAGTAGATTCCTATTTTAAGACAAACATGGACTTCCTTAAGAAAGACGTAAGAGATTACTTCTTCAAACAGTATCCAGACGTATACTCTAAAGTAGATGACCTTCCGCCGGCAAAATACAATACAGGAGCAGAAGTAAAGAACAGTATTATTTCCTCTGGATGTATTGTTAACGGTAAGGTTGAAAACTCTATTATCTTTAAAGATGTATACATTGGAAACAACTGTACTATCAAGAACTCCATCATTTTGAATGATGTATATATTGGAGATGACTCCTATATTGAGAACTGTATCGTAGAGAGCAGAGATACTCTACGTCCAGGAACGAACTACGTCGGAACCGATGATGAGGTTAAGATAGTAATTGAGAAGAATGTACGGTACATTCTGTAATTAGTAACAACATTATTGGGAGGACAGGTCATGCAGATTACCGATATAAGAATCAGAAAAATAGCAAAAGAAGGAAAGATGAAAGCGGTCGTATCCGTAACTTTTGATAATGCATTTGTTGTGCACGATATCAAAGTAATTGACGGAGAAAAAGGTTTATTTATCGCAATGCCAAGCCGCAAAGCATCCGATGGCGAGTATCGTGATATCGCACATCCGATTAACTCTGATACTCGTGACATCATCCAGAAAAGTATTCTTCAGGAATACGAAGCAATCATGGCCTCGGGGGAAGAGGAAACAGTCGGAGAAGCAGAGGTAGCATTATAAATATAACTGTAGCAAAACTTAGAAGATAAAGGGGCTGACGTAAAACAGCTCTTAACCTTATAGCAGGAATTTCTGTATAATATATGGAATTCCTGCTATATTTTTATGAAGATTTTTGAAGATTGCAAGAGTCATTTTGCTATTCGAAAATTTTTCTTTTTAGAAAATGCATAATCTATGATATACTAAAAAACATATGTTGTTTATGCTGTTATGGAAAAATATCAAGTAGAACTTCGAGAATTGATTTTTAACAATATCTTACAGAACGGCACAAAAAGATTCCGAGAGTACATTAGATGTACAGTGGAGGTTAGATACATTGAATACAAATAAAATATTCGCAGGGTGCTTTAATTTCTTTCGCAAATGGAAAGTAAAAAAGAATCAGATTACCCTGATAGAGAAATTAAATACCGGGGGTACAGGAAGCCTGTTTGAGATAAAAAACGAATGTGAAAAAAGAGGGTTACCTTTTCATTTTAATATCATTACGCATGCAGATTATGAAGTGAGTCCACGTAATCTGGGAGGCTTGCTAAAGCTTTTTACTATAAAGGCTTTTCGAATGGCGACTTCATCCCATATTTTTTTGAATGACAATTTTTTGCCGCTTGGATATATGAAGCTGTCGGATGAGACAAAGGTAGTTCAGCTTTGGCATGGGATGGGATCTTTTAAGAAGTTTGGCGGTTCATCGGAGACGAACCCGGAAGTTTTAAAGGAGCTTAAAGCGGCAACGAAAAATACAGACCACATACTGGCAAGCTCAGAAAATATCAGGGACAACTATGCAGAGGCTTTTATAGCACCGAAAGAAAAGGTGATCTGTATTGGATGCCCACAGGTGGACTATTTTTTCAGAGAGCATGATATTGCTGCGTGGAAGGAAGAGCTTAGTGAACGATATCCGGAAATGAAAGGAAAGAAGCTTGTTCTTTATGCGCCGACTTTTCGTGGGGAGGAAGAACATGATAAAAAGCTTTTAGAAGCGTTTGATTTTGATGCATTTCAGAAAGAACTTGGGAAAGACTATTTCTTAATGGTACGTCTTCATCCGCAGATTCAGTCTGCAAAAGTGCCGGATACCGTAGCAAATATGACCGATTATCCGAATGTACGTAAGCTGCTGTGCATGACAGACATTTTAATTGCAGATTATTCTTCGATTGCAGTAGAATATTCTCTTTTAAACCGTCAGATCATTCTTTATGCATTTGACAAAGAATGGTATTTAAGTAAAGACCGAGGTTTTTATTTTGATTATGAAAAAACGGCACCCGGTCCGATCGTAGAAAATATGCAGGATTTGATTGACTGTATTAAAAATAAACAGTGGGATATTGCGAAAGTAGAGAAATTTGCACATCTTCACAACGATTATTTTGATGACAAATCTGCGGAGAGAGTGGTAGACTATTATTTCGGCAATGGCAAAAAGCTGCCGAATTCTGCGTCAGAACCGGAACCATTTTATGAGGAGTGGAATCAATACCGCCCAAAACATCGCAGAAAGAGAAATCCTGACAGCATCAGCCAGAATATTTTTGATAATGCTTCCGGCAAAAGCCAGAACGGAAAACTCCCCGAAAAATGGGCAACACAGGATGCCGAAGAAGCCGTAAACTCCTGGGAGTCTGAGCGCAAAAAGCAAAGAAAAAGACAGCAGCAAAAGGCGAGAATGCAGGAAAAGTTAAAACAGCAGACAGCAAACGTAACTAAGCAAAAGAATAAGAAAAATAACAATTTTATATCGGGTATAGATAAGTTAACATCAAAAAAAGAAAAAGATATAAATAAACAAAAACAATTAAAGTTACAAAATCAAGAAGAAAAAAGTACAAAAGAAACCTCAGAAGAAATAAAATCACGAAAGGAACATAGAATGAAAGTAATCGTAGGATTGGGTAATCCAACAGACCAGTATAAAGGAACAAGACACAATGTAGGATATATGGCGATTGACCGTATCGCAGAGGCAAATCGAATCAATATTAATCAGCATAAGTTCAAGGCAATGGTAGGAAGTGGTATCATCGGTGGCAGCAAAGTTCTTCTCGTAAAACCATTAACTTATATGAACTTAAGCGGCGAAAGCATTAGGCCAATCATGGATTTCTATAAGCTGGATTTAAGCGACATCCTCGTAATTTATGATGATATCAGTTTAGAGCCTGGAGTGCTTCGTCTTCGCACGAAAGGAAGTGCCGGCGGACATAATGGAATGAAGAGCATTATCAAACATTTAGGAGGAGACACTTTTCCACGAATCCGTGTCGGTATCGGCGGCGAAAAACATCCGGGACAGGATCTCGCAGATTATGTTCTTGGACATTTCAAAGACGACGAAAAAGAACTGCTCTCCGATGCATTAGACAAAGCTGAAAAAGCAGCAGAACTTTTTGCACAGGATGAATTTTCAGAAGCTATGAACAAATATAGCGTAGGAAAGAAGAAGAGAAAAACTTTGGAATAGGGAGAAAATATTTTTCCATTGCGCTATAAATAATAGTAAAAGCAAGTATGGGGAAATTTATTTAGGAATAGTATAAAAAGGCTTTTTCCAAATAAATTTTTCTATACTTGATTTTTAGAAGCCCAGCATGCAACAGAAAAGTGCAACAACCAAAATGAAAGGAGGTATCATGAAAACTTTATCAAACCCTCTTTTAAAATTCGATACTTATATTGATATAAAAACTGCAATGAGCCAACAGGCTTATCCCATCGTCCTGAATGGTTGTGTTGATTCTCAAAAAGCACACTTTATTCCAAATTTGGGGGAGGATTTTCCTTGTCGGTTTGTGTTGACGTATAAAGAAGAGAAGGCGAAGGAGCTGTATCAGGATTTGAGTTTTTTTGATCCGAATACGGTGCTGTATCCTTCGAGAGATGTGCTGTTTTACAGTGCAGATGTGCATAGTAATCACATTGAGCGGCAGCGAATGGACATTTTAAAAAAGATTGTGGAGGGAAAGCCTCTCACGATTGTTGCCTGTCTTGATGTGTTTATGGAGAAAATGATTCCGTTTGAGGAGTTTAAGGAGCATTGCCTGACGATTGATTTTGAATCAATTATTGATACAGATGCATTAAAACTCAAGCTTTCAGAGCTTGGATATGAAAACAGTGGCCTGGTGGAAGCGCCAGGGCAGTTCGGTATCCGAGGGGGAATCATTGACATTTTCCCGTTGACGGAGGAACTTCCGGTTCGAATTGAGCTGTGGGGGGATGAAGTGGATTCCATCCGCTCTTTTGATACGGAAACGCAGCGAAGTGTGGAAAAGCTGGACGAGGTTCAGGTATACCCTGCGACAGAAATGATTCTTTCAAGAAATAAGATTGGTGAGGCAGTTCGCCGAATGAAGGAAGAGTATAAGAAGCAGGAAGAAGCATTTAAGAAGAGAAAGCGTCTTGCGGAAAAAGAACGTCTTCGGAAGATGACGGTAAGGACAGAGGAGGAACTTCTTTCTTTTGGAACAGCAGAGGGAAGTGAGGCATTATTGTCCTATTTTTATGAGAAAACGGTTTCATTTCTTGAATATTTACCAGAAAATACACTCTTTTTCATTGATGAACCGCATCGTGTTCTGGAAAAAGGAAAGACATATGAGGAAGAATTTTTCCTTTGTATGCAGAGTCGATTAGAAGGTGGATATGTGCTGCCGGGACAGGCGGATTTGCTGTTTGGATATGAGGAGATTCTGTCAAAAGTGATGGTGGGACCGCTTATTTTGCTCAGTTCTGTTATTCAGGATTACGCTTTTTACAAGCCGAAAACCACTTGTGATATCGAGGCAAAGTCCATTTTTTCATATAATAATAGTTTTGACCAGCTTATCAAGGATTTAGAACACTGGAAAAAGCAAAATTACAGGATTTTGCTGCTTTCTTCTTCAACAACAAGGGCGAAGCGTCTTGCAGAAAATATCAGGGATTATGGTCTGCTTGCGTATTTTGCAGCTGATTTTGACCGCACGATTGCACCGGGGGAGATTATGGTGGCGAGTGGCCGACTTGGAAATGGTTTTGAGTACCCGACGCTTAAATTTGTCGTTTTATCCGAAAAAGACATTTTCAAGGAAAGAAAGGCCAAAAAGCCGAAGAAGAAAAGCCAGTACAGTGGCCAGAAAATCAATTCTCTTTCGGAGATTTCAGTCGGTGATTATGTTGTCCATGAAAAATATGGACTCGGTATTTACCGTGGCATGGAAAAAATTGAGTCCGATGGAATTACGAAAGATTACATCAATATTGAATACAAAGATGCGAGTAATCTTTTTGTTCCGGCATCACAGCTTGAACTCATTCAGAAATATTCGAATTTAAGTGCAAGAAAGCCAAAACTGAATAAGCTTGGCGGCACAGAATGGGAAAAGACGAAAAGCCGGGTTCGCTCACAGGTGCAGATTGCGGCACAGGATCTGGTAAAACTTTATGCCGAGAGGCAGGCAAAAGAAGGCTACGCTTACGGCAAAGATACCGTCTGGCAAAAAGAATTTGAAGAATTATTTCCATATGAGGAAACAGAAGATCAGTTAAGTGCGATTGAAGATACCAAGCGTGATATGGAAAGTCATCGAATTATGGACCGTCTTATCTGCGGAGACGTTGGATATGGAAAGACCGAGGTTGCAATCCGAGCGGCATTTAAGGCAGTTATGGACAGCAAACAGGTAGTTTATCTTGTACCGACAACCATTTTAGCACAGCAGCATTACAATTCATTTAAAGAAAGAATGGAACATTATCCAGTCGAGATTGCCATGCTTTCTCGTTTTTGCACGCCAAAAGAACAAAAACGTATTTTTGATGGACTGAAAAACGGAACGATTGACATTGTCATCGGCACACATAAAGTTCTTTCAAAAAATATCAAATACAAGAATCTCGGACTCCTTATTATTGATGAGGAACAGCGTTTTGGCGTAAAACAGAAAGAAAAAATCAAGCAGCTGAAGAAAGATGTTGACGTTCTGGCATTGTCCGCAACCCCAATTCCAAGAACCCTGCACATGAGTCTTGCCGGAATCCGTGACATGAGTGTTCTTGAAGTTCCACCAGTGGACCGCCGGGCAATTCAGACATACGTTATGGAGTACAACGAGGAACTTGTCCGCGAAGCAATCGAACGAGAACTTGGCAGAGGCGGACAGGTATACTATGTATACAATCGAGTCAACAATATCGACGAAGTAGCAGCAGGCTTACAACGGCTTTTACCAAATGCCACAGTAGAGTATGCACACGGGCAAATGGGCGAGCGCCAGCTTGAAACGATTATGTCCGGCTTTATCAATAAAGAAATAGATGTTTTAGTCTCCACGACCATCATCGAAACTGGACTCGACATCCCAAATGTTAACACGATGATTATTCAGGATGCACAGTTATTTGGCCTTTCCCAGCTTTATCAGCTAAGAGGCCGTGTCGGCCGTTCCAACCGAACTGCATACGCATTCTTAATGTATAGAAGAAACTCTATCTTAAAAGAAGAAGCCGAAAAACGATTAAAAGCTATCCGTGAATTCACTGACTTAGGAAGTGGTTTCAAAATCGCTATGCGTGACCTCGAAATCCGTGGGGCCGGGAATCTTCTTGGTGCAGAACAATCCGGTCATATGGAATCCGTCGGATACGATCTTTACTGCAAAATGCTCAACGAGGCCGTATTAACAATGAAAGGCGAACAGCAGGAAGTCGATACATTTACCACATCCATCGACCTGTCCATCGATGCTTACATTCCGGAAACCTACATCAAGAGCGAATCCGAAAAACTTTCCTGGTATAAACGAATCGCAACTATCGAGACGCAGGAAGAATCCGAGGACATGATCGAAGAAATGACCGACCGTTACGGTGATACACCAGCACCACTCATCCGCCTCATGGACGTTGCACTCCTTAGAGAAGAAGCCCATCAGGCATGGCTTCTTTCCATCGAGCAGAAAGAAAGCAAAATCCTGTTTACCATGAACCCACGGGCGAAAGTTCGCGTTGAAGAAATTGACGGTTTCCTCAAACAGTACCGCAACAAGATGAAAATAAAACCAGAAGCGAATCCGGTGTTTGTGTTCGAATCCACAGGGATACCGAAAAAAGACTTGCTGGCAAAAGTTAGGGAAATCATTGGGGGAATCCAAAAACTACAGGATAAATCCTGATTGCCGCAGGCAAGGAGACGCACCCAAAGAGAGCCGATACCCTATATTTGTGACTTTAGTCGCTGCAGGTTGAATGTTCGCTTAAAGCGCTCGCATCCAACCTTTGCTCCCAGGCCACAAATATAGGGTATCGGCTCTCTTTGGGTGCTGTTCGTTGGCTGTAGAAGCAAAATCAGAACTTATCTTAGAGGATTTGGGGATTCTCTAATAGGTTGTGGCTTCCCGTAAAATGAGATATTAAAGATTAACATTCAAACTATGGTTACAATATCTCAACAATTTTACGATAATAATCCGGATCATAAATAACTAATATCAAAATCTGTATGGTAATGTAGCTAAAAATTAGCATTTTCCTGTTAATTCAAAGGAATTACTAAGTTGCTTCAAGTGTCAATCCTTCTGAAAAATAATTTACCAGACTTCCTGTTTCTTTTGTCCCCATCCCCAAATTTTTTTCAACTGATTTGTAGGACTGAAATACACAGAACCTTCCTCTCCTGTAATCTATAAAAATGCGCCTTTGAGCAAGTTCAAGTTGAGGATGAGCAACTTGGACGCAGGGAAACGAAGCATTTTTATAGATTACAGGAGAGGAAGGTTCGTCTGTTTATTTCTCTAACCCTACAAACCAGAATTTACTTGTTGTATTCTTCCTTTTGTACTATAATAGAAAAATGTAGTGTAAAATTATAGGAGGTTCAAATGAAAGCGAAATTAACAAAAGTTCTTTCCCTCGTTCTTGTAGTAATCATGGCCCTGAGTCTCATGACCGGCTGTTCTACATCAAGCAGTGGAAAAGGAACAAAAACACAGGATGGAAATAAAGTTTTATTCAGCTATGACGGAACAGATGTCACATTAAAAGAAGCATGGTTGTATGCTAAGATGCTTAGCGCACAGTATGAGCAGACTTACAGCAGTTACTATGGAAGTGACTTCTGGAGTATGTCCATGGGTAAAGACGATGATGGGAATGACCAGACATTTGAAGAGTATGTAAAAAAGCAAGTTATTTCCCAGATGAAACAGAACATCATCCTTATCAAAAAGGCAGATAAGTATGACTGTAAGTTAACTCATTCAGAAAAACAGCAGTGCAGTGATTCTGCACTTTCCTATTATCAGGATAAGACTGGTAAAAAGGTTATGAAAGAATGTGGTGCTACTCGTGAAGATGTAGAAAAAATCTATGAAGACAGTACACTTGCTTCTAAGGTTCAGAAGAAGATTGAAAGCAAAGAAAAAGTTACAGTAACAGACGATGAAGCAAGAAAGTCCACAATCTACAGAGTTGTATTTGCCACAACAAAGACAGGTGATAACGGCCAGACAACAGAAATGAGTAAAAAAGAGAAAAAGGCCGTGAAAGCAAAAGCAGAAAAAGCTCTCAAAGAAATCCAGAGCGGCAAGAAGACAATTAAGAAAGTTGCCAAAGAACAGAATTACTCCAACACAGATGAATCCTATGCAGCAGGCGAATCCGAAGAGGGAGAAGCTTTCGAAAAAGTAATGAAGAGCATGAAAGATGGCGATATTGCAGATAAAGTCTTAGAATGTGACAACGGATACGTTATCGCTAAACTTGTTGCTTACACAGATAAAGAAGAAACAGCAAGCAATAAGAAAACTTTAAAAGAAAAGAAACAGTCCGAAGCTTTCCAGAAGAAATATGACAACTGGACTAAGAAACTTGAGAAGAAATGGGACTACAATAAAGATGTAGACCAGAAACTCTGGGCACAGGTATCTTTAAAGAGTGCGGATTCCACAGCTACAGAGACATCAACAGAGACAACAGCAGCTTCCAGTGAAGCTTCTACAACAGAAGCCTCTAGTGAAGCTACAACAGCAGCTAAAGCTAAATAGGAATTTGCCGCAGGCAAAGGAGACGCCCTCTGTGAGATAAATAAAGCATATTTGTGACTTTAGTCGCTGCAGGTTGAATGTTCGCGTAAAAGCGCTCGCATTCAACCTTTGCTCCGAGGCCACAAATATGCTTTATTTCTCTTTCTGG
>ENA-OPVG01002180-OPVG01002180.1-human-gut-metagenome-genome-assembly--contig:-NODE-2180-length-12398-cov-2.334117_pt1 | contig 12398 bp, 14 predicted proteins | sample MGYA00241093_ERZ501975 | MGnify/ENA primary metagenome ERZ501975 (study PRJEB25962, sample SAMEA2042993) | human gut metagenome | biome: human gut; feature: human-associated habitat; material: faeces... | reverse complement strand
ATGACACAGGTCGCGGTGTTATGGCGAATGTCGGTGCCGGCGGATACTATCAAATTTGGAGTGCAAAAAACTCTGCAAGACAGTCAAACGGCGGCACTGATTTCACAACCGCCACTTCGCTTACAGGCAGAAATACACCTTCAATGAATTTCCGTATTTTCTGGGACGGCGATTTATACGACAACTTGCTTGACGGTGCAAATATCACCGATTGGAACAGTCGTAATATGAGCAATATATTCAGTGCCGGAAATTATGATTGTGTTTCAATCAACGGTACAAAGGCAAATCCGTCACTTCAAGCCGACCTTTTCGGTGGAGAGAAGAAGTTATATACCCTACTTCTGACGGAACGGCTCTTCGAGTATTCTCAACAACCGATACGACAGATTATAAAATCAAAACACTTATGCAAGACCCTGTATACCGCAGCGGTGTTGCGGCAGAACAAACTGCGTACAACCAACCTCCGCACGTCGGTTTCTATATGGGTAAAGAAGTGTTTGAAACAAGAAAAATTACAAGCATAACCATAACAACACAACCTACAAGGACATCATACATTCCGGGTGAATCGTTCGACAAAACAGGTATGGTTGTAAAGGCTAATTATTCGGACGGCACTTCAGAGGAAATTAGTGCTTACACAGTTTCCGAAATCGATAAAGATAAAATCGGCGAACAGACGCTTACTGTTTCATATTTGGGTAAAACCGATACAATCACAATATATGTTGTTGAACCGGGTATTACTTCTCTTAACAATATATATAATACAAACAGCACATCATCAAAACTGTTTACTGCACCAATCGGCAGTTATGCGGGTGACTTCACGCTCGAACATACAGTGAAAATCAACTCAATCCCTGCAAACGGTAACACAGACAAAAACAGTGCGGCAGGATTTTTCGTAAGATTTATGGCTGATAAGCAAACAGGAGGCGGTTGGTATCTTACAAAAAAATCTGATACTGAATTGAATGTTGCATGGAAAAACACAAGAGCGTCTTCCGTAGGCACAATCAAGCTTGGCGAAACATATACTTTCCGCTACAACTTTACAAATGTCGGCAACGGAAACGGTGCGACTGTTACGCTAACTATCCTTGATTCATCGGGTAACACAGTTATATCAGCAAGTGGACTTAATCTAAGAAATTTCTCTGATACGGATTTCGGTAAAAAATCGCCTATCACATACGTTCAGATTTATAATCAAGCAAACGCAAACTCAACATCAAGTGTTGAATTTGCAAATGCAAGATATTACACTACAAGCGAAATAACCGTAAACGGTCAGAATGTTGCTTTAAACATCGGTTGCCTGACAGATATGAAAGGATATGCCGCAAAATATTCAAACGGTATTTTGACAGACTTAGCCGATATTACGCCTACAACAACCGGACAATCTACTGTTTTACTTCAATTTGAACCTGATAAAGTGTTTATTTGGAACGATATGACTCCTGTTGATTTTTGGCAAAAAACAGAATAATTAAATCAAAAGGTGTTGCAATATGCAACACCTTTTTAATTTACAAATACATATTAATTGTCAATGACTTCCTTTGCCATATCTACAAGCCCCTGCTTGTCAAGCGGTGAATTTATTGTTGTAAGATTATAATAAATTCCGTCCTGTTCCCACTCAACGCCTTGTACTTGTGAAATTTCAACCTTCTCCGCGCCGTAGCTGAATACATATTTACCGCTTTCCTCGTCTTTCATATCCTGTTCAGTCTGCTGATAATCAGCCGGAACAACCTTATTTACATACGATATATATGCTATTGCTATGCCGTTATAATCGCTTACTTCGCTGTTTCCTTGGTCTTTATGGCTGTCCGCGTAAGTGTCGGCACTTAACATAACTTTGTCACCGTCTTTTTCATAATCAGCCATAAACGATTTATACTTTTCTTCTGTTCCGTTTTCTTCGTCAACATACTTATTTTTTCCGTTATGTCCGCCTTTAAATGTATAGCCGTTTGAAAATTGTTCGACAATCTTCGGTGAAAAGCCCACATTTTTATTAAGCGTTTCCGTAGCGGGAATGTTTGTATAATCCGGCTTTGACGATGTACTTCCCACAACATAACTAACCGCACCTCTTGACGCAAATGCCGCCGTGCCGATAGCCAATACTGCCGCCGCAATAATGATACTCTTTTTAAAAGATACTTTTTTCATTTTTACATTCTCCTTTTCAAAACTATCCAACGTCATACAAAGTTTATTATGAAAATTTTCACTTGGTTTCGGAAAGGCATTTTTCCAATCATATTTATTCATCTTCAAGTTCCTCCTTTAAATTTTTACGACCGATATGCAAACGGCTTTTAACCGTTCCGACAGGAATTTTTAATATATTCCCTACTTCTTCGACAGAATAACCTTCTATATAGTGTAGCATTATTACTATTCTGATTTTGGGTTTCAGCTTTTTAACCGCATTATAAAGCTCGGTGTAGTTTGAATTGTCCTTATATTCAAAACTGTTGTTACAGTCCTCTATCGAAACAACTCTTTTATATTCACGCAACTTTTTATAACATTCGTTTATTAAAATTCTTATAAGCCACGTTTTGAAATACTTTTCTTCTTTAAGAGTATGAATTTTCGTATATGCCTTTAAAACAGCCTCCGAAACAACATCTTCACAGTCACTTTCACTTTTAAGCATACCCTTTGCAATATGGTACATTGTATTTTCAGATTTCAGAACTTCTTGTGTAAATTTTTCTCTGTCCATTGAATTTTACCTTTCTGTATAAACATCAGCGCTTTTTGTTTGTACATCAGTTAGATAATATTGGGCGACATTTGGTTCATTTTTATATAAAAAAACCGACGAAAAATTTTCGTCGGTTTAAAAAACGTATTTAAGCTGTCATCACGGTTGTTTACCGATGTAAGCAAGGATACCGCCGTCAACATATAGAATGTGACCGTTTACAGCATTTGATGCGTCTGAAGCAAGGAATACAGCAGGACCTGTAAGTTCTTCAGCTTGTAGCCATCTGCCTGCAGGAGTTCTGCCGCAGATAAACTGGTCGAACGGATGTCTTGATCCGTCAGCTTGCTTTTCTCTTAGCGGAGCTGTTTGAGGTGTAGCTATGTAACCAGGACCGATACCGTTACATTGAATGTTGTTAGCACCGTATTCTGAACAGATGTTTCTTGTAAGCATCTTTAGACCACCCTTAGCAGCAGCATAAGCTGATACAGTTTCACGGCCAAGCTCTGACATCATTGAACAGATGTTTATAATCTTACCGTGACCCTTCTTAATCATTGAAGGAATAACTGCCTTTGATACGATAAACGGAGCGTTAAGGTCAACGTCAATAACCTGTCTGAACTCGTCAGCAGTCATATCGCACATAGGAATTCTCTTAATGATACCTGCATTGTTTACAAGAATATCGATAACGCCTACTTCAGCCTCGATTTTCTTAACCATTTCCTGTACCATTTCTTCGTTAGTTACGTCGCAAACATAACCCTTAGCGTCGATACCGTCAGCTGTATATGCAGCCATACCCTTATCAACAAATTCCTGCTTAATATCGCAGAAAACAATCTTAGCACCTGACTTTGCATATGCTGACGCAATAGCGTAGCCGATACCGTATGATGCACCTGTTACAAGTGCAACTTTACCTTCAAGACTAAAGTTTAAATACTCACTCATCTTAAATTTTTCCTCCTTGTATTTTTATATTTAATATAAATATTAACTGATTTAATAATTCTTAAAAAAGAATTACATTAACGGTTCGGGACGATAGATAAGGTGTGAGAAATTGCCTTCAATATCTCTGTACCAATATGTCTTTAATCCCTTTGCATTTTCAGATACATCGTGTACTTCTTCAACTCTTTCATCAGCCTTTAGCTTTGCAACGATTTCGTCAAAAGCCGCCGGAGTTACAGAAAAAGCAAGGTGTCTGATACCTGCCTGTTTTTCAACGTCAGCGGTTTTATCGTCTGTTGCCATAACAAACTCAATCATACTGCCGTCGGCAAACTGAAGAAAATATGTACCCTTACCGTTGTCATAAACAACTCTGCCGCCGTACATTTCCATATACCAATCTTTAAGTGCGGCTGTGTCCTTTGAAACAACAGCAACGTGTTCAATACCGTTTACCATTATAACCACTCCTATTTAACATTAATAACTATATCTATTATAGCATATTTTCTGTATTATTTCAACTGATTTATATAATATTTTTACAAAATCTCTTTATCTCCGATTGTCATTGAATTTCTGTGCACATTCATAAAACCGCCTTTGAAATTATCGCAATATTTTTCCATTGCATCAATAACACTCTGCGGTTTAAGATTATACACACTGCCTACAGAAATACACATTTTAAGCACAAGTATGCCGTTATCTTCGCTTATTTTTTCAATGCGATATATATACGGACGTATATCCGACTCTTTTACACCGCTCTTTGATTTTTTCATTACTTTGAGTTCGTTTTGTGCAAGAAGTTTTTCAATATCCGCACTGCCCTCATATTCAAGTTCAACCGTATACACCGCTCTGTCAAGTTTTGTAAGGTCAATTTCCTTGCCCTCAACTTTTTTTGCGGCAAGGATTTTATATCCCGGCGGAAAAGCATTATTGATTGTATCGACAAGTTCTTGTTCGCTGTAATCGCCGTCAAATCCTACTTTCATATACTCGCAGTCAGAAGTCACACCTACCGACAACGGCTGTGCAACCATCATAATCGGGTGAGGATTAAATCCGTTTGAAAACATAAAATTCATACCTGTACGACGTACTGTTCTGTGGAACAGACGCACAAAGTCAAGGTGAGAAATATATTTTACTCTTTCATCTCGCGAATATTTCAATATATAATTACTCATAACAGACCCCCGTACCGAATGATTTAACACCGCAGCCTGCACATTTTTGACGGCAGTTCGGTGTTGTTACCGATTGTTTTGCTTTTTCATTTTCACGCATTAAGAAATTCTTTGTAACGCCTATGTCGATATGGTCCCAAGGAAGAACTTCTTCATAACTGCGTTCACGCGCCGTATAGAAATTAGGGTCAATTCCAAGTTCGTCAAAAGTCTGCATCCATACGTCAAACTTAAAATGCTCTCCCCAACCGTCAAACTTACAGCCATTTTCAACAGCCTTAATTATAACCTCGCTAAGACGTCTGTCGCCTCTTGCAAAAACTCCCTCAAGATAACTTGTCTTATTATCGTGCCAATTATAACGTATTCTTTTTGACTTGATAGCCGATTTTAATGTATTCTGCTTTTCGATAAGCATATCACGTGTATCCTGTTTTGCCCACTGGAACGCAGTAAAAGGCTTTGGCACAAAACTCGATGTACTTACGGTTATATTTATCTGCTTTGCTCTTTCCTCTTTCGGGATTGCAAAGTAAACCTCAAGCACCTTTTGCGCAAGGTCGGCTATACCGCAAACATCGTCCATAGTTTCAGTAGGAAGTCCAATCATAAAGTACAATTTTACGTTTGTCCAACCGCCTCTGAAAAGCATATTTGTTGAATTTATAATATCTTCTTCATTTATATTTTTATTGATAACATCACGAAGTCTTTGAGTTCCTGCCTCCGGTGCAAAAGTAATACCGGTTTTTCTGACTTTCTGCACTTTCTCCATAAGTTCAAGCGAGAAATTATCAATTCTAAGTGACGGAAGCGACAAACCGATTTTCTTTTCTTCGGTTATTTTAAGCAGTCCGTCCGTAAGGTCACGAAGTCCGCTGAAATCACTTGTTGAAAGCGATGACAGTGATATTTCGTCATATCCGCTGCACGCAAGCAAGTTTTCCGCAATACCCAAAAGTCTTTCCGGCTTTCTTTCTCTTAACGGTCTGTATATATAGCCTGCCTGGCAGAAACGGCAGCCTCTCAAGCAACCGCGCATAACTTCAAGCATAACTCTGTCGTGTACAACCTCACCGAACGGTACAATAATCGTTTCCGGTGCGTATGTAGCATTAAAATCTTTCATTATACGCTTTCTTACTTTCGGTTTAGCATGAGGATTGTTCGGTGTAACACTCTTTACCGTATTATCGTCATTGTATTCCACATCATAGAATGACGGCACATAAATACCCTCAATTTCGGCTATTGCTTCAAGATAATCACGTTTATTTTTCTTACCGCTCTTTTTCCACTTAACGTACTCTTCAACAACCTCATGTATCGAATCTTCACCCTCGCCGAGCATAAAGAAATCAAATATATCCGCTACAGGTTCTGCGTTATACGCACAAGGACCGCCGCCGCAAACAATAGGATAGCTCTCATCTCTGTCCTTTGCTCTTACCGGAATATCCGCAAGCATAAGCATATTCACTATATTTGAATAACTGAGTTCATACTGCAAAGTAAATCCGAGCATATCAAAATGAGTTATTTCGTCACCTGTTTCAAGTGCAAACAACTTCATTCCATGCTTTTTCATTTCTTCTTCCATATCCGTCCAAGGTGCAAAAACACGCTCACAATATGTGTCCTCACGGTCGTTTAAAGTATGGTAAAGAATTTTAAGCCCCAAGTGCGACATTGCTATTTCGTAAGTATCGGCAAAACAAAAACCGAACCTCACGTCAACATCGGCAGGATTTTTTATGACGGAGTTAAGCTCTCCGCCCGTATATCTTGTCGGTTTCATTACTGCCGACAGTATCTTATCTCTTGTTGTTATCATTTTATTCTCCCTGATTAATTATTTCGTCTGCACATTCATTTTCTTCAGCTTTTTTCTGTGCTTTTCTTTCGCGTCTTTCCGCAAAAAATCCGTTAACCTTGTCCACAACTTCGGGTACAAGGTCGATTAGTTTGTCAACAGGCGAAGAACCGCCCTCCATAGGAATCAAACGCACGTTACCGTTATTTATAACAAGAAACGCCATTGCGTCAACCGACGCACCGCCGCCCATACCGCCGCCGAAGTTTTTATCGTCAAGGCTTTGAGTATCGTTTTTCTTTCTGTCAAATTCACAGCCGCCGCCGCCGAAACCAAACGACACCTTTGATATAGGCACAATCATCGTTCCGTCATTGACTATTATCGGCTCACCTACGACCGAATTTGCATCAATCATACCTTTGAAATTATTTGTTAATCCCTCAAACATTTCACTAACTTTATTAGCCATTTTCTTTTATCCTCCTATTGATTTTCTGTATTTTCAAAACAACTTTTACCATTTTAAATCCTATTGTCAAAACATATAAACAGTTTGTCCTAAGTTTGCAATATATGTCCATATCCAAGCACGCATTATTAAAATCAGCGTCAAGCGACACATCCCACTTTTCAAGTTTCATTCGTCTGTCAATCCAGCCTACTGCATTATATACTCCCGCATTGACCGCACCCGTCGCAATTCCCGTATACATTGGGTTTCCCATACCGAATTTTGACGATACATTCAGTTCCTTTATCTTAATTGCGTGACAAATTATATAGTCAAGTAAATTTAATATATCTTTTTTTAACTGTTTATATACTTCTTTTATGAGCGTTATTATCCCTAAAATATCCGATTTTTCTTGCTTTTCTTCTTTGTCGGTCGTTTCTTCTTCGTTTTCAACTTCTTCTTCAACCTTGTCATTCGGAAAAATCTTAAATTTCAAAAACGCATACTTTATAATTACAGATCCGTTATTTTCCTTATTATTATACGAAAACTCAAGAATACAGTCTGCCGGTATAAGCAAAAGTAACATTATAACAGCCACGACGGCTAATATTATATATAAAGCTGTCATATGCTGTCCTCCTTTTGTTATTGTTCAGTGTTTTCTTCGTTTTCCGCAGCAATATTTTCACCGTTCTCATCGATTTCAAGCTGCAGTCCCTGTGATGTTTCAAGGTTAAGACTTCTCAAATCAAGCGGCGGTAAATCGGTAGGCTTTGTAAGTCCGAAACACCTTAAAAACGTGTCCGTCGTAACATATAAAATCGGTCTGCCCGGTGCGTCCAGTCTGCCCTTTTCTTCAATCAGTCCGCGTTCATAAAGTCTGTTTACGCAGCCGTCCGAATTTACTCCTCTTATATGTTCAATCTGACCTTTCGTTATAGGCTGTTTGTAGGCAATTATCGCAAGTGCCTCCATTGCCGCATTTGAAAGCGGCTGCCTTCTCTGTTCTCCTAATATTTCCTGTATATAGGTATAATATTCAGGTCTTGAACAAATTTGATAACCCTCAAGAATATCAATTATATTAAATCCTCTGTGATTTTCGCTGTATTCTTTTTTCAGTTCATCGACCGCCTTATTGACTTCGTCAACGCTCGTATCAAGCACAACAGCCAATTTTGCCGCCTTAACAGGCTCACCCCCCTGCCGCAAAAAGTATTCCCTCTATTGCATATTTAATATTATCCATTCTTTTTCTCCGTTGTAAGAATAAAGTCATCTGACTTTTCGTCATAGTCCGCATACAGCTTGTTCAGCTTTATCATTTCAAGTACTGCCAAAAACGTCGCAATCATTTCAGGCCGTGAATCGTCCGCTTTAAAAAGTGATTCAAACTGTACACGTTTATTATGCTTTAACACTTTACATATCTTTTCAACCATATCGTCAACCGAAACTTTTTCTCTGCCGACAATTTTTGAAAACGCACGTTTTTCGGGTTTTGCCTTGCGAAGTCTGCGTTGAAATATGTTGTTAAACGCATCAATCAGTTCTTTCGCATCGTGCGTTATATCGTATTCGGGCATAGGAAATTTAATTTTTTCAGGCTCACGAAACACCATTTCTTTTGTTGTAAACTCACTTTTCCTAAGCTCCTTTGACGCCTCTTTAAACTGCTGATATTCAGCCAACCTACGCGCAAGTTCTTCTCTCGGATCTTCCTCGTCCTCTTCTTCCTCATTTTTAGGAAGTAACATTTTCGATTTTATATACAAAAGATTGGACGCCATAACAAGAAATTCGCTTGTATTATCAAGATTAGCCTCTTCAATTCCGTCAATCGCCTCAAGATACTGCGCCGTTATCTCAACAATCGGTATGTCGTATATACTGACCTTGTTTTTCTGTATAAGCGTCAAAAGCAAGTCAAGCGGGCCTTCAAACGTATCAAGCTTATATAATATCTTATCCATTTTTCACCCTATAATATCAAGTTAATCGCACTGTTTAACAGGTTGATAATTCCGTTAAAGAAGAAATTCACACCTGTTCCGATTATGCCGTTCAGAACGCCGGTAAGCGAAAGCACCATAATTAAAAGCATAGAATATCTTTCGTATCTCAGCATAGTGTAATATGCTTTGTTCGGAAGAAACATTCCGAGTACTTTTGCACCGTCAAGCGGTGGTATCGGAATTATATTAAACACCATAAAACATAGATTTCTTATTGCAAAAAGCTGTGCAAAAGTTGCAACACCGTTTAGAACGCTTGTACCGAAACCGAGCTTTATACATAAAACGTGAAGTATCGCATATATAAGCAATGCCGCAAATGCCATAATCAAATTGGCAAGCGGTCCTGCAATCGCAGTAAGTGCCATACCCTTTTTTGTATCTTTATAATATGACGGATTTACCCCGACAGGTTTTGCCCAACCGAAGCCTGTCAAAATCATCAACAACGTACCGACAGGGTCAAGATGCGCAAGCGGATTTAAAGTCAATCTCCCCTCACGTTCGGGTGTCGGATCACCAAGTTTTGTCGATACCCACCCGTGTGCAAATTCGTGTCCCGTCAACGCTATAAGCGTTATAGGCACATTGATTATTATGTTTATTAAATTAAAACCAACCATATATTTTTTCTCCTTAAATACAGATAATTATATTATATAATTATTTTCAGAAAAAGTAAAGTAAAATCGCACAAAAAATAACCTCTGAACAAGTATGATTTGTCAGAGGTTATTTTATTTATTCTTCTCGTCTTTTTAAATTTTTCGTTTTATAATACAAACGTTTGTTTTCGTACATCATTGCGTCGGCACGTTCCATTGTCATAGAGAAGTTTCTGTCTTTTTCCGCGTCAAACTTAGCGTAACCGATTGACATAGAAGTCTTAATTCCTCCTTGATTAATACTGTCTGCCATTCTTGCAATTCTGTCCGCAAAATTCTTAACCATATCAATATCGCAGTTTTTTAATACAACAGAAAATTCATCGCCGCCGACTCTGTAACCGATAAAATCAGTACCTTCCATCGCTTTTCGTATCGCGTCGGCACCGTTTTGAATATAAATATCACCCATTTGATGTCCACGGCTGTCGTTTATATTCTTTAATCCGTTTAAGTCTACCGTAACAATAGCATACCGCGATTGGTTTCCGCTTTCTATGTTGTGCATATCAACCGTAAATGAGTTCTTGTTTTTCAAACCTGTAAGCGTATCCGTATTAGACATATCCTGATACAGCGGATTTGAAATCCTCTTGAATATCGCCATTGAAAAACGTACTGAAATCACGCAACACAAAAGTATAAGTATTATTACTATAACGCGAAGTATAATCTTGAAAATATATACCCTGTTCGCGTCAATTCCTATACAAGCAACGGCCTTCACAGTACCGCCGTCCATTATCGGATAAAAATTCAAATACCGAAAGCCGTCCAACGACGCATAAAAAGCACCTGCATCAGCATAATGCGTTGTATACAAGTCGTTTATTTCTTTTTCAATCTTTCCTGTTATCTTTTCGTCATTTATAACAGTGTTTATCTTGTCATTTTTCGTATCGAGTATATATTGGAAATCGCCGTTTTTATCTTTTCTCACAACAAATATTTCTGAAATCGCCATATTGTCCTTTACCGCGGATAAATAGCTCAATGCCGCACCGTATACGCCGTCAGGCACATCTTCAGTAAAAAGTCTGCTGTCAAAATGAGATTCTATGGTTGTAAAAGTAAGATTTGCACGTTCATTGTATGCGTCGGCAAGCATCGAAATCATAACGCCCGATGTAACGAGATATATAACCAGGCAAGAAAATATGATAAGTCCGCAAGTCAGCATTGAAACTTGCACGTTAACTTTTTCTATTTTGTTCATAATAAACTTTTTTAATTTTCCCATAATTATCGCGCCATCTCCTTTTATACATATTTTACATTTTTATTATACCTAATTTTTTATAATTTATCAATATTTTCGTCGAAAAAAATCGGATTTTTGTTGATTGTTCACTATTTTAATAGTATAATGTTAATAAAATCGTAATACAGAATGGAGATTAATAATGCAAATAGCGATACTTATTCTTTTAATTATACTTATTATATGTGTACTTATAACTCTGATTTTTACATTAAAAAACAGTTCAAAGCCGTCTGATTCGGGACTTGAACAACGTATAAACGGTTCTGTCAAAATGTTTTCCGACATAATATCAGAAAATCAACAGGTAATCGGCAATATGCAGACAAACCGTTTTGCACAAATGGACAACGAAATCAAAAGTATGCGTCAAAGTATGGAAAAACACCTTGCCGATATGTACAAAGGTTTCGCCGATATATCCGCACTTTCATCAGGTGTAAGTGATTTAAAAAAAGTCCTTTCAAATGTTAAAACACGTGGTATACTCGGTGAAATACAACTCGGTGCAATCCTCGACGAAATACTTACACCGGAGCAATTCGACACCAATGTTGCAACCATACCGAACAGTTCCGCAGTTGTTGAATTTGCGGTTAAACTTCCGCACGACGACGAAGGATTTATATATCTTCCGATTGATTCAAAATTCCCGCTTGACGCCTACAACGATTTACTGAACGCATATGATACCGGCGACAGCGAAATTATAAACCGTTCTTCAAAAGCACTCGTTCAGCGAATAAAGCAATTCGCAAAAGATATTCACACAAAATACATTGAACCGCCGTACACAACCGATTTTGCAATAATGTTCCTCCCAACCGAAGGACTTTATGCCGAGGCAGTTAATCTCGGTCTTGTCGAAGTTTTGCAACGTGAATATAAAATAAATATAGCAGGTCCAAGCACTATGGCGGCTATGCTTAATTCTTTGCAAATGGGTTTCCGTACACTTGCACTTGAAAAACGTTCAAGCGAAGTTTGGCAAGTCTTAGGCGAAGTCAAGGGTGAATTTGAAAAATTCTATTCAGTTCTTGAAACGGCACAAAAAAGAATTACCCAAACAGGTGACGAACTTGATAAACTTATCGGTGTCAGAATGCGTGCAATGGAGCGAAAGCTCCGCAGTGTTGAAAAATCCGAAAGCAACAGTTTTGACGATATGTTATAATATATTTGATAAAAACATTATTTATTCTTTAAGCACACAAAAAAGCCACGAGCAAACTCGTGGCTTCAGACTGTCGACAAATTGTCCGGAACGTGCAATATATTATATTTT
>ENA-OPVG01002178-OPVG01002178.1-human-gut-metagenome-genome-assembly--contig:-NODE-2178-length-12411-cov-1.979767_pt1 | contig 12411 bp, 11 predicted proteins | sample MGYA00241093_ERZ501975 | MGnify/ENA primary metagenome ERZ501975 (study PRJEB25962, sample SAMEA2042993) | human gut metagenome | biome: human gut; feature: human-associated habitat; material: faeces... | reverse complement strand
GAGCTGGGGCTGATGCGCGGGCATACGGATACTCGATACATTTTTATGGGCGATTTCAACGCCACTTACGATCACACACCATTCCGTGATTTTCTTGGCGACCGGTTCGTGGATGCCGCACGTGAATCTGGGCATGGGTTTACGTTCTCATGGCCCACGAACCGTGCGGCTGTGCCAATGTTCGCCGGTATTGACCACGTGGTGCTTGATCAGGGCATGAAGGCCGGGCAATGCAAGGTGGTCAAAGTCGAGGGCTCTGATCATGCGGCGTTGCTGGTGACTGTGGCGGTTGGGTGATTCCCCTCAATAGGACTAGAAACCGAGGCGGGTGCGGCCGAATTGGTCGAGCCAGCGCAAAATCGCGCCTTCACGCAGGGCCCACGGGCAGATCTCGACTTCCTGAATATTCAAAGCCTTCATGATCTCATCGGCCACAACGCCGCCGCCCACAATCTGCATCGTGCGTTCAGGCGTGATGCCGGGCAAAGCCACGCGCTGCTCAGGCGCGATCGCCGCCAAACGAGGAATCCAGTCTTCCAACTGCTCACGAGTCATAATCCATGAATCTTCGCGGCCCGGCGCACGCATCACCGCACCGCACAGGCGAGCCAGCGAGCGGAAGGTCTTGGAGGTGCCAACTGCATGATTCGGGTGCTTGGATTGCGGGAAAACCTTGACCATCGGCTCCAGAATCTTGCGCACGTTCTTACGCACGTCTTCCAACTCGTCGGGCGTGGCCATGCCGGAAGGCAGAAATTCAGTGGTGACGCGGCCCGCGCCAGCCGGGGCGGAAAGCGCTACGGTCGGCTCTTCGTCGGAGCCCATCGCCACTTCGAGCGAACCGCCGCCGATGTCCAGCACCAGCAGTCGGCCGGCATCCCAACCATACCAACGGCGGGCGGCCAAGAAGGTCAGGCGAGCCTCATCCGTGCCAGACAGCACAGTGACGCCCTGACCAATCAGTTCCTCGATCTTGTGAATCACTTTGTTGCCGTTCGGCGCCTCGCGCAGGGCGGAGGTGGCCATAACCAGCAGCTGGGTGATTTCGTATTCCTCGGCCAGCCGCATGCACTGGGACACGGCTTCCAGAATCGCCTCGATGCCGGACTTCTTGATTGAGCCGTCGTCCTTTAAATACTTCATCAGGCGCACTGTGGATTTGGTGCTGGCCTCGGGGTCAGGGCGAGCGCCGGGGGCGGCGTCGACGATAAGCATGTGGATAGTGTTCGAACCGATATCAAGCACACCAAGTCGCGTGGTATGCGAACGCAGATTGACCATGATTCCTATTCCTGACCTTACCTAACCCGTGATGGCCGAACAACGGGCCGACCATCGCAATCAGCCAGCCGTGCGCCACCATGGCGAGTCGTTCGGCCGGCAACCAACACCGTGAGGCCAGCCGAACATCACACAAACTCGACTACTGTACAACAATCACACCGGCTGCCGCGCCGTTCACAGCGATTCGACGAACGTTCCGAGACGTTCCAGCCCCTCGGTCAGGGCCTCACGTGAGGCGGCATAGCTCAGGCGCACATGCGTATCCGCCGTGGCCGCGCCGAAGTCGCGGCCAGGAGTCAGAGCCACATGGGCTTCATCCAGCGCGCGTTCGCAGAACGTCCAGGCATCCAGACCAGTGCGGGAGATGTCGAAGTAGGCGTAGAACGCGCCATTCGGCTCCACCTCAACCGGCAAACCGATGCGCTTGAGCCCGTCAATCACAATGCGGCGACGGGCCAGCAATTCCTGACGACGAGCTTCGCATTCCGCCAAGCTTTCCGGCGTGAAGCAGGCGAGCGCCGCATGCTGGGTCGGCGTGTGCGCGCACAGGAAGAAGTTGGTGGCGAGGTCGTCCATGGCTTCGAGCGCGTATTCGGGCACGACCATCCAGCCGAGCCTCCAGCCGGTCATGCCGAAGAACTTGGAGAAGCTGTTGCAGATGATCGCGTCCGGGTCGGCGAGCAGCGCGGACCTGACCTCGCTGCCATCGGGCTCCCGGTCGGCGAGGTCGAGGTATGTCTCGTCGATGATGCGCCACGCGCCGCGGAATCGCGCCAGATCGCACACGCCTTTGAGCACGTCGAAGTCGATGGTCGTGCCGGTGGGGTTGGACGGCGACGTGATCATTACGGCCTTGGTCTTGCTCGTCCAGTACTGGCTGCACAGGTCGGCGGTCAGGTGGAAGCGGGTGGCGGCCGAGGTCGGCACATCGATGACCCGGCCTTCAAACGACCGCACAAGTTCGCGGTTGCATGGGTAGGAGGGGTCGGCCACAATCACATCGTCACCGGGGTCCACGGTCAGCGCGGTGGCCAACAGCAGGGCGGCCGAACCGCCGGCGGTCACGCAGATACGCTTGGGGTCGATGTCAAGGTCATGACGCTCGCGGTAGAAGTCGGCGATGGCCTGACGCAGTTCAGGTAGGCCCATGGCGGCGGTGTACGGCAGGGCCCGGCCGTCGTACTGTTCGCGCATGGCGTCGCGTACGGCGGGCGGCGCGCCGAAATCGGGCTCGCCAAGGCTTAATTTGATGACGCTGGTACCTTGGGCGATCATCTTGTCTGCTTGTTCGCCGAATACCATGGCACGGAAGGGATTGGCCTCACGCGCTCGGCGGGACATGACTGGAGACGCGGCCGGAGATTTGGGCTGCTGCGCTGCTTCGTTTTCCATATTTCGGTTCTATCCGCCTCACGGGACAAGGTTTCTTCTTCTATAATCACTGTAGGTCGATTGAGTGCACCAACCCGCATTCAAGGAGGAATAATGAGTCGATTCAATGGCAAGCGCGCCGAGTTCGAGGCCAGCGGCGAAAAAATCAACGTCGCGATTCTGGGTGCGGGCCGCATAGCTCACACCATGGCCGGCACCCTGACCCAGATGGCTGAAGATTCACTGTATTCCTCATGGATTCACCCGTATGCGGTAGCGGCCCGTGATATTACGCGCGCGCAGGCTTTTGCCGACCAATGGCATTTTGACAAGGCTTATGGATCGTATGAGGAGTTGGTGGCGGACCCGGATGTGGATCTGGTGTATATCGCCACCCCGCACAGTCTGCACGCCGAACAGGCGATCCTGTGTATGAAAGCCGGCAAGAACGTGCTGGTGGAGAAGTCGTTCACCGCGAACGCCGGGCAGGCACGTGAGGCGCTGGCCGTGGCCGAGGAAACCGGCATGCTGTGCACGGAGGCCATCTGGACGCGCTACATGCCCAGCCGCAAGCTCATCAACGAAGTTATCGAGTCCGGCGAGATCGGCGAGGTGAAAGCGGCGAGCGCCAACCTGTGCTATCCGGTGTCCGGCAAGGCACGTATGACCGATCCGGCCTGTGCCGGTGGCGCGCTGCTCGATGTGGGCGTGTATCCGCTGAACTTCCTGGATATGGCGATCGGTGCCGACCATGGCCGCACGCTGGATCATTTCGATACGTCGATGGTGCCCGCCGAAACCGGTGTGGATGCGCAGAATTCCACCACGTTGTATTACAGCGACAGCACGATGGCCGTGTCCACCAGTTCGATGCTGGTTTCCTCCGACCGCGGCGGCTATGTGTGGGGCACCGAGGGTTATCTGGTGGTCACCAATATCAACAATCCCGAGTCCATCGACATCTATGACAACGCCCACAAGCCCGTGCGCAGCATTGCGGTGCCGCCGCAGTTGACCGGTTATGAGTATGAGGTGGCCGATGCGGCCAACGCGCTGCTGGACGGCAAGATCGAATGCGAGGCGATGCCGCACGCCGACACCATCCGCATCATGGAGCTGATGGATGCGATTCGTGACCGTTGGGGCCTGAAGTTCCCGTTTGAATCCTGATTTCAGCTCCCCTCCAGAGGGGAGCTGAAATTATTCCGCTGAATCTGCATCTCCTTCGACAATCTGCTCATACAGCCGTACGAGGCGTTCGTCGCGCACGGCTTTCGTTAATTCGCACTCCCATACGGTAATTACACGCCAGCCAGCGGCCTCCAGTTCGGCTCGCTGCGCGATGTCTCGATTGTGATTGCGCAGTAGTTTCGCCTGCCAGAATTCCACGTTCGATTTCGGCATCGAATGTTTGGAACATCCTTCATGCATGTGCCAGAAACAGCCGTTGACAAACACGATGGCGTGGTATTTCGGCAGTACTACATCCGGGTGTCCGGGGTAACGCTTGTCGTTCTTGCGGAATCGCAACCCCTTGCGAAACAGGTAGCTGCGTACCAGTACCTCAATTTTGGTGTCTTTGCCACGAATATGCGACATCGTGTACGAACGGGTACCCCGCTCATACTTCTCCACTGGCTGTTTCTTGCGATTCACGCACTCCAGACTACCGTGACGTTGCGGCGAGAATGAGAGCCTGAACGAACGATCACCCATCTTGCCCGTCCGTGTCTCTTATCGCGGGCAACAATCATCTGCCGGTCGAGACTGCCCGATTAGACTGAGTTCAATGGATGACATGACGATTCGTAGGGCCACGGCGGCCGATATTCCCCAGATCGACGAACTGCTGCGGCAGGTGCTCGAAGTGCATCATGCCGGCCGACCGGATCTGTTCAAAGGCGGTGTCAAGAAATACACGGACGAGGAATTGAAGGCGATTCTGGCCAACGATCAGACCCCTGTGTTCGTGGCGGTTGCGCCATCTGCCAATGACGGCAATGACGCCGAACATAACGCCGACTCCCCCGCCACCGACCAAGTGCTTGGCTACGCATTCTGCGTGTTCCAGCAGCACCTCAACAGCAATATCCTGACCGATATCAAAACCCTGTACATCGATGATCTATGCGTTGACGAGCGGTCCCGCGGCCACCATGTAGGCTCCACCTTGTATCGCTACGTGCTCGACTTCGCCCGTCAATCCGGCTGCCACAACGTAACGCTCAACGTCTGGGCCTGCAACCCCAAAGCCCAAGCCTTCTACGAACGCATGGGACTCACTCCATATCACATCGGCATGGAGCAGGTGCTGTAGCGCCGCCGTGCACAGCAAAGTCGCCTGAACGGCGAGCAGAATCGCCCATTCCCAGAACATGGACGGTTCTTTAAGCAACGTGGTCTCCGGAAACATGGACACCACCTCATTGATAAACCACGGCGCCACAACAATCTCCACATATGCGAGCCCAATACAACACACGACAAGCACCACGGCAATGGCATAGCGCCAAGCGACGTCTGTTTTGCGAGATTTGCGAGAAATGAATGCGATACCAGCGTTCATGGCTATGCTCCTTAATCCAATATCAATATCAATGGATGAACCTGCACTGCACCGTATACCACCATCATAATATATCGAATATCGATATAAAAATATCGAAAAACACTTTCACCATTCACCCACACGCATCGCGACGTGATCAACCGTTCTTGCCTTGCTCGCAGCATCCACGACCAACACGGGAAAGTCACTTTAAAAAAGCACCTTATCAATGTGGATAACTCGGAAGCTAGAACCACATACCCCCGTTCAGCTTGCCAATCAGAGACCTCATCCCATACCGTCAAATGCACCCGCACGCAACGACGCGTCAGACAACAGAAAGAAGGACCAATGAACATCTCTACGTTTACCCACAACTCCCACCCGGCAATTCGACATACGCATTTTGTCTAGTGCGGGATTGAGAGTTATGATGACACGAAGAAAACTCATCATCAAGAAACTTCGGCAAGCGGCAAAGCAGCAAGGGCTCGATTTCTATTTGTTACGGCAAGGCAGCAGACATGAGGTTTACTGCCTGGACGGGTTGAGGATACCCATCCCCCGCCATAATGAAGTCTCAGAACGAACCACGCTGGATATCATCAACGAGAGCGAGCAGAAACTCGGAAAGGGGTGGTGGCAATGAGCAACTATGACGTGCTTGTGCAACCCGATGACCGATATTGGTACGTTCAGGTACCAGCTATCGAACGGTCGACCCAGGCCAAAGGACTTGACGATATCGAGCCAATGGCTAAAGATCTCATCACTGTCATGAACGACGACGACAATCCGGAGCTCAAGGTGACGTTTGTGTTGCCGAAACAAGCCAAACAACACGTAACAGAAATGTTCCGGCAGCGCGAAATAGCAAAAAAAGCCAACGCACAAGCGGCTGCCGAATCCCGACTCGCCGCACGGGCCCTACGCAACGAGGGACTCACGTATCGACAAATCGGAGCTTTATTGGGGGTCTCCTACCAACGAGCATTTCAATTGGTCAACGGCAAAACAAAGCACAAAACGACAGCGTCCGAATCGCCTCAGCCAACAACTGAATCACGCTCCCCACGCACGAACCATGCCACACCGCTATCGACTCCGGTCTCGGCTTAGCGAACGGGTCCACAAAGCCCAGACTGTTTCCATCCCCAAGCTCAAGAGCACCGAGCAGGATCTTCTCATCCCAGCAGATTGAGGAGATCGTCCTTGGTGAGGGTGGCGATGGAGGCGGGGGCTTCGGTGAGGGCGCTGGCGCCGGTGCCGGCTTCGTCGGCAAGCAAGGAAGCGTCGGTGAACTGGCGGGCGAGCTCGCTCTTAGTATGCTGAAGCTCCAAGATACGTTCTTCGATGGTGTCTTTGGCCACCACCTGATACACGTTGACGTCTTCGGTCTGGCCGATACGATGTGCTCGGTCGGTGGCCTGATCCTGTGCGGCAGCGTTCCACCATGGGTCGGCGTGGATGACCACGCTGGCACCGGTCAGGTTCAGTCCGGTGTTGCCGGCCTTCAGGGAAATCAGGAAGGCAGGCGTATCGTCCGCATTGAACTGGTCGACGAGTTCGAGACGCTTCTTCTTGGGCGTGGAGCCGGTGATGGTGTAGTAGCGCAGGCCTTGCGCGTCGAAACGTTCGGCGATCAGATCAAGGAAGCTGGTGAACTGGGAGAAGATCAGCGCCTTCTTGCCTTCGTTCACACAGGTTTCCACCAGTTCGGTGATGGCGGCAAGCTTGGCCGATTGATCCTTGGCATCGGCGTACAGCAGCCTCGGATCGCAGCAGATCTGGCGCAACTTGGTCAACTCGGCGAGAATGCGAATCTTCGACGTGTTGAAATCGGCTTCTTCGCTGTGTTCGAGCTGCATTCTGAGCCGCTGCTCGTGAGCCGCATACAGTTTGCGCTGTTCGCCGGCAAGCCGCACGGTCAGCGTGGTCTCTAGCTTGTCCGGCAAATCGGTCAACACCTGGGACTTCAGCCTGCGCTTGATGAACACGCCCACCAACGACTGCAATTGGCGAGATACCCGAGCGGCCTCAGGATTGACTTGTGCGGCGGCCCGACCTTCAGCCGTGCTGCCATCCGCGGCCCGGGCATTGGAGATGGGCAACTCATAACGCTCATGGAATCGCTTATATGAGCCGAGCAGCCCCGGCATCAGGAAGTCGAAAATGCTCCATAGTTCGGAGAGTCGGTTTTCGATCGGCGTGCCGGTCAAGGCGAAACGATGGTCGGCGGCCACGGCCTTGACCGCTTTGGCTATTTTCGTGGTGTGATTCTTGATGTACTGGGCTTCATCCAATGCCATGACATTGAAACGTTGCTCATTGGCGGTGTAATCATCGACATCTCGGCGCAGCAGGTCGTATGAGGTGATGAGCACGGTGGGTTCATCCGCCCGGAACGCACGGCCGATGGCGGTACGGCGCTCGGCTTTGGTACCGGCCACCACCACGGCATTGAAGCTCGGGGCGAACTTGGTGAATTCGGCACCCCAGTTGTACACCAAGGACGCCGGGCACACGATCAGCGATGGGCCAAGGCTGCCGTCGCCCATCTCGCCGGTATTCCGCTGATATCGAGACAGGAGCAACGCGATAAGCTGCACGGATTTACCCAAGCCCATCTCATCGGCCAGAATGCCGCCAAAACCCTTGTCGCACAACGTGTTCAGCCATTGAAAGCCTTCGACCTGATAAGGGCGCAGAATATGCTTGAGACTATCCGGCACTTCATACGACTTAGGGTCGATGATCTTGAGATCGTCGATGTATTCGGTGAACGAAGCGTCCTTGACTACATCGGAGCCGTCATCCGGCAGCTCACCATCCAGTAGGAATGCTCGACCGCCCGGCAACTCGATCAGTCCGGAGTTGAGCTGCTGCTCGCTCAGATCGAGGTCACTGGCCAATCGGTCCAACGTGCTGAGATTCGCGCCGCTGAGTTTGACAAGCGTTCCGTCCTTCAACTGATGGAATCGTTGACGCCGACGGTACGAAGATAGCAAGGCACCCACTTCGTCCGGCGGCACTTCATCAGCGAGGGGTGATATCTCCACCAAGTTGCCTTTGATGGACAATCCGACTTTGACGCTTGGTGGCTTGGGCGCGATCAGCCGGTCAAAAGCCGGTGTGGTGAAGACCTCCCCCACTTCCTTTAGTGCCGGCAATCCCTCGTCAAAGAGACGAACGATCTGCGTGGTGTCATCGCGATCGATAGTGGCCGCATCAGACACGAATTTTTTGGTGGCCTTTCGCGCGGCCGGCGTTCGGAACCCATTCACCGTCTGATGAGTGGCGGCCGCAACGCGCTTGCGCTGGTCAGGCATGGTAAAGAATTCACGCACTACATCAATCGCAAGATGCTCAGCGTCGAAATCACGCCCAATCACGCCCCAAGACAAGGGGATGGAACGCTCGCCCTCAGCATGCACCGTCGGGCCATCGGGTAGCAACGGGACAATGGCATCGCCGTAGCGTGCCTTGACCTCGCATTGCACACCATGCTCATCACGATCCAGATAAAACTGGAGGCTGCATTCCGTAGGACTTAATTCAGCCAGCTCGCGAGGAATCTCACTGGCCTCCAACAGTCCGGCGCCAACCAGCTGAGGCAATAGCGTGCGTGCGAATAGGGCGATGTCATCGCCGGCAATGACCTGCCCCTCGCCATCGGGTTCAAACAGGTCTCCCAATAGTCCTCGCAACGGAATCAATCGTTTCGGGCAACGGACGAATCGGCATCCTGCTGCGCTTTTACGCTGAGAGCCCGCCATCATGGCGGATACCGCACCGGCCGGATTAGTGGAGGCGAGCAACAGCCATACATTCTTGCCGCCGTCAATCACGGTTTCCACCGCTGGCACTCCGGTAAGCAGGTATCCGGCATCCGGACCATACGTATTGAAATCACGCCGCGCAATGCGCATGAGAAAATCTGGCTCGCCACCATCAACTGGCACCGATGCAGGCTGCCCGGAGAACCATGTGTTCAGCACGAGCTGTACGCCTCTGCCCTCACGTACGGACAGCAACCGGGCCACTTCCGGTGCTGAAAGCGTCAGATGACGGTCGATGGCGATATGCCCGTAATACCTGTCCTGCTGCTCGGCCGCACGACGCACGGCCATCGCATCATCAAGGACGTCCAGCAGTGGGCGCGAATCATCATCAAGCATATCCGGCGTATGAGTAAAGGCAAGCTTCTGCCCATAATCCGCATAGTCGCCGTTCGCCATGGCAAGCACAAATTGCGGAATCGATTTCAGCACATAGCTGGACCCATTGGAAGCCGAGCCGATCTTGAACTCCACGCTCCACACGCCGTCGATGAAACTCAATATCGGGACAAGCTGCACCTGCCCCAAGCCCACAGTCTCGCTGTCACCCTGATACCCGCCGCCTCGGGTGCCGGCACGAGAGCCGTATCCGCTTTTTGTACGCCGAGCATTTGCACCGTTTTTCCCTTGCGTGGCATCAAACCGACGCATAACCGCATTGCGACGACGAATTTTGGCTTGAGCGTCTTGCCTATCGGCGTGCTCCATATAGTCAATCAGCGTCCGAGACGGCCTCACAGCCCCGGCACGGTAGCCTTCAAAACGCTGCGGATCATCGCAGAATATGAAGGCGAGCGCAATCATGTGCTTGCACATGCCATAGCCACGGCCGTAAGCCGGGCATGAGCACTTGCCACCGACGGCTTCTCCCGTATCGAGGTCGAATTGCACGCTGGTGCGATACCTACTTGATGGGCTGGTGGTGCCACGTAGAATACCGTCAAGCTCGGCATACCCGGTTCGATGATTTTCGCTGTATACCGGATTGATAACCATGGTGGCCGCTTTGCGCGCAATGCTACGGGCACGAGCGAGCACGGCATTCGACGATGACGATTCCACATCGTTGCGTAACGCAAGGATAGGGACGGCATGGGCTTCGGCACGCTTCGCAGACCCGGCGAAATGGCCTTCGTCCTCATCGTCGAACCATACGGAACGTCCTTGCCTGAAACGATAGGGCATCACCGCATCGGCGGCGGACAAACTGTCCGTTCCACCAAACGTTACGTCTCTGCTGCCGGCCGCGCCTGAGCTACCAAGTATTCCACCCGTCTCACCAGAAATGCCGCCTACTCCGCCGCTTTTACCGGCATAGATGCCCCTGCCCCCATTAGTGTCATCAGTGTCATCTATGTCATACCGACCGTCGTCGTAATCGGCATCTTCGTCGTCTCCTCTTTTCCAAGGATTGCGACGACGCAACGCATGGCCCCAGGAAACGCCGGAATCATCATCCTCATAAGGCAGGAGGCCATCGTCATCCGCATTATCGGGAACATGGCCAAACACACCATACCCTTTGCTCATGGGGCGAGCCTCCTTTCCAGCGAATGTATTTCAACCCAACGTTTCCATCCTAGACGAAGCGCGCGGTAGCCTTAACGTATGGATGCAGACAAGCCGGCGCAACGCAAATCCTATGCAGGGAACACCACCCTCGAAATCTTCGAGGTGCTGTGGCGTCACAGTTACTTTGGGCATGGCCTGACCGTGCGGCAAATACTCGATGAGCTTGCCCGTAAACACCAGCTGGAAGATCCAAGCGAGCTGCCGACCGAGAAGACCATACGAAACCAGCTCAAAAAGCTGACCTCCACGGAATTTCTCGGCAGACATATCGGGCATCTCACCGAAAGCGACCTTGCCGGCATCGAATGCAAGAATCCACAACCCGGCTGGTATCTTGATGCATTCCTGTCCACTGCCGAAATGCGACTGCTACTAGACAGTCTTACCCTATCTCGCATCAGCCTCGACACCATGGACGACCTCATCGGTAAAATCCGCGAGCTCGCAGGCGCCGCCGGGCAGGCAGTAGGCTACCTGGACCATGTGGCCACCTACACGCATATCAACGGTGAGTTCCTATCCACTATCGACCAGCTGAATCAAGCCATCGAAGAAGGCCACGGCGTAACCTTCCAATACCGTGATTACGGACCGGATGGCACCTTGATACCGCATAAAAGCCGTACGGGTGCAGGCCGAATTACCTACACCGCCGACCCGTACCAGATGGTGTACAAGAACGGACGCTATTACCTCATCTGCCACCTGCATGGCGAAGACAACCTCCGCATTTTCGTGGTCAACCGAATCGCCAACGTCAGCGCCAAAGGCAGGAACGGCACAGTGCCACTGGAAAAACCAGCACCAGCTGATTTTGACGCAGTGAACTTCATGCGCCACCGTCCATACCCCGTAGCCGATGCCCCGATTCGCATCCGCATGGCCGTACGAGACGAATCCATGCTCAACAACGTGTTCGAATGGTTCGACGACCCTCAAATCAAACATTCACCGGACGGCACACAGTTCGAAGTCATCGTCGATGCTCCCGAACGCGCTGTGTTCTGGTGGGCATTGCAGTATTCCTGGGATGGCCGCGTAGTGATTCTTGAGCCCGATTCGCTCAAGCGCAAACTCTATGATGCCGGGCGTCGCATGGCCACAGCCTATGCTCCCGAATGATGCAACATCACATCGCACACCTCCTTGTCGAGTTGTTCACCAGCGAATTTCACCGGAGAACCTATCATCCCATCGCCAATCACACTCGGTAATTTTTTACCGGGAAATACGATTTCAAGCCATTTCGCGGGCATCGTCCCTCACCTAGGCGCACATAAGGCTAAGGTGGGAATCATTAATCGCATCGCGCGTCCACAAGCGTGCACTAGCGCGTACAACAATAAGGAGCAACTATGAGCGAAGAGCGTACCGCATGGGGCTGGGGTCTGGCCAGCGTAGACGCCGCCGGCACCACCCTGGACGTCTGGTACCCCGAACTGAATCTCGGTGAGGCACCGGCCGAGTCCGATCGCCCGAACCACAATTTCGGTACTTTGGCTCACGATGAGGCCGACGCCCGTGGCATTCGCCGCGTGCCGGTATTCGTCGTCAGCCAGTTGGACGAGCCGATCAGTAATGCCGCGGACGCTTACCTGAAGCTCCATTTGATGAGCATGCGCATGGCCAAGCCGAACACGCTGAACCTCGACGGCATCTTCGCCCAGCTCGCCAATGTGGTGTGGACCAACTACGGCCCCTTCGCCGTTGAAGACTTCACGCTGCGCAAGGCCGACGTCGAACGCGCCTCCACCGAAGCCGCTCTCGCTTTCGCCTCCCAGGCCGGACTGCCTGCCG
>ENA-OPVG01002177-OPVG01002177.1-human-gut-metagenome-genome-assembly--contig:-NODE-2177-length-12411-cov-6.101732_pt1 | contig 12411 bp, 14 predicted proteins | sample MGYA00241093_ERZ501975 | MGnify/ENA primary metagenome ERZ501975 (study PRJEB25962, sample SAMEA2042993) | human gut metagenome | biome: human gut; feature: human-associated habitat; material: faeces... | reverse complement strand
AATAATAAGGGAAAGCTAACCTGTGATAAACTTAGTGTTTTCAAGGGCTTGAGAGATATTTGATAACAAAATATAACAATTATTAAATTACTTGGAATAGATGAAATCTCAATTCCAGTTTGCAGAATCAAGAAAATCGGAACTGATAAAGGAGAATAATCATATGCAAGATATAAAAAATGAAGAATATGTTACATGCCCTCGCTGCGAGAAAGAAGTTTATAAGGATGCAATAACTTGTCCGTTTTGTAACTTTGGTATTATGACATGGCTTGAAGGAGAGATTAATGAGAATGGAGATCCAGTGAAAAAGAGTTCTAAGAAAAAATTTTATTGACCAAGAAATTGGGAGGATTCATTATGAGTGAGAAAACAGAGATTACTTTCATGCAAACAAGACTAATCCGGCTTGCTTCAGAAGAGTGGCATTTACCTGTTGAACAGATTATCCACTTGTTTAAAGAAGCGGATGTTCTTGGATATATAGAAAAATGCTATGGGATTTTTCATTGTGAGGGTGATGAAGCTGTGCTTGAAGACATTACAGAATTTCTGGAAGGAAAGGGGATAAAGATTAGTGCTTGAGTTAAAAAATGGATTTGTTCTCTATCATGGAAGTTATTGTGAGGTAAAAGAGCCAGATCTTGCCAAATGTGCAAAGAGAAAAGATTTTGGGCAGGGATTTATTTAACCACATCCAAGGAGCAGGAAGAAAGTTTTCTGAGAACCTCAATAGCCAAAGCAATCGCAACCGGAACAATTGAAGAGGGACAGAAGTTTGGATATATTTCAACTTTTGAATTCAACCTTTCAGGAAATCTTGAAACGCATATTTTTGAAAATGCAGATGTAGACTGGTTACATTGCATTGCCGCTCATCGAAAGAAAAAAATGTTTATCGAAGTGGAACGTGAAATGGCAAGGTATGATATCATTGCAGGAAAGATTGCGGATGATGCAACAAACGCTACCCTTACTGCTTATCTCGCCGGGGCTTTCGGGACAGCAGGCGATAAGGAGGCAGACGATTTCTGCATCAGACAGTTGTTGCCCAATAAACTAAAAGATCAATATTGCTTCAAAACAGAATCCGCTATTAGGTGTCTGAAATTTGTGAAAGGTGGGAAGATATGGCTGAAGTAACAATTCCAAAAGAAAAAATGGATTATACAATCGACCTTCTTATCACTATGGTGACAGATGAGATTGCAGAAGAAACGGGCAAGGACAGAAAAGAGGTATTGACAGATTTTCTATGTTCAAAGACAGGAAAAGCACTGTATGATGGGAACACAAAGCTGTGGTGCAATGGTCCAGCATATATTGCTGAATTGTATAGGGAAGAGTTAAAGAAATCCGGATATCAGATTTGAGATGAATGCATATCCGGATGGCGTTGAAAACTACCGCTATTATATCGTTGTGACAACTAAATATTTCAAAAATTACTGAGGTCAGATTCTTTTAATTATGGAACAATGACCTTAGTTTTTTTATACCCAGGAATCGGCATTTATGAATCAGCCGGTTCTTTTTATTTACAAAAAAGAAGGAGGACGACAGAGTGAGCAGAGCAAAAAATCCGAAATACGAATCCATGTCGCTGGAAGAATTGAAGGCAAATATTTCAGGAGGTAATGAACCAGATGCGTAACAGCAGTTACAACAAGAGTGTTGTGTGGCAGAATTATATAGCTGCTTCACAAAAAGACAGACAAGAGATTGCCGAAGCAGTTAAAAAAACAGAAGGGAGATGACAGCTAATGGCACTGTATCATTTTTCAGTAAGACATGTATCCAGAGGGAAAGGACAGATGGTGGTCGCTTCCGCAGCCTATATTTCCGGGCGGAGGATTTTTGACAGTTATTACAACAAGATACACGATTATACAAGCAAGTCGGGTGTGATATTTACAGAAATCCTGACACCGGAGTATGTGCCGGAGCGTCTGACTGACAGGGAAACCCTCTGGAACGAGGTGGAGCATGTGGAAAGGAACAACAAGGCGCAGCTTGCAAAACAGTCAAGCCATGTGCGTGCAAATGAAGAAATTATTCAGTTACAGAAAGAAAAAATAAAACAGCAGGATACAGAATTTGCAAATAATTCAGACCGTATTTTCAAACAGGGAGATCTAATAGAAGAGCAGAAAAACAGTTAGAGAAGCTTACTCTTTCTTATATAAGAAACACTCTATAGCAATACCCAATTTTGTATCAAATACTGTATAGCCGATACCGATAGTTTGCCTGTTTTTGTATTTCTAGTATTTAACCCTGAATCATTCACAGAACAGCAGTGAGTAATTCAGGGTTAAGTATCATAGTGTTGTATTTTTTTTGACTAAAATAGCTGGAACGATGGTTTCACAGGGAATATAGTTATCTAGTGACTGAATTGCTACTTGAGCCATGAGCGAAATATTCTGATCAATTGAAGTGATAGGGTAAACAGCATAGTTTGATACAGGAGAATTATCATATCCAATTAGTTTAACCATATTTGGAACATCAAAATCCTGTTTGATACACTCACGTTCAAAGAGGTTGGCTATATCGTCATTAGAACAAAAAACCCCTATTTTTTTGTTTGGATATTTGGTTAGTAAGTTTTGAACTACTTTTTGCATTGTACTTTCTGCTTTTGAAGTATAGGGATCAGTAAAATTATTTTCTACAATACGTTCATAACAGCGATCTTTTATTCCGAATTCAAACCCTAATATACGTTTGAAAGAAGGCCAATTTTCCTGATAGTCATTATTGATATGGATAAAAACATCGCAGTCATTTTGGATTAAAAGCTCTGCGGCTAGTTTTCCTCCAGTAAAATTATCATTGTTAATCTGTTTATAATTTCCACCTGTACGTTCGATAGTAATAACAGGTACAGGAAGCTCTTCTATTTCTTGAGGAGACAAGAGGTGACTTAATAGAATCAGCCCTTTGACCCTATAGGACAAAAGATTTTGGATAAGTTGTAATTCTTCCGATTTGGAGTTGTTGGAAGTGTAGACGATTAAATGGTATCCTTTTTCTTTTGCATATTTGATCAACTGATTTAGTAGTTCTGTGTAAAAGCTTAAATGTAAATGTGGAAAGATAACTCCTACGAGATTCGATTCTCCAGTTACAAGAATTCTGGCAAGATGATCTTGCTTATAGTTCAGTTTTTGGATTGCATCTTCTATTTTAGTTTGTGTTTCTTGTGATAAAAGTTCAGGATGATTAAAATATCGCGAAACCGTAGTTGGAGATACTTTGCTTTGTTTTGCAATATCTGTGATCTTAACTTTATCCATATACTCACCTCGTGATTATAATATATATCTTAGCATGAAAATTGCATAGCATAAGATAGAAATCTTATGAAAATAAATATAACATGATTTTCAGAAAAAGGAAAGATAAAATGAAAAAAATTTCATAAAACTAAAAAAATAGAAGGAGATATAGAGAGATGTTGTGAAAAACATCTAAAAACAAAACTTTTGATTTGTGAAAAAAATGGAAACTGATGAAACGATAATGAAAACGATTGACATATAAATTTTCACATTATAGAATATCAATAAACAAAACGAATGGAGGTATAAAGATGAAAAGAAAAATTATTGCAAGTATTCTTGTAATGTCGATGGTTGGATCAATGTTGGTTGGATGTGGAGCAAACGGTGGGAAAAAACAAGCATCCAATAAAAACAGTATCACAGTGCTTGTAGAAAGTGGTTCTCCGGCTGAAGCACTTGCGAAAGAAACGGCAGCAGAATTTAAAGAGGAAACTGGCTGTGAGGTGGTTGTTGATGCAGTTGCTTATACGGGAATGTATGATAAACTTTCAACTGAAATAAAGGCAAAACAAGCAACTCATGATGTGGCGTGTATGGATGTAGTGTGGCTGGCAGCTTTTGCAGGCGCAATTGAACCATTAAAAGATGCTGACACAAGTGATTTTCTTCCGACACTAGAAGAGAGTGGTACGATTGATGGAAATCTTCTTGGATACCCTATGTGGGTAAATTCTAAAATTCTCATTTACAGAAAAGATCTTATTCCAGAAAACAAGGTACCAAAAACTTGGGAAGAGTATCAGAAGCTTTCCCAGGAACTTTCAACAGATGAGATGTACGGGACTACAGTTTTTGGAAGCGGAACCGATGCGGTATGCTCCTTCCTTGACTTTGCATGTCAGGCAGGCGCAGACGGGCTTGTGTTTGACAAAGAAGGTAATGTAAATATAACCGATCAGGCTTATGTGGATGCATTAAACTTTATGGTTGAAAATGCAAATGCAGATTATACACCGTCAGACTCCTTATCTACAGCAGCGACAGAGTCTCAGGAACTTTTTACTAATGGAAAAATCGCCATGCAGTTAAACTGGAGTCATCAATATCCGGCGGCTGTTGCGGCATTAGGCGCAGATAAAGTTGGATGTGCACCGATGATTGCAGGAAGTGCGGGAATTGGTGCAACAACAGGTCCTTGGTATGAATGCGTTATGAAGGATTCTAAAAATAAGGAAATGGCACAAAAATATGTAGAATTCATGTATGAACATAATGAAGACTACATGGATCTTACATTAAAAATTGCGGGAAGGACTTCTGTATACGAAGAAAAAGGAAAGGAAGCAGGAAATGAACATACAACCGCGGTTCTGGAAACGTTGAATTCAAAGCAGTCTCAGGCAAGACCTATGGTAAAGACATGGCCACAGATCGAAGAAGTGCTGGTAGGTGTTGTAGAATCTACTTTGGGAGGAGCTGATATCAATGAAACACTGGAGTCAGCAAAGGCTGAAATAGAGGCAATTGGAAAGTAGTAAACATAGATTACGTAATTGTAGAAAGGGATTCTTGAGGAGTCAATCTTGTCAAGAGTACCTTTCTAGTTAAAAGGTGGTAAAAATGAGATTGATTTCAAAAAAAACCTTATTATTATTCTTCCTTCCGGGTGCGGTATTTATGGGTGCATTCCTGATATATCCTATTTTCAAGATGGTCATAGACAGTTTTTTTGAGATTGGCATTACGGGAGATAAAACATTTATCGGTTTAGAAAACTATATTCATGCATTTACAGCCGGCGGCTTTTTGAAACAATTAAAAAATACTCTCATCTATATCATTGTTGCCGTAGGAATCGAAACAGTGATGGGACTATTATTTGCACTGTTTTTTGAATTGGATTATAAAGGTAGTAAAGTGATCCGCTCCTTTCTTATGGCGCCTCTTATGATAGCGCCACTGGTAGCTGGTCTTACATGGAAATTGATGATGAGTTCAAGCTTTGGAATTGTCAATGAACTGCTGGCACGAGTAGGAATCTTATCAAGTAGCAGTGATATTCTCTGGCTTGCGGATGAAAAATGGTCATTATTAGCTTGTTGTATTGCAGATATCTGGTTGACAACACCATTTATGATGTTGATGATCTTAGCAGGACTACAGGGGTTGGACAGTAGCATGCTGGAGGCAGCAAAAATAGATGGTGCAAACAAATTACAGCAGATATTTGCGATCAAATTACCAGTCATCAAACCAGTTTTATTGACGGCGTTGTCTGTAAGGATCATTGATGCGGCCAGAACATTTGACATTATCTGGGCAATGACAGAAGGTGGACCGAACAGTTCTTCAGAAACGATCAGTATTATTATATATAAGACATTGACAAGATATAACGACATTGGTTATGCAAGTGCGATGGCAGTTGTATTTATTGTAGTTTTAGTAGTATTCACGCTGGTATTTATGCAGAGCTTGTGGAATCCGAAGAAAAAGAATGGTTAGTTGATTGGGATAGGAGGCATAAAAGTGAAGAAAAAGAGTGAAATAGGAAAAAAGATAGGGATCATATTATCAGTGGTTCTGACAATAGGCTGGCTTTTTCCGTATATATATGTGATTTGTTGCTCTTTTAAACCGGGTTCAGAAGTAATCGCAGTTCCGCCAAGTTTTTTCCCTAAAAACTTTTCAGTTGAAAATTTTTCGGGTTTGCTGGAAAGAGTGGATGTTTTTAAATTTCTTTTCAATAGTCTGAGTACTGCGTTACTCAGTACGATTATTGCACTGATCTTAGGATCTCTTGCGGCATATGCGATTCAGCGTTCAGGTGCAAAATTGTCAATTTTGTTAGTGGTTCTGGTCTTGTGTTTAAAAATGATACCTACTTCAAGTATCGTGGTGCCTATTTATGAACTGATATGCAATTTGGGATTATATGATACAAAAATTGCTTTAATACTGGTATATGCAGCAATTAACATGCCATTTGTTATGTGGACAATGTTGAGTTTCTTTGAAGGAATACCTTCAACGCTGGACGAAGCGGCTTATATTGATGGGGCTAGCAGTCTGCAGACATTCAGGAAAGTAATCCTTCCAATCTGTAAACCAGGTTTAGCGACTGCATTTATATTCACATTGTTTTTGGCATGGAACGATTTTCTTGTTGCGTTATTGCTCACCAGCACAAATGCAAAGACGTTTACTGTTGGCTTAGCGGGCTTTTTATCAGCGTATAATCTGGATTTAGGTCCGATGTGTGCAGGAGCATTTTTGTTTAGTTTTCCTGTTATGATCATTTCTCTGGCTGTTCAGAAATATATTGTACAGGGAATGACAGCCGGAGCTGTGAAGGGATAGGGATGATAGAAACAGACAGGAGGATTTATGAATGAAATGTAACAATTATTACGATGTTACAAAATGGGAGACGGGAAATCCGTATGAAGATATTGGAGAAGTGATCAACAGCATGATCGCAGACATCAAAAGCAGGCAAACAGACTCGGATGTTAAAGAAGGAGGAAAGCCGGGAGCAGTAATATATATTCCACCGGGCGATTATCATCTGCATACACAAGTGGTAATTGACATCAGTTACCTAAAAATCATGGGATCGGGACATGGTTTTGTCTCTTCCAGTATCCGATATAATCTGCCGCAAGATGAATGGAAAGACCTGCATGAGGTATGGCCGGGAGGAAGCCGTATTCTGGTGGAACTGTCTGGTAATCATGCATCGGAGAAAGACGGAGCTGCATTTTACGTGGAAAGAGATGGAAATCCTAGGATTAGCTCTGTTGAATTTGAAAATTTCTGTATTGATGGATTACATTTTGAAGATGATGGCACCAAAAAAAATGATCCGGAGAATACATATATTAATGGGAAGACAGGAATTTACATAGCAAGTGCTCAAGATTCATTTCGTATCACAGGAATGGGATTTGTATACTTAGAACATGGGGTTGTTATTTATCATGCAGATGCATTGTCAATCCATGACAATTTTATTGCAGAATGCGGCAACTGTATTGAACTACGTGGTTGGGGACAGGCTTCTAAAATTACAGATAACCTGATCGGTGCAGGGTATAATGGGTATTCAATCTTGGCGCAAAGTTTTGGTGGTCTTTTGATCAGTAACAACAATGTTTTCCCAAGAGGAAAAAGTAGTGTGTGTTTTCAAAATGTAGCAAAATCGATTATTTCAAACAATAGGTTTCATTCGTTTTACCCTGGAATGCTTTCGTTAGAAGATAATTGTTCTGAAAATATGATCTCCTCTAATCATTTCTTAAGAGACAATGAGCCGTGGAAACCGATGTTAGATAATGACAATGGTTTGGATGACAGTTACGGTCTTTTGTATATAAATGGAAATAATAATTCTATAGTTGCAAATCATATTTCAGAAATGATTCAAAGGAGATATATCAAGCCTCTAGATGCAATGCCCGTGATTATACGTATTGCTTCAGGAAGAGGGAACTATATTTCAAATAATCATATCGTAGCTACTTGTGATATTGAAAACGAGTTGCAAGATGCATCTGACTCTTGCTATTCGGCACAGGTAGACGCTTTGACATCATTAAATAATATCCGGGAGATGTCGGTAGTTTATGTATTGGTTGAGCAAGAAGCGACTAATAATACGATTCTTGATTCGGGAAATGAAAAACAAGTGATTTTAGATAGAACCGTAAATGTTTTCAGACCGACACCTGCTTTGGGAGATTAAGATATGGGACAACATAATACTTAAACAATGGTAAAAGATAATTGCAAAAAGACTGACAGAGAGTTCGATGCCAGTCTTTTTATTAAATGGTGTTATTGAAACAATAAAGTATATAATTTCCGGAGGAAGAAAGAGTATGCAGAAAATACATGTAAAAGCGAACAGGCACTGGATGAATGATCCAAATGGTTTCATCTACTATAAGGGTAAATATCATTTATTTTATCAGTGTTTTCCATATGAAGCTAGATGGGGAAGGATGCATTGGGCTCATGTGGTGAGTGATGATCTGGTAAACTGGGAGTATCAGGGAATTGCAGTATTTCCCAGTAAAACGGATGATAGAGATGGCTGCTTTTCAGGGAGTGCCGTTGAAGATGAGGGTAAATTATATTTATATTATACTGGTGTAAGGTATTTAGTGGAAAATCCTGAAGATATTAATTTGTTTCTAGACGAACAGTTTGTTTCGGCACAAATGCTGATCACATCAGAAGATGGATATCATTTTGATAACATAAAAGATAAAAAAACTATTATTCCGGTTTTTAATAACAGTGAGATCGGAGATGCACGGCATACAAGAGATCCCAAAGTCTGGAAAGAAGATGACGGATGGTATATGGTTCTTGGAAGTACGATTAATAATAAGCAGGGAAAGCTATTGTTTTTTAAAAGTACGGACAAGAAAAATTGGACATACATGAATTTTGTCACAAAAGATAACGGTTTCGGCTGGATGTGGGAGTGCCCTGATTATTTTCAAACAGATGGAGAACAGATTTTAATTTTTTCTCCGATGGATTTTAATAAAGGAGGGAAATCTTATTCTGACCAGTCAATCTGTATGAAAGTCATGTTTCAGAAAGAAACATGCCATATGGAGATGCCAGATACATATCAATATTTGGATTATGGACTGGATCTTTATGCGCCTCAGACTACTGTGGATGAAGCGGGCAGAAGAGTCCTGCTAGCATGGTTACGTATGCCAAAGCCGGTTGACGGACAATGGAGCGGGATGCAATGCATTCCAAGGGTTATTGAGGTGAAAAATGATCATATTTATTTTCGTGTACATCCTAATATAAGAAATGCTTTTTCCAAAAAGATTAACAGCCCGGATGAAGCGAATGAAAATGGATACAGAGTATCATTTTCATTAGAGGATGGGGAGACTGTTGATATTGGAGGATATCAAATTACAAGAAAAGGAAATAAGATCCATACGGATAGAGGTAGGCTGGTAGATACTTCATGGGAAATGCAAACAGAATTTTCCACTCCTGATTTAAAAGACGGATTCCAGATAGATGTATATGTGGATCCGAATCTAATTGAAGTTTTTGTAAATGACGGAGAATATATAATATCCAATTGTGTTTACAACCTAGGCACTGATATTCATCAACAGGGGAATGTGAAATATGAAATGTACACGTTGGAAGGAACAGAGGTATCGGAGGTGTAAAAATGTATGATGTAATTGCTTTAGGAGAATTACTGGTCGATTTTACGAATAATGGAACAAGTGATCAGGGAAATATGCTTTTTGAAGCCAATCCCGGAGGCGCGCCATGCAATGTGCTTGCTATATTGGCAAAGCTGGGGAAAAAAACAGCCTTTATAGGAAAGGTTGGAAACGATATGTTTGGTGCGATGCTAAAGGGAACGATCGAACGAGTGGGAATTTCATCAAAGGAACTAAAAGTAGATAAAAATGTGAACACAACGCTTGCATTTGTACATACATTTCCAGACGGAGACAGAGCATTTTCCTTTTATCGGAATCCAGGTGCAGATATGATGCTTACAGAAGACGAGGTAGATGACACGTTTGTTCAGTCTACAAAGATTTTCCATTTTGGTACTTTGTCCATGACACATGAAAATGTTCGGAATGCAACAAAAAAAGCTGTTAAAGCTGCAAAGAAGAATGGATCTCTGATTTCTTTTGATCCGAACTTGAGGGAGCCTCTTTGGGAATCCTTGGAAGAGGCAAAAAAGCAGATGGAATATGGATTTGAGCAATGTGACATTCTAAAGATATCCGATAATGAGATTCAGTTTATTACAGGAATAGAGGATTATGACCAAGGAGTCTTATATTTACAGAATAAATATGAGATACCATTGATTCTTCTTACTATGGGGAAAAAGGGGAGTAGAGCTTACTATAAAGACTTTAGGATTGAAGAAAAAGGATTTCAGGTATCAGCGATAGAAACAACAGGAGCGGGAGATACTTTTTGCGGGTGTTCCTTGGCATATATTTTGGAACACGATATTAACAACTTGACAGAGGATCATTTGAGAGAAATGCTTATCTTTGCGAATGCAGGTGCGGCTCTAGTTACAACAAAAAAAGGTGCAATTTGTTCTATGCCTGAACGGAGAGAAATTGTAGATCTAATTGATGTTGGTAGAAATGCAATTCATCAGTTTTGATACGGAGGATGTGGAAGAAAATAATCTCACTGCAGAAAAGGCACAGCAGCTGTGTCTGAAATATGCTCGATTTTTCCGCTGTTTTCGGTTACGTAAACGTTAATTGTTTGGAACAACAGAATGCATATCAAACCCCAGGAACTTTGTGTTTCTGGGGTTTTTTAATCAAAGACAGGATAAAACAACTGTAGTTTTATCCTGTCTTTGAATGGAATTATTTGTTTGTGCTGTCTGCATCAATTACAGACTGAATCTGCTTCATAAGGGCATCATAGTTGTCCTTGTTATCAATTCCGCCGAGCATTGGTTCGCCTACAATATTGCCATTTCTGTCAACAAGTATAGTTGTTGGAAAGGCCATGATTTCTGAGGCATATTTACCGGCAGCACTAGAGGAGTCAATTGACAGATTACGATATTTGACACCCTGGCTTTTAAGAACAGAGGCAGCCTCTTTGATAGCTGTTTTATTGCCATCGAAGGTCTCAGTGTTGATGCCAACAACTTCTCCGCCCATTGATTTGATAGCATCATTTAATTCGTTAAGCTTGGATAATTCAGCGACACATGGTTTGCAGCCGGTAAACCAGAAATTGACGACTGTTACTGCATTACCGGAAAACAGACTGTCATCAACCTTATTGCCATCAAAATCCTCACCGGAAAAATCACTGAATACAGATGAGGCTTTAGAGCTGTCCTTCTTGTTATCGTCTGATGATGTATTTTTGTTTTCAAGCTCTGCTATCTGTTCCTCGATTTTTCGTATGGTTTCAATATCCTCATTAAGTGTTTTAAGCTCATCGTCTGTGAATGAATCCTTGTTTGATTCTACGGTACCGGCAAGATAATCAGCATAATTTCCGTTTGGATCGGCGTCACTTTTGTTCATCATGCCAAATGCCTTGTTCCACACATCAGCGTGATCTGCAAAAAGCTGATTTTCCTGCTGATATAAATCAGCAAGCCTGGAATCTGATTTGCCGGATGCTTCTGAGCCGGCTTCAGTCTGAGTGTTCTTAGAATCTGTTGTGGAAGATTGCTTTCCACCGCATGCTGTAAGTGATAATGCTATGCAGAGTGTAAAAATAGAAATAAATGATAATTTGTTTTTCATGAGTAATTTCTCCTTTAAAATAATAGTAAAATGTTTAATAGCTATCTGTTGTCATTTTTTTGACATGATTTTCCCATAAACCGGTAGCAGATGGCGTCCTTCGGACAGGCCTTTATGCAGGCACCGCAGCGTATGCACTCGGGGTGATCCGGTGTCTTACACACATCCACATCCATCTTACATGCCTTTGAGCATTGGCCGCATCCGACACATTTGCTGCTATCAACGGTGATTTTGAGCAGGCTGACCTTATTAAATAATGAGTAGATTGCTCCAAGCGGACAAATCCATTTACAGAAGGGCCTGTAAAATAAGATACTTAGTACAATCACTGCAATTAAAATCATACACTTGAAAGAAAAAAGCTTTCCCAGCGCAGAACGGATAGCAGCATTTCCAATAGATAACGGTATAGCACCCTCTAAAACACCCTGAGGACAGATATATTTGCAGAAGAACGGGTCTCCCATTCCTATAGAGTTCGTTACAAGCATCGGAAGAAGTATAACGAAAACAATAAGAATGACATATTTTAGGTACCTAAGAGGCTTTAGTTTGGCTGTGGATAATTTCTTTCCGGGGATTTTATGAAGTAAATCCTGAAACCATCCAAATGGGCACAAAAAACCACATATAAATCTGCCGAGAGTTACACCGAGTAAAATAAAAAATCCGGTTATGTAGTATGAAAACTTAAATTTTGATGATCCGACAACTGCCTGAAATGCCCCTATTGGACAGGCTCCTGTCGCGGCAGGGCAGGAGTAGCAGTTTAATCCGGGTACACATACTGTTTTTGCATTGCCCTGATA
>ENA-OPVG01002169-OPVG01002169.1-human-gut-metagenome-genome-assembly--contig:-NODE-2169-length-12436-cov-2.634359_pt1 | contig 12436 bp, 8 predicted proteins | sample MGYA00241093_ERZ501975 | MGnify/ENA primary metagenome ERZ501975 (study PRJEB25962, sample SAMEA2042993) | human gut metagenome | biome: human gut; feature: human-associated habitat; material: faeces... | reverse complement strand
TACTTTGTGTATGAATTAGTTGGCTGATTTTGTAATATTTAATGAATGTCCCTAATTACTTCTTCAAATCGAATCCCAACATCAAACCGTCATAAGATCCGGCTACACTATTAATGGTGGCAGCAGTAGAATTCACTTTAGAAACAGTACCTGTAATCGTTTTCAATACTGACATTAATTTATCCGCATTAAAGACCAGACTCATATCATTTCCGGTCACAGTGACATGAGCAACAGTTTTTACTCCCAATTTTCCCTTCATAGTAATGGTCTTTTCCTTATCATTGAACGTGTAAGTGCCACTCATTGTACGTTTTTTCAATGTGTATGAATAAGTTCCATCTTCATTAAAAGTATACTCACAGCCACTCATCCCTATTCTGTCATAGACAGTCTGCATCTTCTCCTCCACTTCTTTCGCAGCTACTTCTCCACCGGCTTTAGCCAGTAAATTTTCACTTTCGAACTGGCATTGCGGACCTACATATTTCCAAGTACCTATAATAGAAGATGAAGTTGTTGCTTTATCACCTACTACCGCTTTTGCTACGCCGGTCAATATAGATTTCAAATCTTGAGCATTGGCATTAACCAAAATGGCAAACATAGCCAAACACATACATAAACATTTCAACAAAGTTTTACTATTCATGTTTTATTGATTTTAATTGTTTGCAAAGATAAACAATAAACATTACAACCAAAGCAAATAATCGACCAATTGGCTTATTTTACCTTCTAATAAAAGAGACGTACCGAAAGTTTTCCAGTACGCCTCAAACAATCTTTACCAAGGTATAACAAATACTTATTCCAACTTTTCAAGTATAATTTAAAATCAACAGCTAATCGTTATATCAACGTTTCAGATTCGGATTCTTCTCAACTTCCTTCGGAGGATAATTATGATAAATGGAAGCCTCACCATTCCAAGGAACAGTTACAGACATATTCTCTTCCATTTTCAAATCTTCCTGAAGAGCATAGGTAAAAGTCGTCTTAGTTTCTTCGTCGTAGCTATAAGTCAATGTACCGGCAGGAACCAATACTTCATCCTGAGAACCACTACGGTAGTCATAACTTTCTTTGAGACGGTTCATGCGGAACTCATCAGAACGACGGGTTACCATAACCAGCCACTTCATAACCGTGTTCTTCATATGCTGCTTCTGCCAGTTGTTCAGCACTCATAGCATCCACAGCAGCTACAAATGATTCATCGGAACAAGCACGTGCACGTACCTGCTTTAGAGCAGATTTAGCCAAGCTGAGATCCTTTCCTGCGCGTGCCGCAGATTCGGCATACCAAAGAAGAACTTCTGAATAGCGGATTAGTTGATGTCGTTTGTTAATACACATACCTCCCCAAATAGGTTTGGTGTAATCGAAAGCAGCCGATGCAGGAAGTCCTGTCACAGGGTCTTTATTGACGGTAAACGCCACAAACATCGGGCGATAATCGGCAAATACTGCATTCGTACCATTATAGGGCTTTCCATCCGTAGTTGCCCACCAGTCAACCAACACTCCATTGTTTAATAGAATTTGTTTTGAATAAACAGCATCTTTACGAGGACCATCAGGAAAGTTTTTCCAATAACGGCGCTCTGCCAAAAAATCCCCCCAGCCACTCCAAAGTTTTCCTGATTGATGACAAGATGAAAGTTGTGAATCCCATTCCTGCCAACCGCCAAAATTAGAATTGTAATCTATTCCAAGGAGCGTCTCATTATGATGGTTTTTACCATAAGAGAAAACATCCTTCCATTCAGAAAGCAAAGAGTGGTCATAGGTACCCTTATTCACGCCATCCATTACTTCCTTAGCCTTGTCAGCCGCATTTGCATAATACTCGGTCTTATTCAAAGGGTAACCTGCCATCGCCATATAAACAGCTGCCAAAGTCGCCTTTACTGTCTGATCTGAAACGTAAATATTCTGTCCTTCAATGGAACGGTTAGCTTCCGTATATTTAGCCGGCAGGTTACAGGCTTCGGCAGCGTTCAAGTCTGACACGATTTGCTCATATACTTCTGCAACCGTCGATAGAGGTGTCAAATTGTTGTCTGGCAAATTATGAAGATTCATAGGCAACGGACCAAAAACACGCACCAAATTAAAATAAGCGAATGCACGCCAGTAGTAACCCTGACCAAGAGCAATATTGATTTCCTCTTGAGAAGTCACAGCCTTTCCAGCATTATCAATAATTAAATTTGCTGCCTTGATGATCGTATAAAAACGACTCCAAGTTCCTTCAAGACCTTTTGTGTCAGAAGGAGATTCAAAGGCATCTGCAGAAAGATAAGCACCCTTGTTTGATCCCGTAGTTGAGGTTACGTCATCTCCCTGGCATTGCACAATCATCGGATTAGAGTTACATTGGGATGCCTGTACTTTGGCATATAGGGCATAAACACTCATATCCAGTTCGTTTTGATTGGAAAAGAAATTTTCAGGGGTTAATTTTCCTTTCGGGTTTTCAGTCAGAAAATCACTGCAAGAAGGCATTGCCAACATAGATGCTGCAATAAAGCAGCCTAATACTATTTTATTTTTCATAATTGTCAATCATTTAGAAGTTCATACGTACACCAAAAGTAAAAGTTCTAGGAGTAGGATAAGTACCCGTATCAATACCATTTGCACGATCACCATAGTCACTTGAAAAAGAGTAACCAGCAGGATTGGATCCCTTGTAACTGGAAATAGTGAAGAGATTCTGAATACTGAAACTGAGCCGCAGGTCGGCTATTTTGGTCATGCTTTTCGGAAAATCGTAAGCTAAAGTCACATTCTCGCAACGGAAATAATCTGCATTCTCCACCCATTTGGTCGAATTGCCCAGATATTGATTGTTTTCAACACGGGGATCGGGCATCGTCTTACCTATTTCCTTCAAAAAATCCGCATCAGTAAACATTCGTGAATTACCAATCATAGAGTTCATGGCAAAACGGAGGGCGTTCAAACGTTTGGCACCGAAAGATGAATTGAAAAATGCATTTAAGCTCCAGTTTTTATAACGCAGCGAATTGTTCCATCCCAGTGTAAAGTCGGGACTTGCTTTACCGAGCACAACACGATCATCTGTAGACGGATTACGTGTTATTTCATCATTGGCAGTATAAAAAGTGTCATATCCTTCATTGTCTATTCCTGCCCAACGATAACCAAAGAAAGTACCGATCGCTTCACCTTCCTTAATAATAGTACAATCAGTGATAATGGACTGGAAAGAACCACCATAAATAATGGGTTCCTGAGCAGTCAGTTTTGTTACCTTATTTTTCAAGTAAGTACCATTAAGTGTGGTTGACCAACTCCAATCCTTGCTTTGAACGATATTTGCAGTAAGAGCAATATCAAAACCTTGGTTGGAAACCTCACCGGCATTAATCAAATAAGAAGTTCCACCCAAATAATCAGCCAACTTGGTTGAAAGAAGTGCATCAGATGTCTTTTTATTGAAATAATCCACACTCAAGTCAATACGATTATCAAAAAGGCCCAAGTCGAAACCCACATCAAACTGCTTTGTCTTTTCCCATTTTATATCTGGAGTTGCAAGCGTATTGGCCCAATAACCGGTTACTCCTGAAGAATTACCGAAATAAGTGGTAGTCGTATTAAGGATTGCAAGAGTTGAATAAGGATCAATATCCTGATTACCTATAACACCATAACTGGCACGTATCTTCAAATTACTGATAAGGTCACGGGTACTTTCCATAAACGATTCATTGGAAGCAGTCCATGCAACAGCTACAGAAGGGAAATACCCCCACTTATCATTGGTGAAACGGCTGGAACCATCGGCTCGAAACGTACCAGTCAGCATATAGCGATTATCGTAATTATAGATAACACGTCCTACCCCTGAAAGCAATGCCCAATCCGAATAGCCGTTGGTTGCATCACGTGTGACAGCATTCTTCACATCCCACCAGCCTACTGATTCAGCTTGAAGTGAAGAACCGGAAATCCCCATATTACGAATCGTACTTTTTGTTGCTTCCCAAACCCCTGTTACGGTCAAATAATGTTTGTCATTCCAGGTATGATTATAGGTGATGTTATTTGAGGACTGAAGCAACATCCGCTGTAAATTACTATTACCCATGCTATTCTTTCCTGCACCGTTTACAGATTGTGGTGTGAAGCTATAGGAAGTATTATTATAATAATCAACCCCATTGCTGCTTGTAAAAGTCAAGCCTTTGATAATATTGAATTTAAGATCAATATGTCCGCTGAACACATCGCGACGGCGCTCACTTTCGCTGGCTGCGATTATACCATAAGCATTAGCCTGAATCGTACCATAAGGGTCCCAATTATAGTAACCATTTTTATCTGTCATAGTCATGGTCGGAGAGGAATTAAAGGCTATCCACAAGGGATTATAACCTGACATCTCCAATCCCCCAATACCCTTACCAACACCATGAGATGCGTTTAAATCGACAGTAACATCCAGCCATTTAGCCATAGAGATCTTAATGTTGGCTTTAGCCGAATAACGTTCATAACTATTTTTGTCAATGACACCTTCATCACCCATATAGTTAGCGGAAACATACGTTTGAGTTTCTTCAGAGCCTTTTGAAAAGACAAGCTTGTAGTTTTGAGTCACACCTGTACGGAACATCTGATCCGTCCAATCAATACCGGGATTACTGCCATCCAAATAATCAGAAACCTCACTCGCACTAATACCCGCATAATCAACAAGTGCTTGGGCATAAGTTTTGGTATCCATCATCTTGGGAAGATTGGTAGCCTGAGAGATTCCTACCGAGGCGTCAAAAGTGATGTTAGTCTGCCCTTTCACACCACTCTTGGTTGTAATGATAACAACACCGTTGGCGCCACGTGAACCATAGATAGCAGTGGAGGAAGCGTCCTTCAGAATTTGCATACTTTGAATATCTTCCGGATTTATACCTTCAAGACCCGACTCACGAACCATACCATCTACGACATAAAGGGGATCATTACTTTTATTAATGGAATTGGTACCACGAATGCGAATCTTTACCGAACCACCCGGAACACCATCACTGACCACATTCACACCTGCAACACGCCCTTGAAGCGCATCACTTACTTGAGTAATGGGCTGGTCCTTAAAATTCCTGCTATCCAAAACGGAAACCGAACCTGCCAAGTCAGCCTTACGTACTGTACCATAACCCACCACAACCACTTCATCCAAAGTCTCAGTATCTTCCTGTAAGGTTATAGTCAAATTCTTTTGCCCTTTTACCAATATATTTTGAGCAATATATCCGATATAAGAGATCTTCAACGTAGCATTGGGCTTCACATTCAATGTAAACTTACCTTCAAAATCGGAGATAACCCCATTTACGGTTCCTGCCTCTACAATGTTTACACCGACTAATGGTTCTCCACTCGCATCAATAACTGTACCAGTTACACTAATTGTCTGTTGCTGTACTATTACTACGTTGTCACTCATATTTCCGGCAATTGCATACCCGGCATTACCCGACATCAATATACCCATACTCATTGGTACAGCTTTCAAAATTGGATTGTACCACGCAGACTCGAACAGCCTACCTAACGGCAATAATTTTTTCCTCATAAAATTCTTAAATCATTTAAGGTTAAACTAAGTTTGATGATTTGCAGCAAAATTAACTATATCCCCCCTCAAGAGGGGTCCGTGTGCGTATAAAACAAATCAACTATCGTCTAAATTTTAAAAAGTAATACGATAAAAATCAAAAATCATATAAATTAGTTCCTTATTTATCTAAAAAAAAGATTTGTGAAGCTTTTCTCTATCAGGAAAAAAGTTTAATTTTGTTCTAAAATCATAAAGAGATGTACCGAATTCTACTTATACTATATATTATATGGGGAGGGGTGTCAATTGCAAGTGGACAAGACTTTAATTACTCTTTCACCCAACTTTCCACTAATCAAGGATTATCACAAGCTTCTGTTACCTCCGTTACAATGGATCAGAAAGGAAGACTATGGATAGGTACTCAGAGCGGCTTGAACTATTATTTCCAGCAGCAACTAAAAACCTTCATTCACCATGAAAGTGATTCCCTATCCTTACCTAACAATTACATCAATCACATAGTAGAAGATTCATTAGGTACCATCTGGGTGGCCACCTCCAAAGAGATGGTTTTATATAACAGCGATAATCATAATTTCACGCCTACTGGATACAATTGTATTTATTCTTCCCTCTGCATTGAAGGAGGTATATTGTTTGGAAGTGAGAATATCATTTTCCGCTATAATTATAAAAGCCGGACCATGGACAGCATCTATATTTGCCAGAAGAAGAATTTGGATATATCCGAATACCGGATACAAAAAATGGTTCAGTTGAAAAAAAATAAAATACTGATAGGAACCAAAGAACAAGGTATCTATCTCTATGATTGTTGCACGCAACAGCTCACCCGTTTCACATCAGATATCCATCATCTACTGATTTCGCTCTATGTAGTATCAGACAAGTATGTATATGCCTCTTTTTACGGCAATGGGATTTATTGCTACAACCAAGATGGCAAGATAGTAAAGTCTTATACATCAAAGACTTCTTCTTTAAACAACAACTATGTGCTAGACATCATCGAACATAAAGGACAATTATGGATTGCTACAGACGGAGGAGGTATCAATATACTTGACATGAACTCCGACCAAATCAAAGTAATGTGTCATGTGGCTGGAGACAACTTCTCTTTGCCTGTCAATTCTATTGTCTTATTATACGAGGACAGAAACGGGAACTTATGGGCAGGTAGTGTCCGAGGGGGTATCTTTAACATTAAGAAAACCTATATAAGAACTTATAAAGATGTAGCCCTGAACAACTCCAACGGTTTAAGCGATAAGTCTATCATTTCCTTATATGAAGATGACGATGACAAATTATGGATTGGTACAGATGGAGGAGGTATTAATCTATATGATCCACACACCGATCAGTTTACCCATTTTCCTTCGACCTACGGAGACAAAGTGGCCTCTATCGCCAAAATATCTGAAAAGGAGTTGATGGTATCTCTTTACACAAAGGGTATATTTATTTTCAATAAAATAACCGGCACTTACCGCCCCTTTACCATTGTTGATGAAGGTACAAATTACAAAGAATGCTTCTATGGCTATCTTCCATTGGCCCATCAAGTAGCCAATGATAAAATTTACATTATCAGTTACCGTCCATGGGTATACCATCCATTAAGTGGAAAATTCTCTTTAATGCCCACCAACAATCTGAAAAATACGGATGCATTGCGTCTCGTCTATTCCAATGAGCATTTCTCATTATTAAAACGTGTCAATCAAATATTTTATGTACCTCAAGAAAACGACAGTATCAGCCTTTTATGTGAAATAGACCCAGAGGAGACAATTACAGCTCTTGCCTATCAGGATAGTACTATTTGGATAGGTACGGACCGAGGTCTGGGATGTTATGATATGATACACAAAAAATTCCACCATATACATACCAACTATTTTGAAAAAATATCTTTCCTCATTGGCGACAAAAAAGGAAGATTATGGATTTGTGCACACAACAAACTATTTTCTTATCTGATTAAAGAAAAGAAATTCACATTGTGGAACAGTTCTGACGGATTTCTGCCTAACGACATACTAGCTGCCCACTACACACTATCCAATCCCAATTTTGTTTATTTGGGAGGTGCGGAAGGGCTGGTGAAAATCAATACCAATATTCCTCAGTCTGAAACGCAAATACCTCAGATAAGTCTGGCAGATATTAAATTTAACGGATGTTCTTATCTGAAACAAATGAAGAATCAGACACTTCATATTCCATGGAACTACAATTCATTGACCATTCATATATGTGTAAAAAATGAAGATATCTTCCAAAAGAACTTGCTCAGATATACCATATCAGGCAGAGGAAAACAAACGGTCGAAAGTTTCGACTCCGAACTCTCTTTATCTTCCCTGTCACCAGGTAAATATAAAATCTGGGTATCAAGCAGCACCAAAGATGGTGAATACACTACTCCTGTACCCATAATCAACATTGTCATCACTCCACCCTGGTATAAAAGTAGTTGGTTTTTCTCGATATGTACTCTTTTATTTATTCTTCTTTCCATTAAAATAGCTCTTTGGGTATTTCATAAGAAAAAGAAGGAAATGAGAGATGAAATGGGCGATTTTGTCCAAACCGTCCTCTATAATGTACTGGGAAATAAAGAAGAAAATACAAAAGAGAAAGACTTGGAAGAAATAACAGATACTTCATATCCTCAAGCAATGGAAGCAACTCCGCTCAGCAGTGCTGACGCAGATTTCATAAAAAAACTGGATCAAATTATCAATGAGAATCTATCAAGTGAAAAACTATCTATCAAGTACCTGACAGATACCATGGCCATGAGCCGTGCATCTTTATATAATAAAGTAAAGCAAATTACCGGATTAGGGGTCAATGAATATATCAACAGACTACGCATAGAACGCTCTGTATACCTTTTAGCAAATACCAATCTGAGCATTAGCGAGATTTCCTATGAAGTAGGTTTTTCTTATCCGCGCTATTTCAGTACTTCATTTAAACAGATGAAAGGGGTTACACCTTCACAATTCAAGGAGAAAAACAAAAATAGCGGACACATATAAACTGTTAGAGCAAATAAGGCCTGCCATTTATTATTTTGGACGAAATAAAGAACTGACATTCAGATTCTTTACTTCGTCCAACAGGTCATAAAATGATACCAATATTAACAAGCCTTGAAACTCATATCCAGCCCCTTCACGGAGTGAGTCAGCGCACCGAAAGAAATGAAATCCACTCCTGCCTGCGCATAAGGTAACATGGTATCGTAAGTAATACCTCCGGAAGATTCGGTTTCGCAACGTCCACCTACTATTTCTACAGCCTTACGAGTATCTTCGGGTGTAAAGTTATCGAACATGATACGGTCTACCCCTTCTGCCAATGCCTGATTCAATTCATCAAAGTTGCGTACTTCCAATTCAATTTTCAGATCCTTACCTTTCGCCTTGCAATACTCTTTTGCGCGAGATACTGCATTGTGTATGCCGCCTGCAAAGTCTACATGATTGTCTTTCAGCAGGATCATATCAAACAAACCGATACGGTGATTACATCCTCCTCCTATCTTTACAGCCATCTTCTCCATGATACGCATACCCGGAGTTGTCTTACGGGTATCAAGTACACGAGTTTTCGTACCTTCCAGTTTCTTCACATATTTATTGGTCATAGTAGCAATGCCACTCATGCGTTGCATGATATTCAGCATCAAGCGTTCTGTCTGAAGAAGTGACTGAACTTTACCTTCCACCACCATAGCCACATCACCCGGTTTCACGTGAGTTCCATCTTGAATGAACACCTCCACCTTCATTGTGGGATCAAAACGGCGAAATACTTCTTTAGCCACTTCAATGCCTGCTAAAATACCTTCTTCCTTAATCAACAACTTTGATTTTCCCATTGCATCTGCGGGAATACATGACAAGGTAGTATGATCCCCATCACCTATATCTTCAGCAAAAGACAGGTCTATCAGTCTGTCTATTAAGTCTTTTACTACTAATTCGTCCATAATGTTATCGTTTTTTTATGAATTGATAGGCAAAGGTAGAGATTTTCCGTATTTTTGCAAAGTAAACCAGAAAAGAACGTATGAAATTTACATTATTAGTAGTAGGACGCACTGTCGAAAAACATTATATCACCGCTATCAATGATTATGTGGAACGTACCAGGCACTTCATTTCTTTCGATATGGAAGTCATCCCCGAACTCAAGAACACCAAAAACCTGAGTATGGAGCAACAAAAAGAGAAGGAAGGAGAACTAATTCTGAAAGCTTTGTTGCCGGGCGATGTAGTGGTTTTATTGGATGAACATGGAAAAGAATTCCGTTCCGTAGAATTTGCCAACTGGATAGAACGCAAAATGCACACTGTAAACAAACGGTTAGTATTCATCATTGGGGGACCATACGGATTTGCACCCAAAATATATGATGCAGCCCAAGAAAAGATCTCATTATCCAAGATGACCTTCTCACATCAAATGATACGCCTTATTTTCGTAGAACAGCTATACCGGGCGATGACTATATTGAATAACGGTCCTTATCATCATGAATAGAAATATATAGCGGTTAGTGATTAACACCTGCGGCATAATAGCGCAGTCCATTCATCACTAACCACTAATTCTCTCCCTATTTTCCAATTTCAAAGTCCACACACACTGGTAAATGGTCGCTATAGCCACCATGATATTTCTTTCCCCAGTAGGTACGTGATGGGATATCACCACCATATTTTTCATCCTCTTCCAATAGGAACGGATATTTTAAAATCTGTGCCTTATCATATGAAGTGCGCATACTATCATGCCCTTGTAACAAAAAACCGGAAACAATCAGCTGATCAAGTACGCCCCACTCACCTCGATAACGATAGGTTCCCTCCTTACGCCCGTCCATCAGATTATACAGTTTCTTAGCCTGTACTTCACCTTTCGGAGCCACGGCACCCAATACTTTAGCTATCGAATTATTAGTGGGATAATCATTAAAATCACCCATTATCATCACATTGGGATGCTGGCGAAGGTTTATGATGGAATCTGCCGCTATGTTCAATATCTGTGCAGTGAAAAGACGATAAGGCTCACTTTTTTCCTCACCACCGGCACGAGACGGCATATGGCACACAAACACGTCCAAAGTATCACCTGATGCTACCTGCCCCATCACATGAAGGATATCACGTGTAGGGCGGCGTTCCATCTCCTTATAAGGAACAGAAAGGCTGTTTTTGCCCAGCAACTTAAAACTTCCTCGCTGATAAAGCAACGCCACATCAATACCACGCTCATCAGGAGAATCAGTTATGACATAACGATAACCTGCCTCGCGTAATGGCGAGTTTTCTGTCAGATCTTTCAAGCAATGATCATTTTCCACTTCACAAAGCCCCACCAAATCGGGAACATTTTCCTCACCGGTGGCAATAATAACCTTAGCTATCTTAGCCAATTTATCATGATAGCGCGCTTGTGTCCATCCTTTCGGAGCATCTGGCAAAAATTCATAATCATTTTTCAACGTGTCGTGCTGACAATCGAACAAATTCTCTACATTATAGAACATTACCCGAAACGGTTCCTGTGCATACGTCACCCCTACCAGGTAGCACAAACAAAGAAATAAAATTGTTTTCTTCATATAAATTATTTTGTCGGTATATTAACCAATACATCCAGCAAATGACGCCAGAATTTATCTACAGTAGGTATCAGCATACGCTCATCAGGTGAATGAACACCACGCAGAGTAGGTCCAAAAGAAACCATATCCAGTGACGGATATTTCTCAAGGAACAAACCACACTCCAATCCGGCATGAATTGCCTTTACTTTAGGTTCCACACCAAAAAGTTTTTTATAGCTATCTACCGCAACTTTCAAAACTGGAGAATCCGTATTCGGTTTCCACCCTGGATAGCCTTCACCAGTTGTTACTTCAGCACCTCCCAAAAGAAAAGCAGAACGGATCATCTCGGACATATCCTTGCGTGATGAAAGAATGGAGCTGCGCTGGCTAGTCACTATTTTAATCTTGTTTCCCTCTACCTGTTTGATGGAAGCAAGATTAGACGAAGTTTCTACTAATCCCGGAATATCCTGACTCATGGCATACACTCCATTGTGCACAGCGTAAACAGCTCTCAGAAGGTGTCCGGCAGTAGTCATATCTATCGCTTCCTTACAAGGGGATTCAGAAGAGAGTTCGGTTCTCAAGTTCGGTTCTGTCGCAGCATATTCATTCTCCAGTTCTGCGGTATAGATATTCAAATCTACACGAACCGATTCCTTATCCTTCATAGGTACCGCACATAATGCCTGTGCCTCACGAGGTATGGCATTATGCAGGTTTCCGCCATCAATCTCACATAAATATAAAATATATTTAGAAGCCAACTGGGTCAGAAAACGATTCAGCAGCTTATTGGCATTCGCTCTACCTTTATTAATATCATCACCGGAGTGCCCACCAGTCAATCCCTTGACCGCCACACGGAAATAGAAATAATCCTGTGGGGCAGAAACAGGCTGATAAGTAAATTCCGCTGTAGTATTTGCCCCACCGGCACAGCCGATAAATAATTCTCCTTCATCTTCCGAGTCCAAATTAATCAGAATATCACCAGTCATAAACCCTGGCTTCAATGCAAAAGCACCTGTCAATCCAGTTTCTTCATCCACCGTGAAAAGACACTCCAGCGGACCATGCTCTATATCAGTAGCAGCCAATATAGCTAATTCTGTCGCCACACCGATACCATTATCCGCCCCCAATGTAGTACCTTTGGCTTTCAACCATTCACC
>ENA-OPVG01002165-OPVG01002165.1-human-gut-metagenome-genome-assembly--contig:-NODE-2165-length-12445-cov-2.800565_pt1 | contig 12445 bp, 10 predicted proteins | sample MGYA00241093_ERZ501975 | MGnify/ENA primary metagenome ERZ501975 (study PRJEB25962, sample SAMEA2042993) | human gut metagenome | biome: human gut; feature: human-associated habitat; material: faeces... | reverse complement strand
AGATTGCCATAATTTCGGAAGCAACAGTAATCTGGAATGCGTCCTCTCTGGGTACGCCGTTTACCTTGCCACCCAAGCCGGAAATCACATTTCTCAGCTGTCTGTCGTTCAGGTCTACACAGCGCTTCCATGCAATTCTTCTGGGGTCAATGTTCAGCTCATTGCCCTGCTGAATGTGGTTATCCACCATGGATGCCAAGAGGTTATTTGCTGTTGTGATGGCGTGCAAATCGCCGGTAAAGTGCAGGTTGATATCCTCCATGGGAACCACCTGTGCATAGCCGCCGCCGGCAGCGCCGCCCTTTACGCCCATGCAGGGCCCCAAGGAAGGCTCACGCAGGCAGGTGATGGCATTTTTGCCCATCTGCTGCAATGCCTCTGTCAGGCCGATGGTAACGGTTGTTTTGCCTTCGCCTGCGGGGGTAGGGTTCACCGCTGTTACCAGAATCAGCTTTGCATCGGGGTTATCTTTGATTTTGTCGTAATATTTGCTGCTGATTTTGCCCTTGTATTTGCCGTAGCAATCTACATATTCTTCGGGAATCCCTGCTTTTTCAGCAACCTTCAGGATATGCTCCATGTTACATTCCTGCGCAATCTGTAAGTCTGTTTTAAACATTCGAAAAATCTCCTCTCTGCTTTGGCGGTATTCCGCTGTTCCACATCTGATACAAGGGACGGTGCGTTTTTTACCGAAAATTTTCCATAAAAAAAACCGCACCCAATCCAAGCATCATCGCCCAGACGGTCGGCATTCGAATAGTCATACTCCATGTGGTTGTCTCCACTTCCGTCAGTCATATGACCCTATCGTGATAGTACTATATTTCTTTCTTTTTGTCAATCATTTTAAGTCGAAAACCGAAAAAAGGATTGCAGAGAGTTCTCTCCACAATCCTTTTTGGTATTTTAAATCTCATCGGGAACTGCGCCCGTCATTTCCTCCCATTCACTTTTGGTAATGAGAACCTTCCTTGGCTTACTGCCCTCCTCAGGGCCGACAATGCCCTGCTTCTCCAAATCATCCATCAGCCTTGCCGCACGGTTATAGCCAATACGGAATTGTCTTTGCAGCATGGAAACAGATGCCTTTTCCTTTTCCAAAATCAAATCAACCGCCTGAGAGAAAAATTCATCCGAATCCTCCGCCGCACCGCCAACCTTGCCGGCAGCGGTAATCTGGTCGATGGTTTCCTGTGTATAATTGGGCTTGCTGCTCTTTTTCAGAAAATCGACAATAGCTTCGACCTCCTGATCTGTTACGAATGCGCCCTGCAAACGGGAAGGCTTGCTTTGTCCCGAAGGATAGAACAGCATATCGCCCTTTCCGAGCAGTTTCTCCGCGCCGTTCATATCAATAATGGTACGGGAATCCACTCCAGAAGAGACGGAAAAAGCAATTCTCGACGGAATATTTGCCTTGATCACACCGGTGATGACATTGACCGATGGTCGCTGCGTCGCAATCACCAGATGAATGCCCGCTGCACGCGCCAGCTGTGCCAGACGGCAGATCGAATCTTCTACTTCGCCCGGCGCTACCATCATCAGATCGGCAAGCTCGTCGACGATGATAATGATCTGCGGCATCGGATCCAGCTTTTCCCCCTCTTCTGTCTGCACGCCGAGGCTTTTGATCTTCTCATTATATCCCTTCATATCACGGACGTTATATTTGGCAAATGCCTGGTAACGTCTGGACATCTCTCCCACTGCCCAGTTCAGTGCACCTGCTGCTTTTTTCGGGTCGGTGACAACCGGAATCAGCAGATGTGGAATGCCGTTATAGACACTCAGCTCTACGACCTTCGGATCGATCATGATCAGTTTTACTTCATCGGGATCCGCTTTGTATAACACACTCATGATCAGAGTGTTGATACATACGGATTTTCCGGAACCGGTCGCACCGGCGATCAGGACATGCGGCATCTTTGCGATATCCGCAACGACTGTCTTTCCTCCGATATCTTTACCGACGGCAAATGATATCTTGGAAGGGCTGTTCTGGAATTCCGGTGATTCCAGAAGGTCACGCAGCATAACTGCGCTGTTCTCTTTATTCGGGACTTCGATTCCTACTGCTGCTTTTCCGGGGATCGGAGCCTCAATACGGATATCTGCGGCTGCAAGATTCAGCTTGATATCATCGGCAAGTCCGACGATCTTGCTGACCTTAACACCCATTTCCGGCTGTAATTCATATCTGGTGACAGACGGACCACAGCTTACATTCGTAATCGTTACATTTACACCGAAGTTTTCCAGTGTCTGCTGTAACTTCATAGCTGTTTCACGTAAATGTGCATCCGACTCACCGCCGCCACGTTTTCCGTGCTGAAGCAGGGATAACGGCGGACATTTGTATGCCTTTTTCGGTTTTGTAGAATCGGCTGAAACACTGGCTGCAACATCCGCAACTTCATCTGCCATTCCTGCAGCACCCATCTTAGGATTTTTCCGCCGCGTTGGTTTTTCTTCCGGTGCTGTACCTGCTGCAGATTCTGCAGCGTTTTTAACAGGTTCCGTTCCTGCAACTGCCGTATCTGCCGTATCAGATGCTTCCGGTTCCGGATCCGCACGGTGAATGACAAATTCCGGTTTTTCCGGTCCTTTCGCTGTCTTTGGATCGATCGGAAGTTCTCTTACTTCCGGTGATTTCTTCGCAATAGAGGTATCAAAGGAAACCCCTTCTACATGTTTGTCTCTTCGTTTTTCCGTGCCGGAAGCTTCCGCTTCTGCCCGTTCTCTTTCACGTTGCGTCCGCTGTTCCATGCGTTCGCGTTTTCGTTCTTCTGCAAGTTCTTTGTGCCGTCTGGCATCTTCTCTTGCTCTCGCATATGCCTTATCACTGCCGGCCTTTACACCTCTTAATGCTGACTTTCCGGTGATAATGACGAGACAAATGATCATAAAGATGATCGTAATAACGTAAGTTCCTGCCACACCGATTGCAGGTGTCAGAACAGATGCTACAGATTTTCCGATCTTACCGCCCATGTCATCGATAAGGTGTAACAATACTTCTGCAAGGACCAGAAGGATCACGCCGATCAGACTCTTGACATATGCATTGCGGTTGTCTTTATTCGATATCAGAAATGATACAAGTCCGAACAGGATAAAAGGGATCACATACGCTGCAACGCCAAAGACATTCCATAAAAATCCAGATATCGCATCTCCTAAGAATCCTGCAATGCCAAAATTACTGATCAGAAGAATAATGCTGACTGCAAGAGTTGTCCAGATCAGAATCTCATCTATCAGAAAACTATTACCATTTCCGGTTGATTTCCGGCCGGCAGTTTTTCTTTTTCCGGTTGTTTTTTTCGTTGTTTTTCTTGTTGTTTTTTTATTCGAAGACGGCTTTTTTGCTGTCGTATTCGTCTTTTTTCCAGTTGTTTTACTTTTGGTAGACTTTGCTGCCATTACAACTCCCCCTTATGATGGCAATACTAATTATAATTATAGCATTTAGGGGTTTTGATGTCATTACACATTTTCGTTCTTTTTTTTATTTCTTTCATTGATCATTTCGTGCAATTTATTCAATGCGTCTTTTAATCCGCCGACTTCATTGATGAGTCCTTCGTGTACCGCATCTTTTCCTTCCAGCAATGTCCCGACATCTTTTACCAGTTCTGTCGGATTTAACATCAGGGTCTCGATCCGCTCCTGTGTCATAGACGAGTGATCTGCCAGGAATCTGGTGATCCTGTCCTGCGTTTTCAGCATATTATCCAGGCTCTGCTGTACACCGATAAACATCCCGTTCGAGCGCACCGGATGAATGACCATTGTCCCGCTTGGCACAATAAAGGAATAGTCCGCAGATACGGCAAGCGGGCCTCCGATGGAATGACTTCCTCCAAGAACCAGTGACACAGACGGTTTACTGAGTGAGGCGATCATTTCCGCAATGGAGAGTCCTGCTTCCACATCGCCGCCAAGTGTATTCAGAAGAATCAGTAATCCGTCGATCTCATTACTGTCTTCGACTTCCGCAAGCAAAGGAAGTAAGTGCTCGTATTTGGTTGCCTTGGTGTTTCCCGATACTGCTTCATGGCCTTCAATCTCTCCTACAATAGTAAGTAATTTGATCCGGTGGCTGTCCCTGCTGTTCTCAAGATTGGCGCTTCCTGTTTCTTTCAGTTCTTCAGTCGGTTCCGCACTTTTTTCTTTTTCCTTTTTCTCTTCACTCATAAAAAATACCTCCATACTTTTTTCTTAGTATGGAGGTATCGGATTCTTTTTATTCATCCCAGTTGTGATATACATCCTGAACGTCATCGTCATCATCCAGCATATCCAGAGTTTTCTGAATATTGGCGATATCTTTTGCGTCTGTCAGTTCTACATATGTCTGAGGAATCATTGTTACTTCAGCAGATGCCATAGGAATTCCTGCTTCTTCCATTGCAAGACGGACTGCACTGAAATCGTCCGGATCAGTCAATACTTCAAAGCTGTCTTCCTCTTCTACAAAATCTTCTGCTCCTGCATCGAGTACCTGCATCATCAGCTCATCGGCATCGCCTTCGTATTCTTCTTTATCGATTACGATCTGACCTTTCTTATCGAACATGAATGATACACATCCAGGTGTTCCTACATTACCGTTTCCCTTTGTAAATGCGTTCTTTACGTTAGATGCTGTACGGTTCTTGTTATCTGTAAGAGTCTCTACGATGATAGCTGTACCGTTCGGTCCATAGCCTTCGTATGTAATGTGCTCATAGTTTGCCGCACTCATATCTCCGGATGCACGTTTGATATTTCTTTCGATGGTATCATTCGGCATGTTATTAGATTTTGCTTTTGCAATTACGTCACGTAATCTGCTGTTGTTAGAAGGATCAGAACTTCCGCCTTCTTTTACAGCTACTGCAATCTCTTTACCGATCTTTGTAAAAATCTTTCCTTTTGCAGCATCATTTTTTTCTTTCTTATGCTTAATATTGGCAAATTTTGAATGTCCTGACATGTCTTTTACCTCTCTTTATCTATTTGTTTTTATCTTTTTTTAAAATTGTATTATTACACACGTTGTCTATTCTATCACGCTTCGAAAACTTTTTCAATCTTAACTGTCTGAATTATATTATTATCGATCTGTAATACCGTGAAACGATAGCCGTCATAGTCAACAACACAGGTTTCGTCTTCTCCGGGGATGTGTTCCAGTTTATCGATCAGAAATCCATTCAGTGTCTCATAATCTTCTTTATCAAATGTTACCGGAATCAGATCTTCCAGATCCTCCAGTTCAGTCAGACCATTGACAATCATACTTCCGTCATTCTGTTTTTTGATCATTTCGTCTTCTTCATCATATTCATCCAGAATATTTCCGACGATCTCTTCCAGGATATCTTCCATTGCGACAAGGCCGGAAGTCTGTCCGTATTCGTCCAGCACAACGACCATATGATTTTTAGCCGCCTGCATTTCTTTGAAAAGAGTATCAATGCTCTTTGTTTCAGGAATATATGTAACCGGACGGAGGTATTCCTCCAGATTTTTTACCGGACATTGCCGTTTTGACTTGTCCAGATAGCCGGACGTTGCATCTCTCAGATGAATGATCCCGATGATCTCATCGATATCTTCCTGATAGACCGGAAATCTTGAAAAGCGTTCATCCAGCATGAATTGCAAAGCCTCTTCCAGTGACCAGTCTCCATCGATTGCTACAATATTTTTTCGGTGGGTCATAATATCCTTTGCATCCTTATCCATATAACGGAAAATATTGCGGATCAGACCTGCCGCTTCTTTCTGCATCTCTTCGTCCATTTCATCTTCGTGAAATATCTGTTTCATTCGTTGGAATAAACTTCCCTCTTCCATAATTAATTATCCTTAACTCCTTCTCTATGTATGAAGCTCGAAACTGATTCGAATTGCTTCATCAACCTTGTTCATTATCTCTTCGTCCAGATGACATACCAGATCCTTAAGTCTCTGCTTATCGATCGTACGGATCTGTTCCAGTAAAACCACGGAATTTCTGACAATATGATACCTTCTTGCGTCAATTTCCACATGTGTCGGTAATTTTGCTTTGTTCATCCTTGAGGTGATCGCCGCACAGATGACGGTCGGGCTATGCCTGTTGCCAACATCATTCTGTATGATCAGGACTGGACGAATTCCACCCTGTTCCGATCCGACTACCGGACTTAAATCCGCATAATAAATATCTCCTCGTTTCACCTGCACCTTGCTTCACACTCCGATTCTTAAGATATACTAAGTATTTCCCTTTTTCTCGGATGTATTCTGCAAAATTTCAAGAACACACGGTGATTTAAAAACTGTCGACCTGTTCTACGACTTCTCCATGCCGGATGTATTCTCTCGGAATACGTTTATTTAACACACACACAAATTCATAATTGAATCTACCGGAAAGTTCTCCCAGTTTATCAACAGAAAGGAACTCTTTTCCATCACGTCCGAAGATGACAACCTTATCTCCGAATTCTACATCTTCAATTGCCGTTACATCAACCATGAACTGATCCATGCATACACGACCGATGATCGGTGCTTTTTGTCCGTGGATCAGGACGTAGCCTTTATTGGACAAACTTCTTGGATACCCGTCGCCGTATCCGACCGGGATCGTCGCCACCTTTGTCGGACGTGTTGTGATATAAGTTCCTCCATAACTTACCGGCTTTCCTTCCGTCAGCCATTTCACATGTGCAACATGGCTGATCAGTTCCATTGCAGGTTTTAATGGTACTTTATCTTTTTCCACCTCATCGGACGGATACATTCCATATGTTGTAATTCCCGCACGCACAATATCCATATTGGCTTCTTCCAGATCAATGATGCCGGCACTGTTGGAACAATGATAATACGTGAATGTAACGTTACGCTTTTTCAATTCCTCTTTCATCCAGAGGTATTTCTCCAGCTGTTCTTTTGTAAATGTCTTATCTTCTTCATCGGATTTGGCAAAATGCGTAAACATACCTTCCATTACCAGATTCGGCAGCTTGCTGATTCTGGCGATCTCATCTGCATTTTCCTTCGTAATCTGGAAACCAAGTCTTGCCATTCCTGTATCAAGCTTAATATGAACATAGACGTTACATCCCATAGCTTCGGCAAGCTCAGATACTTCTTTTGCCATCTCATAGCTGTAAACGGTCATACGTATCTCGTTACGGATCATTACATCCCACTGATCAGGGAAAATGCATCCCAGTACCAGTACTGGCTTTTTCAGGCATGCATCCTTGATCAGTATCGCCTCGTCCAATGTGGCAACGGCATATCCCCAGATGTAATCCATCGGCTCCAAAAGTTTTGCGATCTGGACAGCTCCGTGCCCATAACCATCCATTTTGATAACTGCCATCATCTGGGTATTCTTATGAATATTTTTTTTCATCATTTCTATATTATATTCAACCGCATCTAAATTGACTCTGGCTAAAACTCTTGTATATTGCTTCACTGTTATTCTTCCTCCAGTTTCATTAATGCTTTACTGATATATTCTATCAAATCTCTCGCCATTACACTATATACGCCTTTTTCAAATTTTGCAAGGTCACCGGACAATCCATGTATATATGTGCCTAATTCTGCAGCATCTTCCGCTTCTTTTCCCTGCACCATCCATCCGGAGATCACGCCAGCGAGAACATCTCCCGATCCGGCTTTTGCCATCGCACTGTTCCCGGTAAGGTTCATACGTATGCCTTTTTCTTCGCTTGCGATCAGAGTTCTCGAATCTTTCAATACACAGGTAATCCGGTATCTTGAAATAAAATCTTTCAGGATCTGGATCCTGTCTGCTTTCAGTTCCTCTACAGGAGTGCCTGTAAGTCTTGACATTTCTTTCATATGCGGTGTGATCACAAATCTGCGCTCGGCCATCTGATTCAGATAATTTTTATTTTCTGCAAGAAGATTCAGTCCGTCTGCATCGATCAGACACGGTACTTTTACATATTCAATCACAGTTTTTAATATTTTTTCGGAAAGCCTGCTCATTCCAAGGCCTGAACCGATACATACGCTATCTGCCCATGTAAGAAGTGATAACAGTTCTTCTTTATTATATTCCTCATATGTTGTGATAATTGCTTCCGGAAGGAGTGTCTGTAAGATTTCCCGATTATCTGAGGAAGTGTATATTCTCACCAGCCCTGCTCCTGTCATGTAAGCGGCATGCGCATTCAGATAAGCGGCCCCGGCCATTCCTTTGCTTCCGGCAATCACAAGGAGTCTTCCGTACGTGCCTTTATTTGAATCTTCCGGTCTGTCCGGCAGCATCTTCCGGTAGATATCTTTTCCGGCTGTCCGGACTATTTCCTGATCCTCACAGATAGAATCTGTAGAAATGCCGATATCCGGCACGATAACCCTGCCGGCCATAGTTCTGCCCTGTGACAGTTCCAGACCAATCTTTTTTAACTGGAATGTCACTGTATAGTCCGCTTTGAAAGCGCAACCTAGGATACAGCCTGTTGTGGCAGAAAGTCCGGACGGGATATCTACCGCAAATTTTGTTCCCCTCATCCGGTTCATCTGTTCGATCACCTGACGATATCTGCCCTCTACTTTACGGCTCAATCCCACTCCAAAGACGGCATCTATGATCACACTATAGGAGTCTTCCTGCGGCATTCCATAAGTAATCTTCCCGCCGCATTCCTGTAAGCGGTGCATCTGTTCCTGTGTTTCCTCGGTATAATGCTCCGGGTTTCCCACACAAAATGTCTCTACGGAGTATCTGTTATTTTGTAAAATGCGGGCAATTGCGAAACCGTCCCCTCCATTATTACCCGAACCACAGACAACACAGACATGAGAAAGATCAACCTTTTCATCTTCTAATACCTGCACACACGCCTGCGCCGCATGTTCCATCAATTCCAGGGAAGGAACCTCTAATTTTTGAATTGTATACTGATCTGCTGCTTTCATCTGTGCTGCATTCACCCAAAGCTGCATCCAATCATCTCCCATCAAGTCCTGCTTTATACTTACCGCAACAAAAGAACGTGTAAAAATATGTCCATCTTCCGGACTACTCCTACACGCCTTTTTCTTTTATAATAATTTACTTATGATCCTCTTTGTAACGACTGATATTGTATGACAGCTGCATCAGGCTTTCTGACAGATGTACATTCTCGACAACAATATTATCCGGAAGATTCAGATCTGTGTGCGCAAAGTTCCAAATTGCACGCACTCCGTTATCAACCAGCATATTCGCCACTTCAATTGCTTTCTCTTTTGGAATCGTCAGCACTGCAATATCAATATTATTGTTCTGTACAAATGCTTTCAGGTCATCCATCATGCGGATCGGTACGCCTCGGATAGAGACTCCCTGAAGTCTTGGGTTTACATCAAAGATTCCCTTCAGGATAAATCCACGATTCTCAAAAGCTGCATAATTTGCCAGTGCCTGTCCAAGATTACCGGCACCGATGATAATGATATTATGATCTTCTTCCAATCCTAAAATTTTTCCGATCTCTGTGTATAAATACTTTACGTTATAACCATATCCCTGCTGGCCGAATCCGCCAAAGTTATTCAGATCCTGACGGATCTGTGATGCAGTTACCTTCATACGCTTACTCAGATCGTTCGAAGATATACGCTCTACACCATTTTCCAACAGTTCACCCAAATATCTGTAATACCTCGGCAATCTACGAATGACTGCACGAGAAATCTCTCTTTCTTCCACTATATTCACCCTTCCAATCATAGTCTGAAATAATTATATAAAATTGAAAGATTATTGTCAAACTATTGTTGAATTTTATACAATTTCCGTTATAATAAAATAGCATGTGCAAATGCATTTTACGAATACGAATGTATCAATTATCCACAACGCAGGAGGAAATATATGATATTAGCATGTCACGGGATCCAGAAATCTTTCGGTGAACACCTCATCGTCAGAGATGGATCCTTCCATATAGAAGATCACGAAAAAGCAGCTCTTGTCGGACCGAACGGTGCCGGTAAGTCTACTCTGCTCAAAATGATTGTAGGCGAATTAGCCCCGGATGACGGCAACGTCATCCTGACAAAAGGTAAGACACTTGGCTATCTTGCCCAGCATCAGGAGATGCAAAGCGGTAATACGATCTATGAAGAAGTCCGCACCGCAAAGGCCGATATAATCGCTATGGAGCGCCGTATCCGCGAGATTGAGATGGAACTTAAGCATCTCTCCGGCGACGCCCTGAACGACCGTCTGGAAACTTACAATCGCCTTATGGCCACTTTCGAACGTGAGAATGGCTATTCTTGCGAAAGTGAGATTACCGGTGTGTTAAAAGGACTTGGATTTACGGAAAATGATTTCACCAAACCGGTCGACACTCTCTCCGGAGGACAGAAAACCCGTGTATCTCTTGGCAAGCTTCTGTTAACGAAACCAGACATTTTGCTTCTTGATGAGCCAACCAACCATCTAGATCTGAATTCCATTGCATGGCTTGAAACCTATCTTCTAAACTATCAGGGAGCTGTGCTGATCGTGTCTCATGACCGTTATTTTTTGAACAAAGTTGTCACGAAAGTTCTTGAAATCGAGCTTGGAGAACTTCGTACTTATATGGGAAACTACAGTGACTATGCAGCAAAGAAGCAGCAGCTTCGCGACATACGCCTGAAGGAATATCTTAACCAGCAGCAGGAAATCAAGCATCAGGAAGCGGTTATCGAAAAGCTTCGTTCTTTCAACCGTGAAAAATCCATCAAACGTGCCGAAAGCCGTGAAAAGATGTTGGAAAAGATGCAGACCATCGAAAAACCGATAGAAGTTAATACAGATATACATCTGAAACTGGAACCATCCTGTGTAAGCGGCAATGATGTCCTGACTGTTGATCATTTAAGCAAATCTTTCCCCGGACAGGAGCTTTTTACAGACGTTAATCTCGAGATCAAACGTGGTGAACATGTTGCAGTAATCGGTGATAACGGAACTGGAAAGACTACGCTTCTTAAGATTTTAAACCGTGTGGTATCTGCCGATTCCGGTACTTATACACTTGGCTCCAATGTTAAGATCGGCTACTACGATCAGGAACATCATGTCCTTCATATGGAGAAAACAATTTTTGACGAGATTTCCGATGATTATCCGACTCTTACGAATACGGAAATCCGGAATGTGCTTGCAGCATTTCTTTTTACTGGTGATGATGTCTTCAAACAGATTAGTTCTTTGAGCGGTGGGGAACGCGGACGTGTATCTCTTGCGAAACTGATGCTCTCTGAAGCAAATTTCCTGATCCTCGACGAGCCGACCAACCACTTGGACATCGCATCCAAAGAAATCCTTGAGAATGCTTTGAATGATTATACCGGCACTGTACTTTATGTCTCTCATGACCGTTATTTCATCAATCAGACTGCATCACGGATTCTGGATCTTGTCAATCATACATTTGTAAATTATATCGGAAATTATGACTATTATCTGGAGAAAAAAGAAGAACTCACTACTGCATATGCCGGAGAAGCCTCTACACCTTCATCCGTTTCAGATAACAGTACAGACAAGAATGTATCCGAGTCAAAACTCAGCTGGCAGGAGCAAAAGGAAGCCCAGGCAAGACTTCGCAAACGTCAGAATGAGCTAAAAAAGACTGAAGAACGTATCGGCGAGCTGGAAGACCGTGACGGTGAAATCGATGCCTTGATGGTTCAGGAAGAGATCTTCACCAACTCTGTAAAATGCCAGGAATTGGCAAAAGAAAAAGCCGCCATAGCGGAAGAATTAGAAGAATTATATATGAAATGGGAGGAATTAGCGGAAAACGCTTAATTTATACGCTGTTCATTCATACATAAAAACACCATACACTGTGATCCGTCAAATTCATTCGGGAATTTTCACATTGTATGGTGTTTTTGTCATATATTATCTACTTTAATTTCTCGGCAATTGCCTTAATAAATCCCTCGCTGTTCAATACGGTTGGATTTTCCAGTGTCGTGATCAATGCCAGATCTTTCGTCATCCTACCTTCTTCAATGGTATCAATGGTTGCTTTTTCAAGCTTATCTGCGAATGCTGCCAATTCGGCATTTCCATCCATCTCACCACGTTTTCTAAGAGCACCTGTCCATGCAAAAATTGTAGCTACAGAGTTTGTAGAAGTCTCTTCCCCTTTCAGATGCTTGTAATAATGACGTTGTACAGTTCCATGAGCTGCCTCATATTCATAATTTCCATCCGGTGATACCAGAACAGATGTCATCATTGCAAGAGAACCAAATGCGGAAGAAACCATATCACTCATTACATCTCCGTCATAGTTCTTACATGCCCAGATATATCCACCTTCTGATTTCATGACACGGGCAACTGCATCATCAATCAATGTATAGAAATAGGTGATTCCTGCTTCTTTGAACTTCTCATCATATTCTGCAT
>ENA-OPVG01002161-OPVG01002161.1-human-gut-metagenome-genome-assembly--contig:-NODE-2161-length-12463-cov-2.784333_pt1 | contig 12463 bp, 6 predicted proteins | sample MGYA00241093_ERZ501975 | MGnify/ENA primary metagenome ERZ501975 (study PRJEB25962, sample SAMEA2042993) | human gut metagenome | biome: human gut; feature: human-associated habitat; material: faeces... | reverse complement strand
GGCAATTTTTAATGGATTTTTGCGCGTGACTGTGAAGGTACTGAACAGTTACGAATTATTATCAATTAGAAAATGGAACAAGGAAACGCAGGAGGAATCAGCGGTATTTGGTTGGTTTTTCCTGCGTTTTTGCTGTCATGTACCCCAAAAAACGGTCAGCGGCAGGAAAATTCGGGTGCCATGAAAAAAAGATGAACATAGATGGATACATTTTGACAAATTTGTGTACACACCTGTCCAAACTTGGGAGTGGCAAAGTGTATACGAGATGAGTAAAATATAGACTGAGAAAAATTTATACCAAGAACAAGCATAGATGGAGGAAATTATGAAAAAAAGAGGAAAGATTCTGGCGCTGGCTGCGATTGTAGTAGTTGGTGCTGTCGTTTTGTCCCGATGCGGTCATAAGAATACGGCGGCGGAATATGAGTCCCGTCCAACCGTAAAGGTAGAAAATCCGGTTCGTCAGGACATCAGCCTGTACACGGATCTGACCGGACTGGTAGAGCCGCAGTCCCGCGCGAGCGTCATGCCGAAGATGAGCGGCGAGGTGCTGGAGGTTTACTTCCAGGCGGGCGATACGGTCCAGGCAGGGCAGGCGCTGTGCAAGATCGATTCCGACGCGTTGACAGCGTTAAAGCTGCAGGTGGATGCGGCTTCCGTTGCCTTAAAGAATGCGGACAGCAATTTAAGCCGTACCCAGGCGCTCTTTGCAGATGGTTTTGTCTCCCAGGAGGCGATGGAGCAGGCACAAAACAGCGCACAGAGCGCGAAGATTTCCTATGAATCTGCGAAGAATCAATACGATCTGCAGGTGAAATACACAACCGTGACAGCGCCGATCGACGGTGTGATCGAGTCCCGGAGCGTCGAACCGCATGATCATGTATCTCCGGCAGGCGAGATCTGCACGATCTCCGGTGCCAGCCAGTTACAGGTTAAATTCGGTATCACCGAGAAGATCCACCAGACGATGGAGCTGGGTGACAGCGTGACGCTGGAGAAAAATGGTGTGGATTACACCGGTACAGTGACCGAGATCGGATCTATGGTCAACGAGAGCAGCGGTCTTTATGACGCGCGTGCGATGGTGCCGGATGCAGCAGGTCTTACGAATGGTTCCCGCGTAAAAATGACGGTTATCATGGACCGTGTCAGCCAGGTGCTGACCGTTCCGGTCGATGCAGTCAGCTACGACAACGGTGCCCCGTTTGTATACCTCTATGAGGACGGAAAAGCGGAGAAAACCGAGATCGAAGCAGGTATTTATGACGATGAAAATATGGAAGTAAAATCGGGTCTGACGAGCGACAGCCAGGTCATCGTAAGCTGGAGCAACGAGCTGGTGGATCAGGGAGAAGTCCTGTTGGCACAGGATAACGACGGCGCACAGACAGACGGAAACAATGAGACAGCAGCGGAGACGACAGAGGCAGGTGACAAAGAATGATTCGACTGACAAAACTCGCACTGCGGCGTCCGGTTACCATCATTCTCTGTCTGATCACCATCGCGTACTTCGGTCTTCAGTCCGTCATGGGCATGAAGCTGGAACTGACGCCAGAGATGGAGATGCCGATGTTAATCATCGCTACGGTGTATCCGGGAGCCAGCCCGGAGGACGTAACCGATCTGGTTACCAAGAAAGAAGAAGATGCGATCACATCATTGGACTCGGTAGATAAGGTACAGTCCATTTCCCGTGAAAATGTATCGATCGTCATTGTCCAGTATGAGTACGGCACCAACATGGATACCGCATACATTAACCTGAAAAAGGCGATAGACGGCATTCAGGGCGATCTGCCGGACGATGCCAATGACCCGAATATCATGGAGCTGGATATTAACTCGATGGCGACGGTTACGCTGGCAGTCAGCGGCGACGTCGATCAGAACCTTTATACATATGTAGATGACAAAATTGTTCCTGAGTTTGAGAAATTAAGCTCGGTCGGCGAGGTTTCGATTGCCGGCGGTCAGGAGAGCTACACCCGCGTGGAACTGATTCCGGAAAAACTGGCACAGTACCACCTGAATATGAATACGGTCGCACAGTTAGTCGGTGCCGCCGATTTCACGATCCCGGCGGGCGATGTCCGGGTTGGAAAACAGGATCTCGACGTCAGTGTCGGCAACGAATTTAAGAGCACGGAAAGTCTGAAAAATGTCGTGCTTCCGCTGGAAAACGGTGAGACGATCCATCTTTCTGATATCGCGAATGTCTATGAGGCGCTGGAGGATGCAAACTCGATCGGACGCTATAATGGCGAAGATGTTATCTCCCTGGGAATCAAGAAACAGCAGAGTTCCACCGCGATCGAGGTTTCCAACCAGGTAACCAAGAAGGTGCAGGAAATTGAACAGCAGTATCCGGGTCTTAAAATCACCGTGGTAGATGATGCCAGTGACACGCTGAAACGGTCTTTAAGCAGCGTAATCCAAACGCTGCTCCTGGCGATCATCCTGTCCATGATCATTCTGTTCTTATTCTATGGCGATCTGCGTGCGTCGGTCATCGTAGGTACGTCCATTCCGATCTCCGTTGTGTTGGCGATCATTTGTATGGCGGCGATGGGATTCTCAATGAACATTATTTCCCTGACGTCGCTCGTTCTCGGCGTTGGTATGATGGTTGATAACTCGATCAACGTCCTCGACGGATGTTTCCGGGCGAAGGAAAAACTGGATTTCTACGACGCGGCGCTGGAAGGTACGCGCACGATGATCGGCTCGATCACCGGCGGTACGCTGACAACCTGTGTTGTATTTATTCCGCTTCTGATGTTAAACGGTATGTCTGGACAGCTCTTTACACAGCTCGGCTACACGATCATCTTCTGTATGACGGCTTCCTTATTCTCGGCAGTCATCATCGTGCCGCTCTGCTATATGTTCTGGCATCCGGTGGAGAAGGATCATGCGCCGGCAGGACGCATCATCAAAGGCATCCAGGCCTGGTACCGCAAGCATATGCCGCATGTCATTAAGCGCTATGCGCTGGTATTTGGAACGACGGCGGTGCTGGTTGTTCTGGCCCTCCTCATGGCGTCCAGACTGAACCTGGAGCTGATGTCCTCGATCGATGAAGGTATTGTCACGATGACGATCAAGACGAAGCCGGGTTATTCGGTATCGGCAATCCGTGACACTGTGCTTGATTTGGAAAATATGGTAGAGGCAGACGAGGATGTGGATCATTACCTGATGACATATGGAAACAGTGGCGTCAGCATGACTTCCGGAAGTGATGTGACACTGAATGCCTACTTAAAAGATAAGAGAAAGCTTTCCACGGACGAGGTTATCGAGAAGTGGAGATATGCGACACAGAACTACGTTAATGCGACTATTACGCTGGAACAGGGCAGCAGCAGTATGAGCAGCAGCATGAGCAGCGGTGATTCGATTGAGGTGGATCTGCAGAGTACCGATTATGATACATTAAAGAAGTCAGCGGATGATCTGGTAACGGAGCTTCGCAAGCGCGAGGATGTTATGCAGGTACATTCTTCTGTTGAGAATGCGGCGCCGGTTATCAAGGTAAAAGTGGATCCGGTCAAGGCGGAGGCAGAGGGACTGACCCCGGCAAGCATCGGTTCGGTTGTATACAGCAATTTAAGCGGTGTGAAAGCGGCGACGATCTCCGTCAACGGCGAGGATCAGGATGTGAAAGTAGAATTTGCGCCGGATCGCTACGATTCCATCGCGAAACTGCAGGGCATGATGATCACGACGGCGGCGGGCAATACGCTTCCGCTGGAGGATCTGGCAGAGATTTACTACCAGGACAGCCCACAGGAGATTTCACGAAAAGAGAAACAGTACCAGGTATCGATCACGATGCAGGCACAGGCAGATTATAAGAAGACGGCTGAAAAAGATGTCAAGAGCTTCGTGCAGAACTGGGAGTTCCCGTACGGTGTTGAGATGGCGACCAACAGCCTGGATGAGTCGATGGGTGAGGAGCTTTCCGCGCTGGGAATGGCGCTTGTCACAGCGATCTTTCTGATTTTCATTGTCATGGCGATTCAGTTTGAGTCTCCGAAGTTCTCCCTGATGGTTATGGCAACGATACCGTTCAGTTTGATCGGTTCCTTTGGATTCCTGTTCCTGGCGGACTGCCCGATCAGTATGACCTCCATGCTTGGTTTCCTGATGCTGGTCGGTACGGTTGTAAACAACGGTATTTTGTACGTGGATACGGTCAACCAGCTGCGGGTGGAGATGCCGTTAGACGAGGCGCTGGTAGAGGCAGGTGCGATCCGTGTACGCCCAATCTGCATGACGACACTGACGACCATCATTGCGATGATCCCGAACTGTCTGGCATTTGGTAAGGCGGGCAAGATGATGCAGGGCTTAGCGCTTGTAAACGTCGGCGGTCTGGTTGCGGCGACGATCCTGACGCTGGTACTGCTTCCGTCCTTCTACCGAGTGGTTTATAACATGGGAAAAGGCAAAGAAGATGAGTATGATAAGCTGGACTGCGACTAAGGAAAAGCAGGTTAAGCAGTGAATCTGTCAGGCGGCGGACCCGGGGCGGGGAAGCTGCCTGTACTGATAGAAAAAGGGGGAGAAGAAGATGCCGTCGGAACGATTTAAGCGGCTGCCGGAGGAAAAACAGAAGAAAATCCGGGACGCGTGTATGGCTGAATATACGCGGACAACGATAGAAAAAGCATCGCTCAACCGTATGATAGAAGATGCCGGGATCTCCCGGGGCAGTTTTTATACGTATTTTGACAGTAAATGGGATGTTTTAGGATATCTGTGTGAGAGTTTTATCAATGAATTTTATGAGTGCGGCGTGCGCTGCCTTGAAGAGGCGCAGGGGGACATCTGGGAGATGTTAGGGCAGTTTTTAAACGGTTCGCTTGCCCTGTGCCGCGATGAGAGACGCGCCGATTTCATCCGCAACATCATGGAGTGCAGCAGCCGTGAGGCGCTGACCTTTGATATATTCAGCTCCGATCCGGACAGTCCACGCGCCGTGCGTGGACGGAAGCTGGAACGTGCCGCCTATGAGTCGTGCGTGGGAAAATCCTTGCGGAAGCTGGGCTGGGAGGAATATATGAGTTTTTTCCGCATGGCGATGATGGCGATCGCGATGGAGATCAAGAGCTTTCACGACGGAGTTCCGGAAAACCGTATCCGGGAACGGTTTGCCCTGACACTCGGCATCCTGAAACGGGGCGCTGGGATAGAATCGGGAGCGGGCGCGCAGAGCGCCGAAAGGAAATGAAGATGAGTAAGATGAAGAAAAACAGGAAAAAACTGTTTGCCATTCTTTTACAGGCGGCGTTAGTCAGCACGGCTATGACGATGCCGGCATATGCGGCTAAAATGCCGGGGATCGGCTCAGATGCGCTGATCGGCGACGATGCGACCGGTCCGGTGCTGACGGGCGGCAATACCGAGGTGGAGGAGGAAACTTCCCCGTACACCAAAGAACAGCTAGAGGATGGGACGCTGGAGTATGGCGAGATCGCATGGCGGATCGAGGGCTACAACAGCACGTATTTAAACCTGCGTTCCCAGCTCTACAGCCAGGCGACCAGCCAGTCGGCGGGAACTGCCCTGGCGGCTGAGGCAAGCGCCCTCATGGAAGATGCGATGGACCTGAAGTCCGACGATATGGATGCGGAGACGAGAGAGCTGTTTGAGGGCTACAAGGCGGCAGCGAGAGAGTTGCGCAAACAGGGGGCAAAGCTTACGAACAAGGAGCTTTCCGGCACCTACGCCCGGACCCTGCGCCAGACGAAGAATAAGTTAGTCAAGGCGGTGCAGAACCTGCTCATCCAGTATGAGGAACTGCTCCCGCAGGTGGAGACAGCGAAAAAGAATGTGGAGATGTGCCAGGTAAATGCGGATGCCGCACAGAAGATGCAGGCGCTCGGCCGTGCTTCCGCGCAGGAGGTTCTGACGGCGCAGAAGGCGCTGCAGCAGGCCAATTCCAGCGCCCAACAGGCAGAAAACGGGGCATTGCAGCTCAAACAGAATATTTTAATGCTACTTGGATTTGACGCGGATGCGCCGGTAACCTTTGCGGATGTGCCGGTTCCGGATGCGTCCCGGATCGCGGCGATGGATCTGGCAGCCGATACACAGGCGGCAGTCAGCGCAAATTATGATTTGATGTCTGTGCGTGCAGCGAAAGCGGAAGGGTCTTCCAACCGCACAGTCAAGAAGCGAAACGTCGCCTATACCGAGGATTCGGTGACGATCACGGTTCAGAACCTCTATGCGGCGGTGGTATCAAAGAAACAGGCGTATGACAGTGCGACGGCTGGATATCAGGCGGCAGCGCAGAGCTACGAGGCGGCAAAGCGCCAGAACGCACTGGGAATGCTCTCAAGAGCCAATTATTTGGGGCTTGAGTGTTCCTGGCTCAGCAGCGTGGCATCGTATAAGACCGCCGAGCTGGAATATACCAAAGCGGTGGAAAATTATGAGTGGGCAGTTAGAGGCCTGATTGTAAGCAAGTAGTTCGTCAGGAATTTGCCGTATTTAAATGCGAAGCCACGGCAAATTCCGTTACTGGACACGTATGAGTGAACCGTAACGTGAATGGGAACAGAAAGGAAGTAGGAACCGGAAATGAAACATAGAAGAAGGAAAACGGCGCTTCTGAGCGCAGCGGCAGCAGCGGTTCTGGTATTGCAGGGATCATTTGCGGCGCTGGCTGCCAGCCCGCAGTTCGCCTACGATGCGGATACATGGGCGAAGCTTCAGGACAATGTGATGGAATACAGCGAGCTGCCGTATCTGGTACAGGAGTACAACCCGACGTATTTAAACAACCAGACAACCTATCAGGCAGGACGCGATACAAAGAATGCGAAGGAAGTGCAGGATAAGCAGTACAATCAGGCAAATGACCTGTATGACAGCGCGGATAACCTGCGGGATCAGGCAGACCAGATTGAGGATTATCTGGCAGTGCCGGGCATGGCAAGTGCGTATGCCAGCCTGATGTCTGCATCGGTGATGGTCGAGCAGAATGCATTAAAAACGCAGCAGTCGGCCGATGCCTCCTACCGTGACAGCGAGATGGACCGTCTGGACTATATGAACAGCCAGGATGCGGTCGTGGTACAGGTAGAGGCAGCGTTTGCGGCGTATAATCAGGTCAAAAAGACAATTCCGCTGATGGAGAAATCGCTGGAACTGCAGGAACTGACACTGCAGATGACTCAGAAACGCCAGCAGCTCGGTCAGGCGACCCAGATTGATGTGTTAAATGCACAGAAATCGCTGCAGTCGCTTCAATCCACATTGACACAGACGAAAGCGGGGCTTCAGACCCAGCACCAGCAGCTCTGCGTCCAGACCGGCTGGACCTATGACGCGGAACCGGATATCCAGGATCTGCCGCAGGCGGATCTTGGACGGATCGCGGCAATGAACCTGGCGGCGGACACACAGACGGCGCTCCAACAGAACCTATCCTTACAGTCCAATAAGCGCGGCTATGCCAATATGGCAGAAGGTTCAGCTGATAAGAAAAACATGGACCGCACCATCAAGAACCAGGAGCAGACGATCCGCTCCAGTATGCAGACACTCTACAACGACATCATGCAGAAGCAGACAGCCCTGCAGCTTGCCGATGCGTCTCTGGCAGCAGAGACGCAGGCGATGAATGCGATGCAGAAGAAGCTGGAGCTTGGCATGGCGACTCAGATGGAGTACAAGAGCGAGGAAGTCTCCGTACTGGAAAAGCAGATCGATAAGGAGACAGCTAACATGAACCTGCAGCAGGCGATCGAGATGTATGAGTGGGCGCTGAAAGGTTATATGAAGTAGGGACAGAAGTTAAGTCTCTGGCACTTCCTCTGCGCGGGGGTTAACGTGGCGCTGGAGGAGCTGTGTATATCGAAAATGATATAATAAAATATTTATAAAACAAGAGGCAAAAAGCGGCGTTTTCTTTCGAATCGCCGCTTTTTTTGGGGAAAAAATAGGTGCATATTGTATGGATTTAACAAAAAATAGCCACAAACTACAGAATACTACCGATTCGGACTGGAAAATACTGGGTTAATAAAAAAATACTTTTGACAATTAACGCAGCATATGAGAGAATAAAAAAGATACTTTCAGTAAGGAGAGAAAATAAGATATGAACAAATCACAACAAAACAAAATCAAGTGGTATATGCTTTCCTTTATGTGTTTCTCCACCCTCTGGGGATTTGGAAACGTTTTAAATGGTTTCGTATACTTCAATGGAACACAGGTTATCTTCTCCTGGATTCTGATGTTCGCACTGTACTTTGTACCGTACGCACTGATGGTCGGAGAGCTTGGTTCCGCATTTAAGAATTCGGGCGGCGGTGTCAGCTCCTGGATTCATGAGACAACCGGCGCGAAGGCTGCATACTACGCAGGTTGGACCTACTGGGCTTGCCATGTCACCTACATCGCATCGAAGGGATCCGGCGGTCTGAAAGCGCTGAGTTGGATGATTTTCCAGAACGCAGAGAAGTATGCGTCCTTTAACACGAAAGCGGTTCAGTTAGTTACCTTTGCGGTACTGCTGTTCTTCTGCTGGGTTGCAAGCCGCGGCTTAAACCCGTTAAAGAAACTGGCTACCCTGGCGGGAACCAGTATGTTTGTCATGAGTATCCTGTACATTCTGCTGATGTTTGCTGCACCGGTCATCAATCCGAACGGTGGTTACCTGTCGGTGGATTTCAGCTTGAAAAACCTGATTCCGCATTTTGATTGGAAGTATTTCAGCAGCTTGTCCATCCTTGTATTTGCAGTCGGCGGCTGTGAGAAGATCTCCCCATATGTAAACAAGGTAGAGGATCCGTCCAAGGGATTCCCGAAGAGTATGATTTTTGCAGCGATCATGGTAATCGTCTGCGCGATCTTCGGTACAATCGCGATGGGTATGATGTTCGATGTATCCTTGGTTGAGGCTAATTTTGACTCTTACAATGCGAATGGACAGTACTGGGCATTCCAGAAACTGGGTGAGTATTACGGCGTTGGAAACCTGATTATGATCATTTATGCAGCCTGCAACGCGATCGGCCAGTTCTCGACGCTGGTAGTCAGCATCGATGCACCGCTTCGTATGCTGCTTGACAACGAGGATGCGCGTCAGTTCATCCCGACCAAGCTCTTAAAGAAAAACAAATTTGGCGCTTACGTCAATGGTATCTGGATGGTAGTCATCCTGTCCGGTTCCATCATTCTGGCTCAGGTTCTGGTTCCGAATGCGGATACGGTTCTGCGCCAGCTGACACAGCTTAATTCGGTTACCATGCCGATGCGTTATCTGTGGGTATTCTTTGCGTACTTCATGCTTCGCAAACATTCAGATAAGTTTGAGCGCGAGTATCGTTTTGTGAAGAACAACGGAGTGGCACTGGGCTTTGGCGCATGGTGCTTTATCCTGACCGCAGCCTGCTGCTTATTAGGTATGTACAAACAGGGTGATCTGTACACAACCATGCTGAATGTCATCACACCAGTCGTTCTGGTAGCACTGGGACTGATTTTACCGGCGATTAAGAAGAGAGAAGGGAAGTCTGCATGATGAATGCTGCGAAGGAATTATTGACTTTTATTGAGAACAGCCCGAGTATGTTTCATTCGATTGAGACGATCAAGGGAATGCTGGATGAGGCAGGTTTTACCTATCTGCCGGAGAGAACTTGCTGGGACGTGAAGCAGGGTGGAACGTATTACACGATCCGCAACCATTCCAGTATCATTGCGTTCCGCGTCGGAAAGGAACTGGGCGATTACCATTTCCAGATGTGCGCCTCCCACAGTGATTCACCGACTTACAAGATCAAGAATGTACCGGAGTTAAATGGTCCGGGCGAGTATCTGCGTCTCGATGTAGAAGCATACGGCGGCATGATCGACAGCACATGGTTTGACCGCCCTCTGACTGTCGCAGGCCGTGTGCTGGTAAAGGACGGTCAGGGCGTGAGCGCGAGACTTCTGTACATCGATAAAGATCTGTTCATCATTCCGAACGTAGCGATTCATTTCAACCGTGAGGTGAACAATGGATACAAATACAACCGTCAGGTTGATTTATGCCCGCTGTTCTCCGCTGGTGAGCTGAAAAAAGGCGCGTTTGACGCGATGATTGCGAAAGAGCTTGGTGTGGCAGCGGAGGATATTTTAGGAAAGGATCTCTTCCTTGTAAACCGCCAGCCGGGTACGATCTGGGGGTATGCGGACGAGTTCATTTCCAGTCCGAAACTGGACGACTTACAGTGCGCTTACGTTTCCCTGAAAGCATTCCTGGAGGCGAAGAATGAGCGCGATGTCAGCGTATACTGCTGCTTCGACAATGAGGAAGTTGGTTCCAATACGAAGCAGGGAGCGATGTCCACCTTCTTACAGGATGTCCTGCACCGCATCAACGGCGCACTTGGCAAGACACCGGAGGACTATTATCAGGCAGTTGCCGGTTCTTTCCTCGTAAGCTGCGACAACGCACACGCCGTTCACCCGAACCACGGGGAGAAGACGGATGCAGTCAATTGCTCCTGGATGAACAAAGGTATCGTCATCAAGGAGAGCGCGAACCAGAAATACACCACGGACGCATTCAGCCGTGCGGTATTTACGAATGTCTGCAATGAGGCAGGTGTTCCGGTTCAGGTGTTTGCAAACCGCAGTGATATTTTAGGCGGTTCCACCCTTGGAAACCTTTCCAACACGCAGGTCAGCGTCCATGCCGTCGATATCGGTCTGCCGCAGCTTGCCATGCACAGTGCGGTGGAAACTGCCGGCTGTGAGGACGTAGAAACCATGATAGAAGCAATTCAGGCATTTTATGAGAGTGAGATTTGCCAGATAAAGGATGGCACGTGGCGTATTTAATGAATGAAGAGGATGGAAGAAAGGCGGATTTATTATGGTAATCAATGGGCAGAATTTGTGTATTGGCTGTATGCGGCCATTAAAAGATGATTTCGTATGCTCGTCATGCCATTTTGAACAGAAAAAATACCGCCCGATTCCACGTTGCCTGCTGCCGGGAACAGAGGTGGCAGAGCGGTATGTGCTGGGGCGTGTCCTCGGAGAAGGAAATTTTGGAATTACCTATATCGGATGGGATAAAGTTCTTTCCAAGCGGGTGGCGGTAAAAGAATATTATCCGACGGATTATGTCAGCCGTGATGTGCTCCGTGGAACTGACCGAAAGGTTTATGTTTATGAGAGCAGGGTAAAAAAAGAATATAAGGATAATTTGGACAAGTTTCTCAATGAAGCCAGATGTCTAACCAGATTTAACCATATGGCAGGAATTGTTGCTGTGCAGGATTTCTTTTATGAAAATGAAACGGCTTATATTGTCATGGATTATGTGGGGGAAAGAAATGTCAAGCAGGAAATCAGAGAAAATGGTGCCATGGATGCCAAAGAAGTGCTTATGCTTATGCGTCCGATTTTAGAGGCACTTTCCAAGATACATAGAACCGGCATGGTACACCGTGACATCAGCCCGGATAATATCCTTTTTGCAGAGGACGATTCACTTGTTTTAATTGATTTTGGTTCTGCCAGAATGCGGAATATGGAAATGACAAAAAGCATGACAATTGTATTTAAGCGTGGATTTTCCCCGGAAGAACAGTACCGGGCAAAGGGAAAGCAGGGGGCTTGGTCGGATGTTTATGCAGTTTGTGCGACCATGTATTTTATGATGACCGGACAGGCTCCGGAGGACGTCATTGAGCGAATGATTGGAGCGAAGGTTATTCCGCTTTCCGATTTTCCCGAAATCAATATAAGCGAACGTGCGAAAAATGCAATTATGAAGGGCATTTCCATTCGGGCAGAAGACCGCTATGCCAGTATGGATTCTTTGATTTGTGATTTGTATGAGGAAACGATACAAAGAGAGACTTTTTTTTCGAGACAGAGGAGACGGTGGATGGCAGGTATAGGTGTGATAGGTATTGTTTTTGCTTTATGTGTGTCTTTTTTACATAAAACAACACCGGATTACCAGCCATCCGGTAATCCGGTACAGTCTGTTCACATACAGAAACTTTCGACTAAAGCGCCCATTGTTTACCGCATGGTAAATGTGACGGGAATGAAAAGGAAAGCGGCGGAACAAAAGATTAATGCCATAGGGGATGCTTCACTTATCATAAAATGGCAGAAAAAGTATAATAAAAAAGCGAAAAAAGGGATTCTTATTTCCCAAAGTATAAAAAAGGGAGAGAGTTGGACGAAAGGGAAAAAACAGACACTTACGCTTACAGTAAGTCGTGGGAAAAAGAAAATCCGTGTTCCTAATTTGGTTGGTTTGTCTTATGCAGACGCAAAGAAGAAATTGGAGAAGAAGAAACTTAACTGCCGTATTGTGCAAAGAGAAAGTGATACAATAAGCGGAATTGTATTAGAACAAAGTAAAAAAACAGGCGCAAAAGTAAACGAGGACACAACGATTACACTTACAGTCAGTAAAAAG
>ENA-OPVG01002156-OPVG01002156.1-human-gut-metagenome-genome-assembly--contig:-NODE-2156-length-12479-cov-2.097070_pt1 | contig 12479 bp, 19 predicted proteins | sample MGYA00241093_ERZ501975 | MGnify/ENA primary metagenome ERZ501975 (study PRJEB25962, sample SAMEA2042993) | human gut metagenome | biome: human gut; feature: human-associated habitat; material: faeces... | reverse complement strand
ATCTGCGATACTTCTTCCATATTACAAACCGCTTTGTGTTCGGTTACTTCGTGCAATAAATTTTTTTCTTTTAAATAATCAAGTATTTCTTGTTTATTCATACTTTATCCCCTGTCCAAAATCGTTAAAAGATTTCGTTCAAACCGTTCGTCATCTTCTTTAGTTCTCTTTTTCGGATTAAACGTCTTACCGCCTTTTCTGCCGGCTCGGCGTACTTTCTGTCCCAAAAACCTTTCAAACATAAGTTTATCGATATTATTGTTATCATAAATAAGTCCGCTGTTACCGATTGCATACGCACTGCGTCCGAGTGCAAGCGACGCAACGCCGTAATCCTGTGTAACAATGACGTCACCCTTTTCACTGTCGTTTATAAGTGCAAGGTCAACTGCGTCCCTGCCCTTACTTATCGTTACAATCTTACTGTAATCCGAGCTTAAAATATGACTTGAATCAATATACATAACAACTTCGATATTCTTCTGTTTTGCAACCTTTTCAATAATTTCTTTAACAGGACACGCGTCCGCATCAACAAGTATCTTCATCATACATACCTTATAATCGCAATTATTACGCCCAAAATCGCACCGGCAAAAACTTCAATCGGAGTATGTCCCAAAAGTTCTTTCAGACGTTTTTCTGTTTTTGAAAAATCGGCATTCATAACAGACTCAACCAATTTATTAAGTATAGCAGCCTGCTGACCTGCACTTCTTCTGACACCTGCCGCATCATACATAACCACAAACGACATAACCGCCGATATTGCAAAAGCCCCACTGTCAAAGCCTTGCGTAAAGCCGATAGACATTGTAAGTGCCATTACAAAAGATGAATGTGAACTCGGCATACCGCCCGAACCGATTATTCTCTTAAAATCAAACTTCTTTTTATCCCAAACGAGTATCATCTTTAGTACCTGTGCCGCAAACCAACCTATAAGAGCCGTTATAAGCACCGAATTTGAAATAAGCTGTTGTAAATATGACATTAACTATCTCCTTTAGAATTTTCTATCAATTAAGTAATCTGTAAGATTTATAAGAAATTCCGCTTTTTCACCGAACATTTCAAGTGACTTCTTTGCTTTTTCCGAATATTCCTTTGCTAATTCCTTTGACTTTTCTAAACCTACAAGTTTTACATATGTATTTTTGTTTTCTTCCGCATCCGAGCCGATAGGCTTACCAAGCTCTTTTTCATCGCCTGTAACGTCAAGAATATCGTCCTGTATCTGAAACGCAACACCGAGATTTTGAGCAAATTCATCAACGGCTTTTATTTCTCCGTCACTCGCACCGCCCATCAACGCGCCGACTGTACAGGCACTTCTTATAATAGCGCCAGTCTTGTTAAGGTGAAGATATTTAAGTTCATCAAGGGTAATATCCTTGCCTTCACTCTCCATATCGACAATCTGACCGCCTATCATACCCTCTGTGCCTGACGATACGGCAAGCATATTCATTGCTTTAATCGCCCTTTGAGGATTGTTGCCGTTGTACTGCGACACAACTTCAAATGCCTTATTCAAAAGTGCGTCACCTGCCAAAATAGCGGTTGCCTCACCGAATTTAATATGGCTGGTCGGCATACCGCGTCGTAAATCGTCATTATCCATTGCGGGCAAATCGTCGTGAATAAGCGAATATGTGTGTATCATTTCAAGCGCACACGCAAACGGAATAACCTCATTTACATCACCGCCGCACATTTTACAAGTATTCATCATAAGTATCGGACGAAGTCTTTTACCGCCCGCAAAAACACTGTATCGCATTGCCTTGTATATAATATTCTGCGGATTGTCTTTTTCGGCAAGGTACTTATCAAGATAACCGTCTGTAAATTTAATCTGCTCTTTCAGCAATTCCTTTATATTATTCATTGTCCGCACCTGTAAAGTCCTCTTTTACTATTTCTCCGTCATCATTTGTCATCAGTATAGAAACTTTCTTTTCTGCCGTGTCAAGCATTTTCTGACAGCTTTTCGATAACTTTATTCCCTTTTCAAAAAGTCCGAGCGACTCGTCAAGAGTTACATCACCGTTTTCAAGCTGTTCAACAATTTCTTCAAGTTCAGCTATTGACTGTTCAAATGTCTTTGCCATATCTATTCTCCCTTTACTACACAATTTGTCTGTCCGTCTTTCATTCTAAGCGTAAATTCCATACCCTTTTCCATATCGTTCGCACTCCTTATAACAGTTCCGTCCTCTTTTGTCGGAATCGAATATCCTCTTGAAAGAGTTTGCAGAGGACTTAACGCGTCAAGCTTTGCAGCCTGTTCCGCAAGCTGACGTCTTAGCGACATAGTTTTCATTTTAATGCAGTTATCCATAGATTTAACAAGCGAATCTATCTTCAAATAATAATCGTCAATCCTATCCTTAGGAGTACGCATTTTAAATCGTTTTAAAAGCAATTTACAGCTTTCGATACGCTTGACTATATTTTGAGAAATACGGTTTTTATCGGTATTTATTCTGTTTCTGAGTTCAATCATTGACGGTACTGCTATTTCTGCCGCCGCTGACGGAGTAGGTGCTCTCAAATCCGCAACGAAATCGGCAATCGTAAAATCTGTTTCGTGTCCGACAGCCGATATAATCGGTATATTCGAATTAAATATCGCCCTTGCGGTGATTTCCTCATTAAATGCCCACAAGTCCTCTATACTGCCGCCTCCGCGTCCGACAATCAGCGTATCAACCTCATTTGTTGCGTTAAAGTATTCAATCGCTTTAACAACGCTTTCCGCCGCACCGACACCCTGTACCTGTGCAGGATATATCACAATTTCAGCCATAGGATAACGTCTTGTTATAACATTTATAATATCCCTTACCGCCGCACCTGTTGAGGCTGTAACAACTCCGACACGTTTAGGGAATTTCGGAATAGGCTTTTTATGTTCGGGACGGAAAAGTCCTTCTTCTTCAAGCTGTTTCTTTAATTGTTCGTATGCTATATAAAGTTCACCCACGCCGTCGGGTATCATTTCCTCTATATAAAGCTGATACGAACCACCCGCCTCATACACACTTATTCTTCCTCGTGCAAGGACTTTCATACCGTCGCTCGGTTCAAAGTTAAGCGACTGCGCACTGCCTCTGAACATTACCGCTTTAAGCACTCCGCCCTCGTCTTTAAGCGTTATATAAAGATGTCCGGAATAATGATGTTTAAAATTCGATATTTCGCCCTTTATCCAAACATTATTAAGTATTATATTATGGTCAAGTATTTTCTTTACATAACCGTTTATCTGTGAAACGGTAGCAATTTTAGGTTCCAAGCCTATGCCTCCTTATGTGCAAGATGTGCAAGATATGCTGTTCCGACTGCATTATCGGTTGAATATTCCGCTTTTGCGAAATACACATCACCGTCAAGTTTTTTTGTAAGTCCGTTTCTTATAATTCCGTTTGACGCAACACCGCCCACAATCAACACGCGGTGAGTGTTTGTGTCCGTCATTGCCTTATTTATCGTTTTAACAAGTGTATCACGAACATTTTCAAGTACGCCGAGTGCAAGAGCGGATTTATCGCATTTTTCACTCTCCGCCATGCGTGACGCTTTTGTTTCAACACCCGAAAAATTCATATATGCACCGTCAACGGCTATCGGAAGTTTTTCACCCTTTTCAGCCTTTAGAGCAAGCTGTTCCAAAGCCTTACCGGCAGGAAAATGCAAACCCATTTTTACGCCCACTCTGTCAATAAATTGTCCGGCACTTATATCCTTACTTCCGCCGATAATTTCATTGTCAAAATTAAATTCGTTGTAACGGCTTTTCAAAATTTCCGTTGTACCGCCCGAAAGGTGTACCGATATAAAATCGTTTTCAAGCAATTCAAAAGAGCCGCTTGAATATATTCCCGCCATTATATGTCCGTCTTGATGTGAAAATTCATACAAAGTCACACCCAAAGTATTAGCGACAACCTTTGCATACCCCTCACCTGCAAGGAATACAGGCATATATGATCCCTCTACACATCTCGGTCTTGTACTGACTCCAACAGCCTTAACATCTTTAAAATCAATCTGCTCCGACAATTTTTCATACATCACCGGCATTAATTTCATATGCTGAAAAACGCCGTCACTTTGACGTATTCCTCTTTCACCGTCTTTGACGTATAAAATCTGTCGTACATTTATATCGGTTTTTCCGTCAGTCCACGCAGTTGACGTTGTGTAATTGCTTGTATCAAAGCCTATTGTACTCACGCTAACTCCTTAAATACATTACCCAAAAGTCCGTTTACGAATGTAGAGTCACCGTCATCACCGTAACGCTTTGCAAGTTCAACCGCCTCATTTATCGCAACTTTCGGCGGTACGTCGTCCATATACTTCATTTCAAATATTGCAAGCTTCATTATTGAAAGTGATGCTTTTGAAATTCTTGAAAGCGTCCAACCTGCTTTCAAATACTTTGCAACCGTATCTTCAAGCTCGCTTTCGTGTTCCTTCACTCCGTCAATAATCTGTCTTATATAACCAAGATTTGTTTCACATTCGGGACGTGCATTTAAAAGTTCCTCCAAAATTACGTCCATATCATCCTCGTGCATATTCATTTGGAACACTTGTGTGAAAGCAGCGTCCCTTGCTTGACTTCTCGTCTGTTTTTTCATATTTTTATTCCTTTCCCAAAATAATAAGGCTACTTAAATTCTATGTTAAAACTATACCACAATAACATAAAAAAATCAAGGCTTATGCCTATAAGACACAATCCTTGATTTATTTTATCAGTCTTGAATATCCTCATCGTCCATAGAATCTTCATCAGTGTCAACAGTCGGTAAAGGTGTTTCGTTTACGTTGCTGTCAAGTTCTATTTTTTCTTCTTTTTCCTTTTCAAAGCTTACGCCTTCGATATGGATATTAACCTTTTGAACATCAAGTCCTGTCATTGTTTCAACGCTGTTTTTAACGTTTTCTTGAATTTCCCAAGAAAGTTCCGGTATTCTTACACCGTAATCCACCACAATATAAAGGTCAATCGTTGCAGTTGTTTCGTTCATATCAACCTTAACGCCCTTTGACGGATTTTTCTTTGCACCGAACATTTCGGCAATACCGCCGGCAAATGTTCCGTACATTCCCGCAACACCTTCAATCTCTGTTGTTGCGATACCTGCGATTGTTGATACAACGTCAACTGAAATTTTTATATTTCCGATTGGTTCTTCTTCAGCTTCTGCATTTGCAGTTGTTTCTTCGGCAGTTTCTTCGTTTATGCCGTCTTCGTTTTGAACATTCTTAATTTCTTCATCCATAATGCTACCTCCGTAAATTTTTCCGAATAAATTATTATATGTATATTATAACAGATAAATCACTTTACTTCAACTATTTTTATGTTTTGTGCTGAAATTTTAAGTTGTTCGGTTGCGATTGACGTAAGTTTTACTACATCTTCGTCCGAAAATCCGTCTTTTCGTACCATAATATTTGCCTCACTGCCGTCTACATACACACATATTTCACTGTAGCCCTTTGACTGTGCGATACTTTCGATTTCCGATTCTTTCTGTACGTTGTTTGCCTCTTCAAGAATTTTGTCACCGGCTTTTTTACGAATATCGGCGTCAAAGCTTTCGTTTTCGGCAGTTTGATTTAATATTTCAAGTGACTTTGAACGTGATGTTTCTTTATTCATCTTTGCCTGTTCAAAATAATTGCCCGAATCTGACGCGGTTTCTACCGTTACATTGCTTTCCTGACTGTCCGTTGCCTGTTCGCCGTTATCTTCCGTTACAGCCGTTTCCTCCGCTTGCTCGCCGTTGTTTTGTTCGGCGTTGTCCGTTGATGTTTCCTCCGCTACCGTATCGGAAGAAACATACTGTGCCTCACCTAGTTTCTTGCCGGTTTCAACGTAGCTTTCGCCGTCCTGTACCCTTATTGTATCTTGATACGACCAATTCAAGTATCCGGCAACTCCTATAAGTACCACAAGCGATGCCGCTATTATCTCCTTCTTCTTCAAAACCATTTTATTTTACCTCCTTCTTAAATATACATATTCTGTGTGCAGGCACGTCAAGTGATGCTGTGACCGCCTCGGAAACAGCACTTCTGACTGCACTGTTTCCGCCCCCGTCGGCAGTCACGATAACACCTCTGACTTTTGGATACACCTCTTTTACCACCATAGGTTCACCGTCTGTCATAACAGCCTTTTTATCCTCGCTTTCTTCCTTTTCTCTTGATGAAACTTTCGTTTCGTAAGCGATGTTCTTTTCCGAACTTGAATAATAGGTTATCATAACAGATACATCTCCGACACCGTCAATCTGTGAAAGAATATTCGCAAGCCTCTCTTCTTCATCTTCAACACTTGTTACGGTTGCCGTAGGTTGCACGTCAGCTTTTTTATTTTTGTCCACACTTGCCACTGCCATAAGTACAACTCCAATTATTAATATTAAGCATATCAGTCTGTTATTCTTATTTTTGAATATTTTAAGTAAATCTTCCTTATTCATCATGCACCTCATAAGGTTTTAAACCGTATACCTCGCATATTCTGCTCCTTGCACGGTCCGTTAATTTATCCCCGTAAACGCGTACACTGTCTACCCCCGTAATCTCACCTTCGTCATTCACCATTATTTCACATTCTGCCGTAACCGATAATTTAAACTCTTTTTCCATTCGTGCTTTAATATCCTCGTTTATCCTGTTTTTCAGCTCCTCTATAACAAGCTCCGTCTGCATATTACTGCTGTCGGCTATGTTTTCCTGTACACTGTCAAAGCCGTCAAATATATCACTTTTTACAATAGCCGTCACAGGAGAAATGATACAGCTTATTATAACCAAACCTGTTATAACCTGTACATAACTGCGCCACTTTTCAGGTGCAATAATCCCTGCCATAGCCGAAAGCAAAGTCGCACCGATTATGGTTATGATGTATTCTTTCATTGCTGTCTAAGTTATCTCCTTTCGCACTGTATTACATTTTTTATTTTGAGGAAAATGCTCTAAGCAGATTGCTTATTTGAAAACCGCAGTCGTACTCAATGTACTTCAAGGTTTGAATATGAGTGATATGCGACGAGCATTTTTTCTCAAATACCTGTCGATGTAATCATTATGCTTATGTTAATCATAAATAACACCGCTACCATAACCACTACCGCAAATATCGTTGTAACCGACTCCGACACCTCCCAAAGCATAGACGAAACACGTTTATCCGTAAGCGGTTCGGCTATTGATGATGTGAGTTTTAGCATTAACTGTATCACGCCGATTTTAAGTATCGGCAATACGCATATAACGCACATCACAATAATTCCCGATGTTCCGACCGCATTTTTCATAAGCCTCGTTCCGCTCACAACCGTTTCAAGCGTATCGGATAAAAACGTACCGACAACAGGAACAAGACTTCCTACCGCAAACTTAACAGCCTTACCGCTTACCGCGTCAAGTGCAGGAGAAGAAAAGCCGTATATCGCACTTATACCGGTAAAAATCGTTATGATCGCCGCCATAAGCCACTTTGAAATCGACTTAACCACCTTACAAAACCCCGAAAGCTGTACCTTGTCACTGATATTCCCTGCAACCGCAAGCACCGAACTGAACGCTATAAGCGGTACAAGGCACTTCTCAATAATTATCGACACAACATACACCGCCGCCGACATAACAGGCTGAAACGTTGACGCCGATACCGCTTTACCGCTTGTCGCAATCATAATCATCAACAGCGGTGAAAATTTCGTTATAAAGTCCGTCATTGCCGTAACAACCGTTGTTCCGTACTCCATAGCCGTTCCGAAACATTTTATCGCCGCCGCCGACATGAGCGTAAAGCAGGCGAAAAATGCCGCCTCGCTTGTAGATTTATTTCCGAACGATGTTGAAATAGTTGTTATAATCCCCGAAATCGCCGCTATTATAAAAAGTATTATTACATCATCGGTACATTCCCTTATTTCCCCCATAATGTCGTCCGACAGCATATTTAATATATCCGTCGGATTTAACGACAAATCACCCGTCATACTCCTCTCCACCGTTTGATTAAACAAATCCTCACCCTCAAGTGTCGGTACGTCCGCATAAACGGTTATCGGCATTATCAGCGTAAGGATAATGATTATTTTACACAGCAGAAAGTGCATTTACGCACACCTCCAAAAATTCCGTAACTATCGGCAGAGTCAGTCCCAATATAAACACCTTTCCGGCAAGCTCCACCTTTAAAGCAATAGCCCCCTCACCGCCGTCACGCAATATTTCCGCTCCGAACTGCGTTATATATGCCACACCGACCACTTTCATAACTGCCGTAAAATATCTTGTGTCCACACCGCTTTTCTCGGTTATAAGCGAAATCTGCGAAATTGCGGTTTCAAGCGTGTCAATCGTAAAAAACAATATCACCGTCACTGTCGCAAGTGAAACAAGCAAAGCATATTCTTTCTTGTATTGCTTTACGGTCATTGACAATATTCCGCCTATCAGCCCCACTCCTATAATCTTAAATATATCCATTCTTCTCACCTAAAGACTAAAAATATTTTTCACCGTATCAAACAAATCTCCGATTTGCTGTGACAGTATAAAAAGCACCGCCACAAGTCCGGCTATCGTTGTAAGCAAAGCTTGTTCGTCACGTCCTGCACGCGTTAAAAGCTGATTCAATACCGCTACGATTATTCCGACACCGGCTATCTGAAATATCAAATCTACATTCATAACTATATCTCCATTATATCAGCATAATAACAATCAACAGTCCGACAAGTACACCGCCGTTTCTGTACATTTTTCCGAAACGGCTGTATTCGCTCTGTGCCTGTTTTTCCTGCTCGGCTATCATACTTTTTATATATTTTATATAACTTTTAGTCAGCATCATAAAATAAAAAAAGAACTTGATAAATATAAACGTAGGTTTATTATAGTTGCTGGTATTATATATTTAATCTTGTTTGTACTAGCATTAACCTTACCACTTGAATATTTTAATGATGGTAATTATGTTTATAGTTATGGTCCAGCAACATCATTGTTAGTAATTTTTGGTGGATTTTCAATTATTTTTGATATTTTCTGTGTAATAAAAAATAGAAAAAACATTAGAAACAAACAATACTACCCACTGTTTGTATTAATAGTATTAATGATTATTGTCTTGATAATTAGAAATGTTAACCCAGGGATAATTTTAATCAATTCAACATTCGCATTTATAACCGCATTAATGTTTCATACTATTGAAAATCCTGATGCCCAATTAATTGGTGAATTATATAAAAATAAAAAACTTATAGAAAAATCTAATGAAGACACATCAAAATTTTTATTTAGAATAACACAAGATATTAAAAATCCAGTAAGACAAATTGTTACAATTAGTCGGGAAATGTTAGAATCTAAAGATATTGAATCATTGAAGCACGATTCAAAGATTATTAACAATTATAGCAATCAAATTGACTACATTATAAATAGTGCTTTAAATATTTCAAGCATGGATACTCAAAAAATTAAAATTTTTGAAAATAAATATAATGTTGGCAATTTATTTAAGGAACTTAGCTATCGTATAAAAGCAGATATAAATCCAGAAATAAAATATAACTTTACTATGAGTAATACAATTCCTGATTTCCTATATGGTGATACAATAAAATTAAAACAAGCTATATCATCTTTACTCATGAATTCCGTTCAAAATACAACAGCTGGGTTTATTAATTTAGATGTTAGTGCTATCATAAAATATAATATATGCAGATTAATTATTAACATTGAAGATTCTGGAGTAGGTATGGATGTTGATAAAGTAAATGATATTTTAAGTACAAACCCAGAAAATTTAAAAGAAATAGATATTAATAAGCTTAACGAAAAAGAATTAGATTTTAAAGCCATCAAAAAAATTATTAATATGCTTGGTGGTAGTTTAATGGTCAAAAGTGAAATTAATCAAGGTACTACTTTTACTGTTGTCTTAGATCAAAAAGTAGTTGAAACCGAAGAAACAGAACTTAGCAAAAAACTGGAAAGTTATGAACAGACTATATATGGTAATAAAAAAGTTCTTATTGTCGACGACGATGATAAAGAATTACGTGAAATAGTAAAGCAATTAGAGGGCGAGGATATTGTTGTAAGTTCTTCTATATTTGGTAGAGACTGTATTGAAAAAGCACGAGCTAAAGTAAAATATGATTTAATTATTTTAGATGACGAAATGCCAAATTATAGTGCTCTTGCTATTCTTCAAGAATTACAAAAAATCAAAGGTTTTAAAACACCAGTTGTTGTTATGATTAATGACAACAAAGAAGGAATTAAGCTTCATTATTTAAAAGATGGTTTTGCTGATTGTATAATGAAATCTAAATTAGATTCCGAAATAAAACGAATAATGAAAAGATTTTAAAGTCAAATTAGTTTGACTTTTTTCTTTTGAAATTGACTTTATTTTAATATCGTGATATGTTATTAAAGCAATTTAGGAGGTGTATTATGTCACAAACAGAAAATACAGTGCGATTTACTTATATTAATGATGGAAAAATTACTAACAGTGATTTAAAAAATATAGCAGTTCAAGAAACATCAGAACCTAGAGGGCCTGTAGTACTTAAACACGCTAGTGAAGTTATTGATGATTTAAGAGAAACAGGTGCCGCTGAAATGGTTGCTGATTTAGGAGCTACTGGCATTCAATTTATAATTACTGAAGGTCGTACAAAAAGATAAAATTGAAATTCGCAATAAGTTTACGCGAACGTTGTAAAGTGTAGGAAATTGTCGAATAGAAACAATTGAAAATATTACCATTAAATGTTATATTTAAATAGGACTTGTATAGAAGGGGAGACAATGATTACGAAAGATAGGGCAAGTAGTATCATTAGTTTGTTATTTATAGGTATAATACTAGTTTTAACAATTAATTTAGTCAGTCAATTTACCTTCGTTGATTTTGCTTATTTAATATTTTTGATTGGATGTTTCGCAAGATTCATTTACATTAAGACTCATTAAAAGATTATATCGATTTATGGTATAATCTTTTTAGGTGATAAAAATGATGATAGATACACATTGCCATTTAGGCAAAGAAGATTATGAAAATAGAGAAGAAGTCATAAAAAATATGGGAAATAATATTATGATAGTAAGTACTGCTAGTCCTAATGATATTGACGATATAATAAACCTTTGTAATAAATATCCAAATATCTATGGGACAGTTGGTATACATCCAGAGTTTGCTAGTACATACACTAAAGAAGATTTAGTAAAAGTTGAAAACAGTCTAAAACATTCCAAGATAGTTGGTGTTGGTGAAATAGGGCTTGATTATTACTATACTAAAGACAATAAAGATAAGCAGATAGATTTATTTATTAAACAAATAGAACTTGCAAATAAATATAATAAAACTATTGTTATCCATAGTCGTGAAGCGATAGAAGATACATACAATATTTTAAAAGAATATAAAAACCAAAATATTAAATGTGACCTTCATTGTTACAGTGGCAGTCTAGAGATGGCAAAGCGCTTTATTCCCTTAAATACATACTTTGGAATTGGTGGCGTTTTAACTTTTAAAAACGAAAAGAAATTAAAAGAAATAGTTAAAGAACTAGATTTAAAACATTTTGTTTTAGAAACAGATAGTCCTTATTTAACTCCAGAACCATTTAGAGGTCATAAAAACGAACCAAATAATATTAAATATGTTGCTGAAAAAATAGCAGAGCTAAAATGTATAAATTTGGAAAAAACACTAGATATTACAACGCAAAACGCATTATCTCTATTTGACATCAATATATAGTTATGCTATAATAGGCGTCGGTTTCAATTTTGAGATGGAGGTATTTATGAATACATATTTACTGGGGCTGATTTCAAAATGGGTATCAATTGTATCCCTTTCAGTCGCAGGACTATTTAATTCTGGATCGCTATTTTCAGAAGAGAAAATCGAAGTTGATAATATAAATCAAACGAAAAACTCGGCAGCCTCAATTACAGAGCTTGCCTACGATACAACTACTATATATAATAGCAAATTACCAAAAGATATGACCATAACAAAAAAGGAAGGCCAAAAAGGCCTTGCTTATAAGGATAACTTAAATAATACGGTAGAGATTATTGAAAATCCAGTTAATGCTGTTGTCGAAGTGGGAACAGGAGATTATGGACAGTTTGTTGGTAAAATGACAGGTTATGGCGCCGATTGCGCTGGATGTACAGGAAATTTATCATGTCGTACCAAATCTGGTAAAACTTGGAGTTTAACTAGAGATGGCGAAACCTACGTTGATGATGAGTACGGTAAAGTAAGAATCTTAGCCGCTGCATTAAACAAATTTCCCTGTGGAACAATTATTAAAGTTCAAAATCCGGGCTTAGGAACCTTTAACGCTGTCGTTATGGATACTGGAGGCGCTATGAAAGCC
>ENA-OPVG01002155-OPVG01002155.1-human-gut-metagenome-genome-assembly--contig:-NODE-2155-length-12483-cov-28.495896_pt1 | contig 12483 bp, 12 predicted proteins | sample MGYA00241093_ERZ501975 | MGnify/ENA primary metagenome ERZ501975 (study PRJEB25962, sample SAMEA2042993) | human gut metagenome | biome: human gut; feature: human-associated habitat; material: faeces... | reverse complement strand
GATAGACACCCTATATTGAGAATGGTTCCCATTAAGGCGGTGTGGGTCTGAGACACGCCGTGCAAGTTTGACGTGGCGCGTGTCGTGTGCTAGCGAAAATTGAACGGGAAAAAACGTGACGTGTCGGTGTGTCGTGATGTCGCGCGTGCTATATTTGAGGTATCAACAAAAAAAAACACACAAAAAAAAAAAGGAGAGTTAAAATGTTTAAAGTTAATGCCTATGTAACTGAGATTGTACCGAATCATGTATATTCGGTTGATATTGACGGTTTTGAGAAAATTGTTATTGCTTGTAAGGAGATTGATAATGGCGTGGTCACGTTTAAATCAGCTCTTACTAGGGTTCTTGAATATAATTATGATGATTGTGATTTTGACTTCGTGTGTTGTGGTGTTAAAAATGGTGTTGGTTGTTATGTTGTTACAATTTATGATTTTGTGTGGTGACTGATATAAATAACCCGATAAGGGAAAACCCTATGATAACGGTGATTGAAAAGTAAATGGATAAAGTTTAATCCGGTAGGTGCATCACCTACCGGATTATATTAGTTATGATTGAAGACGTTTAATTCCCATTGGAAATTTATTATTTTATTATTTGCGCCTACGCCCGAGCCTAACACGTCTATTAGACTGAAACGTAAGCCGTCAAATTTTATTTTTAGATAGTCGTTTTGATCGGTGAAACCTGTTGGTGCGCAGTATGCACCGAATGTTGATGCGGTGTTGAGTGTTGCGAAGGGCACTGCATCCCATGTAGTTTTTTTGCCTCTGAAATCGAATTTTACATCAGGCCCGTTGATATATACATGTAACCCCCCGTCCGTTACACCTGATAATGTGATATCTGTAAATTCTTCTTGTCTTGGTTCTGATGTCGCGCCGGTTTGTATTGCGTGTGCAATATATTGTGCATATACTTCACTACCCTCGGTGTTGGGGTGTATGTCGGTCATACCTGCTTTATAGAATAAACCCCATGTGATCGCGTCGCGTACTAGTTGTGTGTTTACGCTAGCTCTTGCGCCAGCGCACATTTTACCGTATCTTATTGCATCGTTGTATGTCGGCCATGTATTATCCCACATCATTGGGATGAATATTATTTTACTGTTTGGGAATAATGTATGTGCTTTATTTAATGTGGTTACAACGTTATGTTCTGTTAGTGTATTATAGTTGTCGTTTCGGCCGCCTCCTATAACCACGAACTTTACATTTTCTTTATTGGTTATTTGCTTGCTTGCGGCGTCCAATTGCTGTGAGAATGTAGTAGTACCCGTGATGAAGCCGCTACCTCCTACTGCAAAATTTCGGCAGGTTAAATTTAGTTTATTGCTTGCTTTTACAATCATGCTATCGGTGGTAGGGTTGGTTGTGCGAAATCCCTCAAAATAACTGTCACCGATTGCTACTAACTCAGTGGGGGATGATTTTATTTTTACATATCGTTCATCTGATTCCGTTTTTGTGTAAACGTTTTTTAGCGTCGCGCTGTTTTTAATTGCGGTTGCGGCGGCATTATCCCATTTTGTCTTACTATTGCCCGCGTTGGCTACGCTATCTGCGCCGAGCGCGCTTAGATTAGCGTTTATTGCGGTTATGTTGTTTTCGTTTGTCTCGGCTAGTGTGGCGGCATTATCCCACTTGGTTTTAGCGTCTTTGGCTGTAGAAGTGTTTGTTATGCCGAGACTACCTAGCCAGCCTTTTATTTCGGTTGATGCCTGTTGCGCGTTGTCGTTGATCGTTAGTAACGTTTTATCGATAGTGTGCATCGCGCTGTTGTATTGGTCGGTCAACGCGGCGGGGTCGCCGGTGTCGTATAGATCGAGATTAAAATTATCGGTTGTGCTAGCCATGTCATACCTCCTTGCGGGTGTCGGTTGTGTGGTGTATTCGGATTTGTATTTCGAGTTGGTGCAGTTTTTTGTCTATGAGTTGTATACTGCGGTTGTATGCGTCGCGTAGGTCTGCCATCGAACCGGTATCGTATAGTGGCAGATTGTTGAACGGCGTGTTTGTCATCAGCTTTCACCTCCCGGAATGATGAAGCCCTCAGCGGTCTTCTTTGCGTTGCCCGCGTCGTATTTTTTCTAGATTGTAGTTGGTTGTCGTGGACATGATGATTCTCCTTTACTGTATGGGCTGATAGGGGTTGCCGGTTTGCGGGTCGGTGACGCGCGGTGTCGGGTCATCGAATATGGTGAGGTTGCCGACTGCGGCGGTTTCATCGGTACGATGTTTCGCCATGTCTTCTACTGTTTTGGTGGCTATCTGATTGACGCGCGCGCCGAACACTGCTAGTTCGCGGTACATGTTTCGCATGGCGTTTTTGCTATCCACGTACAGGCCTTGTGTGGGATCATAGATTATCATCTTGTCGCCGACGTTTTCGAGATTATCCATCAGCGTGGCTAATGATTGTTCCATAGCGTTGACACGGTTTTCAATATCCTGTTTGAAAGCGTCCTTGTCCGCGTTTATCGCGTTTATGGCATCGGTGAGAGTGTCGAAATATGCGATGATATGATCATAATTGCAAGCGAGCTGCTTTATTATTTCCTCGGTGCTTTTCGCGTTCCAGTAGAACGCGGGTATGACCGGCGTATACGGCCATACCGAGTATAACGGTAGTGGAAACACGGTTTGCCTCCTAATAATTATTGATGTTCACAGTCCATAATGGGCTGAAACATTCTGCCAGATGTTCTAATAGTAGCACGTCTATATCCACGTAATCGCCTCGACGTATGGCGCTGATTTTATCCATGAAATCGCCGTTGGTGACGGTTTCATATTGCATGTCCGTAGCGTTCGTGGCGTAGTCCTGATTTTCCGTGAGTTGTGTGGCGGGGAAATCGGAAAACACCGCACGTGTCTTGTGCCATGTGTCGGCGTTCGTGAGGAATATGCCGGGATTGCCGTCCGCGAGTTCGTATAAGGGTTTCAGTATGGGCATGAATTCGGTGATTAGTCGCATGAAGTGTCGCCGCCATCTGCCGGGTGGCATGACGCCCAATTCACGGTCGTAATACCGGTTTTCGATCTTCTTGCAACAACGGTTGTATTGCGCGTCATTATAGGCGTCCTCTCGCCATGACCATTCCGGCTGTGTCCAGTCTATGCCACCGTCGGTGAGCAGTTCGCCTAGGGTGATCGTGGTGACGGCGTGGAAATCATCGTGTATTTCGCATGGTTCGTAGGGCGGTAACGTATCATACGGCATCGTTGGTCGCCTCCTTCCGTTCCTTGAGGTTGGTGAGAAAATCGTAGTTTTGGCTTAAGTTGTCCTGATTCCACACCACCTCGATCGGCGCGGATAGATATTTTTCGAAACGGGTGTTTAGGATATCGCAGGCGGCGCGGCGTTCCTCCAGTTCGCTGAGTGCGCGTAGATCGGTCGGTTCGCCGTAGTCCTGTATTTCGTCGGCGGTCTGCCGTTCCATTTTCAGCGGCAGGCTTTTGATACCCAGCGCTTGATAGTACGAGTTCCACGTGTTTTGTATGTCGTTTTGTAGTTCCGCGCCGATATATTCGACATTGGTTTTCAGCACGTTAGCTTTCATGGAATCGGTAAAACCGGGGGTCGCCATGATTGCCATTTCACCGCCGCTGATTTGCTTGATAACGTTGATACCCGCCGTTTGCTGACCGGCGGGAACCTCCAAAATAAACGGTGTTTTCTGATTGAAACGATTCTGTCGTCGCGTCATGTATAAATCTTCAATCTCATGCGCGAAAAACTCGATAGTCGGAATGAGCGGCGTGCGGGCACGGTTGGCGTAGATGAAAACACCATTTGAATTGTTCACCGGGAATCTCCAACCGTTGATACCGTAACTATCCCATTTCTTCGGTTTGTAATACACGTTGAAATTCGATGTTGTCACCGCTTGCGTGCTGAAAAACACTCCGGGCTTGCTATGCGGGAACGCGATTGTGGCGTAACCGAAATACAATAGATTGTATTCGAGAAACCATGCGTCGCAGGTTTTCGGCAGATTCAACCATTTGAACCGTGATAACGCGATATTCAACATTTGAGAATATGCCATCGAATACGCTTGCGAATTGAGCGTCTCGGACTGTTGCCATACCGGTGCGCCACGCTCTCCCAGTTCCGCGCGGGTCAACGGCCTTTTATGTGTACGTTTGCGTCCCATGCTTCCACCTTATAGATTGTCGTGTGTGAAGTCGTTGCCGACTTCCTCGGGCCTGTTCCATATTGTAACACCGGTATTGAAAATATCTCTGATTGTCTGCAATTGCTCGTTTTGCGCAAGCGGGCATATCGTCCATATGTCGGCGGTCTGCCAGTACGTGTAATGCTTGCACGTTGTCAGCGTCGGTTTGTTGTAGAGTTTGTTGCTTGCTATCCCGTAGCGTAACATGTAGTCGCCCGCCGCCGCTATCGCGCCGTTATCCTCCGTGACTATTTTCACGGTCATGGTGTCAAGCCCCGTGGCCTGTCTGAAATTGTCGCCGCCATATGCGCCGACTGGTTGCGCGGGATGGTTGAGCATGTCGCGCCATGATGCATTTGTGTTGTCGCGCGCGTTCATCATGCTTCGTTTGGCGTTGTCAACCGTCAGGCCACGCGACGCGCCCGCGTTAGTGTTGGCCGTGCCCGTGCTTGTGGCGGTCATGTCGGTGGCCGCGCTTGTGCTGTACCCGGTAACGCGGTCGGCTTGCGTGTTCGCGCGACTGGTCACGTCGGTGGCCTGTGTTATGGCATGTTGTGTTTGCTCGGTGTTGGCCTGTATTGCGGTTTTCGCTTTATCATTAGCAACATAATTAGATGTCGCGTTGAGTTCCTGACTGTTAGTGATTGCAATACCGGTGTTGTAACCTTGAAGCGCCGCACCGCCGATAGCCATTGCACCGGTCACCACTGGTGAGGCCGCGCCGCCGGTGCCGATCACCAGCGCGGCCCCCGCTATTGTGCCTATCGCACTTGCCACGTTTGTTATTGCCTGAGTTTGGGTACCCTCTACAAAAGCTTTATTCTGTAGTGTATTATCATTACTTACATCACGGTTGATTTTGCGCGTGCTAGTGTTCAAGTCAGCGTTTTGGCGTGTGTTCGAGTATGTGAGATTATCCGACCGTGCACTATTGGACTCGTCTTTTATCGCTATGTCGCGTTGATTCGCGCGTGTGGTGTTCGACACCGACGCCGCACTGCTACGATATGTGTTTGCTTGACTGACATTAGCCGAGCGCGCGCCGTTTTCATACGTCAGCATGACGTTTTGTCGTGCCTGACTTACGGCGACATTGTAAGTGTCGGCGCGTTGCGCGTCGATCGCGCGACGTTGCAACGCATACGTCGGAATGTCATGGGATATCAGCGTTTTGAGCATGTCCGCGTTCGGCACGTCGGCGGTAATGCTAGCACCGTTGATGGCGTTGATGGTTATGGACGTGCCGCCGTCACCCCCGACACCGTCAAGCCATGCGAGTTGTCGTAATATCGGGTAGCTTAATGACGTGACGGTTTGCGCCGAGAGATGGCCGCAATCAGCTATTTCCAACCGAGTTTTATTGCCGATATTGTCGGATATTTCCAAGTGCGCGTAGGGCGCAAGGTACAGTCGTGTTATTTTGGCGTACTCAGGCGAATAACCGAAGTCATTTATTGTTAGATTAATGTCTGCTAGTTTTGTGCGCGCGCCGCTGACCGTATGCCATTCCACATCATTAACCGTAGTGACGGATTCTAATTGCATCATGCTTGCCGTGGAAACGAAAACAGATACGATTTGTGACATGATATGAGGATAATACGCAAACATCGTATCAAAATAATCACCCGATACTTTGGATGATTCTAGCGCGTACATGTACACGTTGCTTGCGGTGAGGTTATCAATGGAATTATATGACGTACCAGCACCGGTTACGTTTGACGTGTTTATGTTTCCGGCACCCCATACAAAACCATTAACTATTTCGTCGGCGTTAGTGTATGACGGGCTGGTATCCGTAACGTCTGCACCGTGCACATTGCTCATTGATCGCAATTGTTGCGGGGAAAAAGTTGCGGCCAAACATATGTATCTTGTCCCGTTTTGCAAGTTAATTGCCGTGCTTTTTCTAATGTTCGTCGCCGCGTTGCCATAATCAACGTCGGGCAACGTAAAATCACGACAGTTGGCCCGTGGGTTCTCCAACAGTTTTTGCGGTGTCGTTTCCGTCAACGGCGCGTGCCCGCGTGACAACAGCAAACCGTTAATTGTGGTGCTGTTGATATAGTCCGTCCACACATCACGTACAAGCGTGCATGTTGTCGTGTTCGGCGCTTCCGCGCGTACCGAGGTGACGAAAAAATGATAGCGTGTCTGCGCGTCGGTTTTCTGATACGGCGTATTGACAATATCATGCGAAAAATCAACGACAATGTAATTATACCGTTGCGCCGTCATATACGGTACGGGCAATTTTACACCGTCCGTATCGGCACGTGCGATATACATGTTAGTCGTAAGCTTGCAGGTTTCGCCGTCCAGTTTGTCAAACCATGCGTCCCTTGCGGCGTCATCGGGGAATTTCACGACATCATGATAATCATCGTACCAGTTCGTGCGGCACAACTTTATTACCGTGTTTGGCGTCCAAACATTGTAATCGAAAACGTTGCGGTACTGTTCATATACGCGCGTGTCCGTATCGGGGAACGTCGTAGCGTTTTGCAGATGTGGAAAATCCATATCGCGCCCTTTCCTATATACGAAAAAATGAGCGGTGCTTCACATGAAACACCACTCATTTTATATCATAGTCGATTTCAGACTATTTGACGGTGAACGTGCATGTCGCGGAATATTCCGTAGTCGCGTCGTTCGGGTTAACATACGTGGCGTTGCCGGTCACGGTGATAACGTCGCCCGCCGTGAGGCCGCCGCGCTGGATGTGCAAGCGGGCTTGATCATCAACGAACGTGTTTACGTCAAGCGCAAACGCCCCGGCTTGCATGGCGTGCTCGGCGGATACCTCGTAAGTTGCGGAGTTCGGCGCCACCTCAATAGCGGTGCCGGTGGGGTCGACGGTGGCGGTGAGCTTGGGCGTGAGCTGTACCACGTCGCCCGCCTTGACATCGCCCGTGGTCGGAGTCAATGTGAAACCTGTCACGGTCTGCGTCACTACATTGATGCTGGTACCCGCGTCGGTTGTGAACAATGCACACGGCGTGAAAGGCGACACGCCGTAGATTCCCCAATGGTTCAGATACAGAGTGTTGCCAAGTGTCTGCGGGTTATAGAATTGGGTAGTGCCGTACATGGTATCACGCACCTGATACCAGTCGGTCGATACAAGCAACGCTACAGCGCCGGGGATACCGAGACTCGGCACCTGAACGATACGATACGGCACTTCGGCTTTATCCAACTGGAACACGGCGCTCAATGCATCGACGTCAATCGATGCAAGATATTCCGGCTCAATCAACAACACCATTTGCTGGGGGTTAGCGTATGCCGGAATATCGGTCACGTTGAGCGCATTGTACTGCGTTGAGGGGAACTGCATACGTCCGGCAGTCGAACGCAATGCCTTGAGCAACGTCTTGGCGGTCGTTTCGTCGGACGGGATGCTATCAAGATGTACCTTGTAAAAGCCGAGATTCTGTTCGTAGTGGCGTATCAACGCAAGCATGATGTTCATTTCATCATAATTATCGGAATTGCGCGGCGTTTCCATAATCTGCGCGATAAAACGATTCAGACCGAAGTCATCTACGAACGCCTGTCGCAACTCGTCAGTAGTCCATGATATCGGGTACTGATCACGCCGGTTCATCTCGTAAAACCAGATCGCCGCTTCGGGCCGGTGCATCTTCAGAAGGTCTTCGGCGTCATCCTTGTACCCGTGCGCCTTAATCCATTTGACGGCGATCTCCTGCACGGTGCTACCCCAATACAGATTTTCTTTTTTGAAAATCGCCAACGGGTTCTCAAACGGCGCGTTCTGGGCCATCACGGTGAGTCCGATACGGTTCACCATGTTCCAAACACAGTCGTTGAGATATTGGCGGTTCATGGGGTCGAACAGATAACGCATGGTATTCGCCACGCCGGTTTGCGTCGCGGACGGAATGCGTTGCTGATAGTCATCAGTGCCCTTTGTACGGACTTTGTCCAAAATTGTTGCATTGTCTACAGCCATAATATTTATCTCCAATCCGTTACAGTGTGTAATCGAGGTTTTCCAAGTCTTCCGCCGCCGCATGCGCGATTGCTTCCGCCGCGTCATCGTCGGTTTCCTTGACGGTTGCACCGTTTTCGACCATCTGCGCCACGGAATCAGTGAAATTGTCATAGATTCCGTCGATGCGTTCATTCATTGCATCGATCGCATCAAGTATCCGTGCCAGCATGTCGCGCAAGTCATCGAATTCGCCTTCACGGTGCGTTTCGTCGGGGGTGAGGTCGTCACGTTCGGCGGTGTCCCTCTCCTCGGTGGTTTCGTCATCCATTTGTTTTTCCTTCCATATGAAAAGTCGTATCGGCGTGATACGGGCCGATACGACTTAAGGATAGCATACTTGCGACATGACTCACAGCGACAACCGGCGCGCTTATCCCTTACGGCCATATCATTGGCGGAGTCAACCGTGGAAGTCAATGACAATGTTTTAGCGGTCTCACTGCGGTATCTCTCTTTGTATGCCATATGTTATTTTACGCCAAAATTCTTTAGCATTTCACTTACGGCGTGTTGCGTTTCCACCGTATCATAGCGCAGATACCCCAGCGCATAATATGATATAAGATTACGGATCAAATCTTTAGCCATGTTCGCGGTAAGATAGTTAAGTTTGTTGTCCGTCCGGGTGATTGCGAAATACGGTACATGTGCGCCGCTATCATATTTCGAGGATATGAAAACATACCCACAACGCAAATCGACATACACGCCGCGTTCGTTTTGCAACCATCGAAAAACATACGTAAGCTTTGCATGTCCGTGCGGTTTTTCGATAAAATCAGTGTCATGCCGTTTGAACCTGTTTTTAGCGGTCACGTCAGCGTTGTTCTTCAACATGCGTCCCGATACTGTGTTTTTCGTTTTCTGCTCGGCGTACACGTCATCACGGACATAATCGAACAGACATGTTTTCCCGCCCAGCCATTGCAAACCGTGCTCAGGTTCCAACGGTACGTCATAATGCTGGAAATACGGATTAAAAACGTCGCAGGCATTACCCAGCAGAAATACTCTCGGCTTGCGCAATCCCGTATCATCAGCGCGTTCTCGTGTGACGGTATCCACAAGTTTCGCCAATTGCTCAAACTCGTTTTTCAGATACGTGTGATATCTATCATCGTTATCTATGATAATTTCATCCATGCAGATATTGCGCACGTTAACATAAGTGCTCTTCTTTTTCTGCTGTTGTAATGACAACGGGATAAAATAGCCAATTGTTTTCCACGGGTTTTCTTTTTTACCGGTTTTCTTTCTGCGTATTTCCGCTATTTTATTAGTTGTGCGAAATTCATAATCGGGAAAAATATTATCTTGTACGATACGACTAAAATAGTTCGCCGCGACATCGTTGTTTTCCTCACGAAACCGTGTCACTTCCACAAAACAATAGCCGTTTTTCAAATAATCTTCTATCATGTATTTTCGTACACCGTATGTCTTGCCTAAACCACGCGCGCCGATAATCATATTAACATCTGCGTTACGCGGCAATATCAACGTCTTAAGTCGATCATAATAATATTTCGCCATCAATACTCACAATCATAGGTCTGCCGTCCCGCACAATAAGCTCGCGCGGTAATGTCTCAACATTCCTATTATATACATCCCGCATGTATGCAAGATTCTCACCGTTGGCTTGTTTGTCCGATTCCCCTATCCATCTGCCGGACGGATACAACGCTATCGCCTCGGACACGTCAACATGATATGTCGCACCCCGATAATCGGTGACGACACCGACGTACCTATCCCACACATGTGGACGGTTGCGTTGCAACGTATGGCAAATCTCATAATCGATCAACACGTCATAACCCAGTGCCGCCCGTATCGTTTCCGCGAAACCGTGACCCATGTGCATAATGTCCTCGATACAGTTCTCAATAGTGTACACGCCGTCAGGCCGTGGTAAGCCCGCGCAAGTGACATGCACGCGCCCGGACATATCCAGACTTACACGCGCCTTGTTCCACAGTTCCACGTGTTCGGCGTAACGAGTGGTGCCGCCACAGTCCTCAATCTCGAACTTGCCGATATGGTCAAGCGTTGACGCCATGTCGGGCGCGGTGTTTCGGACGCGCCGCATGGTAAGATTGATTGCGTTTTCTATCGCTGTGTGCAATGGTTCGAGCGCGTCCAACAGTTCCGTATCGGTCACGTCATTGGCGCAACTGATTTTAAGACTGTCTGTATCACCGCCCGTGACGGTGACGCGATTTCCGAAACGCCGATATATCAGCATCATGGCTATCACTAGATGCATACGTGACCCGGCTACAATTCGCATGCCGTACGTGTACAGCACGCGCGGTGTCTTCGGACGCTTTTTCGCGAAATTCTCGGGAGTGCATACAGTGTTTTTATCTACTTCCAATTCACCGGATTCCGTCACACGGTAATCTGCTTTCATGACATCTTGCGCCTGAGTGCCATAGATACCATTGAATTGTCCTTTAACGGTGCTACCGTAATAGGATTGCAAAAATTTCACGCTCAACGCACCCGTCCTAGCGTCACGTGCGATTCCCTCGGGTATCGACTCGGGTATATCACCCGTATACGGTGTTCCCGCATGATAATGTTTAATCAGATTTTTAACATCAGTTTTCCGCGCGAACAACATATTGGATTGCAATGTCACGTAATCGGGCGGTACAATCGTCTTAGTGGTGGCCTCACCATACAACACACGCATTTCGTCAAACTCATACACCTGTGCCACGTTCCACAGCTCAATTTCATTAACGTGCAAGATACATTCATCCGCCTGATACAATTTCCCAAAAGCAAACGTCGGATTAACGGCACTATCAACGTAGCCGTGCGCCCTAATACTGTTTTCTTGCGTTTTCGCGCGTTCGTTGTTGCTGTAATCGGTGTCCGCTTGCAACGTTTTCACGAACTTGGAACGTGGGCAGATTGCAATACCCCAATCGGCAAAACACGTGTTTGCCCGTAATCTAAGGTTTGTAAAACTTATCGCAACATGCACCCCCATGCGAAACGGGTCACTATAATTACGCAATACATCTTCAAGCGGCATACCAACGATATATTCACACGCGAATTGCAAAAGTTCCGGCGGGGCAACCGCGAATTTAACCGGCAAGCGTCGCCCGTTGATAAACGCATGATGCATTGACGTAACGTCAAGAGACGCCACATTATCAACGACAACGCTAGCGGTTTTAGCACTCGTAAAAGTCAAACCGCCACGAAAACATGCTTTACGCAACGCATAGGCCTCATAATTTTTAGGAAACTCTTGATTGCACGTCATTTCATACGCGCGTTGCAACGTGATTTTCTTACCGCCTTGCAACGTGACGCGCCGTCCGCCGATCTCACGGCGCGCCATCTGCCGAACAAGTGACGTTTTGGTCAGCACGCGGCACCCCAGCATGTCAGGCGTGAGCCAATGGTTCGCGCGCAATAGCCATTGCAGATACTGCGGTATCACCTGTACATCACGCCGCGCGTAAAACAATTCATCCTCGGTTAATGGCGTTTCGGGTGTACGTACCAGCGAATAATCCCAATCACCCACCGCTTTAGGCAGACCGCACGTCTCACCCATAGCGCGTAGGCCGCCCATTTCAAGGTAAAACGTATCCCAAAAACGGCACACCACATTACCATCCACGCACAAATCGAGCGTGTACACGCTAGTTGCGGTCTGCGCGTTGACCTCAATCGTATACGACTGCGCCAATTCCAACATGAGAGTATGCATGTCGAACATGAGATTATACGCCGCGATTATCGGCACATAACCATGAGCACGACCATACGTAATCAAGTCATCAATGTACGTCAACGCTTCGGACGTGCGCCGGTAAAAACGTACATCGTCCGTATCGGGCGTATACAGTCCCAACGGGGTCGCCCGCAAATCGTTGAAAATGTATAATATCGGATATGCGCGCGTTTCGGCACCCTCACCGATGTTCGTTGTTTCGGTATCAAATATCGCCGCAATTCTGTATTCTTTACGTGTTTTCATCGCACCACGTCAGGGGAAACCGCTATGAGCCATATCGGACTACCGCCGTCGGTATCCGTATAATCTTCCAATTCGCCCGTGCGCGCTTTCATGTTTTTGGCGTATTGCAACACTTTTTCATTTCGCGCCATAATGGTATCAAAAAGCTCACTCAGCGAGTCCGCGTCATATGCCTTCATGACAGTCTCCAATCGTTTGTCAGGCGAAATGTTCGGCTTCTGCCATATGTTTTGTGTGTATCGCCAAAAAATCTTGACTTTT
>ENA-OPVG01002147-OPVG01002147.1-human-gut-metagenome-genome-assembly--contig:-NODE-2147-length-12533-cov-2.092883_pt1 | contig 12533 bp, 10 predicted proteins | sample MGYA00241093_ERZ501975 | MGnify/ENA primary metagenome ERZ501975 (study PRJEB25962, sample SAMEA2042993) | human gut metagenome | biome: human gut; feature: human-associated habitat; material: faeces... | reverse complement strand
CGCTGCCGCATCCAACAACACCAATACACATGCCGACACATACTAGTATTGCCAAAATAAATTGTTTCATATCGTTCCTCCTCATTCTTTATTTGATATGCTAAGTGCACGAATTTCATCTACTATTTTCTCCGCCTCCGAAAGCACATTACCCGTATATTGATAAACAAAATATGGTTTTGCCCCCGGCACAAAACGAAGTTTTCTCCCCATCGATGCGATGAGTTTAGGAATTCCTTCCACATCAATTTTCGCCTGTGGATACATCGTAAACTGAAGCTGCTCTTTTTTACTTGCCACCTCCATAATAAACGCTTCATGCGCCTTCGCTTTCAAAATGGCAATATTCAAAAGATTCATTACACTCTTTGGCGGCTCACCAAAACGGTCAACCAACTCATCAATCATGTCTGTTTTTTCGTCTTCCGTCTCAAGTTCCGCAATTCTTTTATAAATGTCCAGTTTTTGGAATTCATTTTTAATATAACTGACCGGAATAAATGCGTCAACCTTTATTTCGACACTCGTTTCATATTCTTCCTCCGGCACTTCTTCTCCTTTGCACTTTTTCACCGCTTCATTGAGCATTTTACAGTACAAATCATACCCGACTGCTTCCATGTGTCCATGCTGGCTTGCACCCAAAAGATTACCTGCCCCTCGTATTTCCAAATCTCTCATGGAAATGCGGAATCCCGAACCAAGTTCCGTAAACTCCTTAATCGCCGCCAGACGTTTTTCTGCCACTTCTTTTAGCAATTTGTCCCGTTTATAAAGGAGAAATGCATAAGCCGTTCGGTTACTTCTTCCCACACGTCCGCGTAACTGGTAAAGCTGGGACAGCCCAAGCCTGTCAGCATCCTCAATAATAATCGTATTTACATTCGGAATATCAAGCCCGGTTTCCACAATCGTAGTCGCTACCAAAACATCAATCTCACCCTGGACAAACCGAAACATTGTCCGCTCAAGTTCGCGTTCATTCATCTGTCCATGGGCAAAGGCAACCACCGCTTCCGGCACAAGTTTCGCAATTTCATTTGCTACAATATCCATATTGCCAACACGATTGTATACATAGTACACCTGACCGCCTCTTCCGACTTCACGCAAAATGGCTTCTCTTACAATCGGCTCACTTTTTTCCATAACAAATGTCTGAATCGGCATACGGTCTACCGGCGGCTCCTCCAAAACACTCATATCGCGGATTCCAACCAAACTCATATGAAGGGTTCTCGGAATTGGTGTCGCCGTCAGCGTCAGCACATCAATATCATTTTTCATCTGCTTTAATTTTTCTTTGTGCGTCACACCAAACCGCTGTTCCTCGTCAATCATCAAAAGTCCCAGATTCTTATAAGAAACACTTTTGCTTAGAAGCCTGTGAGTTCCAATGACAATATCAACACTGCCCTTTTTCAAACCCTCAATCGTTTTTTTCTGCTCCGACGGTGTTCGCAGACGGCATAATAATTCCACGTTAATTCCGTAATCTCTCATGCGCTGTGAAAAAGTATTGTAATGCTGTGCCGCGAGAATCGTTGTCGGCACTAAAAAAGCAACCTGGCAGCCATCCATCACCGCCTTAAACGCGGCACGAATCGCAATCTCTGTCTTGCCATAGCCAACATCGCCGCAAATCAAACGGTCCATAATGCGGCTGCTTTCCATATCTGCCTTTGTCACCTCAATTGCCTTTAACTGGTCTTCCGTCTCCTCATATGGGAAAAGTTCTTCAAATTCTTTCTGCCAGACCGTGTCTTTTTCAAAACAATGTCCTTTTTTTGCCTGCCTTTTGGCATACAGTTCGACAAGCTCTCCGGCAATCTCCTTAACCGCACCTTTCACCCTCGTTTTGGTCTTTTTCCATTCCGGCGAATTCAAGCGGTTCAGCTTTGGAACTTTGGCATCACTTCCCGCATATTTCTGCAGCACTTCAAGCGATGTCGCAGGCACATACAAATTACTTCCTGCCGCATACGCCACCTTGAGATAATCTTTTGTCACATGGTCTTTTTCAATTTTTTCAATTCCCTGATAAATGCCAAGGCCATGATTTTCATGAACTACATAATCACCGATTTTTAAGTCGTTAAAACTGTGAATCGCAGCACCATTATACTGCTTTACTTTTCGTTTTTTCTTTTTCTTTGCGCCGAAAATATCACCTTCTGTGACAACGACAAAACGAAGCGTGGGATACTCAAATCCTCTTCGCAGATTTCCTCTTGCCACCATGATTTCTCCCGGCATGATTTCACGCTCAAAATTTCCTTCATAAGATGCCGTCAAATCAAAATCCTGCAAGTCCTCACACAGTCTGCGCCCTCTTGTCTCCGACCCAGACAGCAAAAGCACACGGTATCCGTTTTTCTTAAACCGCTGTAAATCCTTTGCCAGCATCGAAAAATTATTGTTATAGGAAGGTGCCGCCTGCACAGAAATGAAAAATTTGTGCTTCACGGTCAAATCGGAAATCGGCGTATCAAGGGTCGTCAGCAAAACAAGCGGATTGTCCTGCAGCCGTTTCATCACTTCCGGTAAAGAATACAAAATGTCCATCTGTCGGGGCAGAATATATCCCTTTTCCAACCTCGTACTCATGCTCTCTCGAAACTCATATTCCACCGTCTCCGCACGCTCTATTAAACGCGCCGGCTCATCAAGAAAAACAAGTGTTTTTCGATGCGCAAAATAATCAAAAAAGGAAACGACGTGCTTTTCAAAATACAAAATATAACTTTCAAGATTTACCATGCCGTGATAAGCATGAAATGTTTCCTCAAAACTCTCAATGTTCTGGCGAAGTCTTGCTGCTTCTTCATTTTTCCCCTGCTCTTTTAACTCTTTTACGGTCTTTTCCATATCAAGCCGTATTTCCCTAAAGCCTCTCACCGCGGTATCTTCGGTCATAAACACTTCTGCCGCCGGGTAAATTTCGATTTCCGAAAGGTCTTCCACGGAACGCTGGCTCTCCACATCAATCCGGCGAATCGTATCAACTTCATCATCCCACAAATCAATTCGGCACGGGCACTCCTCAGTCAAAGGATAAATATCTATAATCCCGCCCCTTACCGAAAATTCGCCTTCACCTTCCACCTGGGAAACATTTGCATATCCCATTGCGGAAAGTTTATGCTGCATCTCTTCTAAATCAAGCAAATCACCCGGTTCAATCCGAATCCGCTGGCTTTCATATTTTTCATAAGGTACACAGGCATCCATACCCGCATCAATCGTCGTGATAATAGTCACCGGTTTGTCTCCGGCAAGCGCCTGAATTGCCTTTAACCGCTCTGCCACAATGGCACTTCCGTGGACGTCTGCACTGTAGAAAATCAAATCCTTCGCCGGATAATACATCACATTTTTATCATACAAACGATAATCCTCTAAAAGCTCTCTGGCACGGATTTCGTTGTACGTGACAATTAGGCGGACGTCAGCCAAATCTTCCATGCCGTAAATCATATGACACTTCTGTGCTTCCATACCGCCCACTACGGTAACCGGAGTCTCCCCCTTATCAACCGCAAGCCTTAATTGGGTATATTCCTCCATTTCACGGAGGGGTGCTAATAATGTCTCCACCGTTTACTCTCCTACTTTCTTTCCATTTACCGCATTCATTGCCGTCTTTACATCTTCCTGCAAAATGGCCAGAAGTCCCTCTTCTGCCAATGCAAACACATCGCGGATTTTTGCATCATCTTCTTTGCTAAAACGTCCCAACACATGTTTTACCAAATCTCCATTTTCCGGTTTTGCCCCCACGCCAATTTTAATTCTCGGAAATTCCTGCGTTCCCAGATGGGCAATGATATTTTTGATTCCATTGTGGCCGCCCGCGCTGCCTTTTTTGCGGATCCGGATGCCGCCCGGAACCAGGCTGATATCGTCATAAATCACGATAAACTCCGATGGATCTACCTTATAATAATCCATCACCTGACGGATGCACTCGCCGCTCAGGTTCATATACGTCTGCGGCTTTACCAGAATGACCTTATTTCCCTCGATCACGCCTTTTCCGATCAGTCCCTTAAATGCTTTCTCCCGGACATCAATGTTATACTTGTCCGCCAGCGCATCCAGCGTCATAAATCCCACATTGTGGCGGGTTCCCTCATATTCTCTTCCCGGATTTCCAAGTCCTGCAATTACATACATAATTCTATTTCTCCCTCTTTTTCTATAGTATCAAAAATACCAGATTCTTCACTCATCGTCTTTCTCAAAAAGCCAAAACAGACACGACTTTAAGCGTTAAATCCTGAAACTGCCACTTTTTCAAGCTGTTTCAGGATCTAACGCACTTATTTTTCTGGATACTTTTAAAGTTACTGTTCACGGATAGGCACTTTTGGAATCGAAAGTGCCGTAAGTTTTGGGGTCGTGTAAATAAGAAGTTACTTTCCCTTCACAACCTCAACCGCCTTCTGCAGCTGATTATCCTTCTCCTCTGGAATCACGACTTCCTGCGCCGCCTCTTCATCCAGCTCCACCTCGAGATCCGGCTCGATGCCTTTTCCATGGATATCATTTCCATTCGGCGTATAATAATGGTCGGTCGTCAGCTTGATCGCGCTTCCATCCGAAAGCGGCATCAGCGTCTGCACGATACCTTTACCGAAAGTCTTCGTTCCGACGATCGTCGCCACGCCGTAATCCTTCATCGCACCGGTAAATACCTCCGACGCGCTGGCGGAATTGCCATTTACCAGCACAACCATCGGGATCTCCAGGCTGTGTCCATCCTCAGCGTCGTATGTCTCCTCCGTGCCCTTCTTATTTGCCACGGTCAGGATCCGTCCGCCATCCTTCAGGATATAATCCGCCATCGAGACAACCGTTGTCACCTCGCCGCCCGGGTTGTTCCGCAGATCGATGATCAGGCGCTTCATGCCCTCGCCCTGCAGTTCCTCGATCTTGGATTTAAACTGATCAGCAGTCACACGGTCAAACTCTGCAACGGAAATATATCCGATCTCTTCATCCAGCATCTTGCCTGACACCGTCTGCACATCGATCGGTCGGCGGGTCAGGGTGATATCCTTGTACTCGTCGCTATTTTCACGATAAACCGTGATCGTCAGCTGGCTGCCTTCCTCGCCCTTAACGTAATTATTGACCAGAAGCGACAGATCCATGCCAATCACCTCGGTGCCGTCTACCTTATAAAGCGCATCACCCGGAAGGATGCCTGCCTCCTCGGCCGGGCTGCCCTCAAAGACGCGCACGATCGTGCTGACGCCGGTCTGGACATTCTGGGATACCAGAGCACCGATGCCGCAGTAAGAACCATTTGTCTCATCCAGGAAGCTTGTCAGCTCGTCCGGCGTATAGTAAACCGCATACGGATCATTTAAACCACTCAAAAAGCCCTGATAAATGCCGGCTTCCTCCTCGGATGTATCAATTTTTTCCTCAAACAGGTACTTTTTATCGATAATATCCTGTATCTGCTCCAGCTTTTTCGTGACATTCTCAAAATTGACCGGCTCCTGTGCCTGCGACGGTGTTCCCTCGGTCTGTACCTGTACCTGTGTCTGGTTATCGATCACACGGCGTCCAAACATGTAAATACCCGCCGAAGCACCGACCGTGATCAGACACACCAGTGCTGTCACCAGCACACCGACCATCACACCGCGCCAGAATTTATTTTTACTGTCCATCTCTTATGCCTCCTGATTCCTGTCTATTCCTTCCGGATTTCATCTTTTGCAGCCACCTGATACTTTCCGCACTACGGACTTACATAGCTCGAAGGGTTTACATAACTTCCGTTCTTGCGGACTGCAAAATGCAGATGAGAACCTGTCGAATATCCGGTCGAACCTACCTTCGCGATCGTCTGTCCGGCTTTTACCGTATCCCCTGCCGATACCAGAAGCTGGGAACAGTGCATATACACGGTTGAAAGTCCATTTCCATGGTTGACCACAACATAATTTCCAGCCGAATAACTGTAGGTTGCAATCGAAACCGTTCCTCCGGCGGCTGCCACGATGCTGCTGCCGGTCGAAGCGCTGATATCAATGCCCTTATGGTTCGAGGACGCGCCCGCCGTCGGTGATTTACGTTTTCCGAATCCAGATGTAATGCGTCCGCTTGCAGGGCACGGCCAGCGCAGCGAAGAACTTCCCGTCGAAGTAGTAGTCGTACTGCCAGTATTCCCTTTCGCGGTCGAATTATTCGTCTTTCCCGCTGCGGCGGCTTTTCTGGCAGCTTCCTCTGCCGCTTTTTTCGCCGCCTCTTCCGCTTCCTTCTTCTTAATCTCCGCCTCCATCTGCACGATCTTGGCTTCCTGCGCCTTGATATCGTCCTCATACGCCTTCGCCTGCGCTGATTTCTCGCCGATCTGCGCGTTGACGTTCTGGAGTTCTTTATTTTTTTCATTCAGGAGAAGCTGAACTGAATCCTGCTTTGCCTCCGTCTGCGTCTTCATCTCCTGCAGCTCCGCCTTCTCCGTCTCCAGCTTTTTCTTGCTGTCCGCGATGGACTCTTTCGTCGCCACATACTGGTCGAGCATCTTCCGGTCATACTCCGAAATCTTTGAAACATACTCTGCCCGGTTTAAAAGTTCTGAGAGCGAACGGGCTTCCAGAAGCAGATTTAAGTAGCTGCTGTCGCCCTTCTCATACATATATTTGATACGCATTTTCATCGAAGCATACTGCTTTTTTTCGGTTTTCTGCGCTTCTTCCAGCTTTACCGCCGTCTCATCGATGCTTTTCTGCTTGCTGGAAATATTATTTTCCAGCTTCGTGACCTGCGACTGCAGATCATTCATCTTCGTGTCCAGCTCCTTGACATAGCTCTCGGTGTTACTTTTCAGCCCCTGAAGGCTTTTGATCGCCTCCTCGGTCTTCTTTTTCTCCTGTTCCAGGGCGCTTTTCTTATCCTTGGCGCTGCTTACATCCTTTTTCGTCGCTGCCGCCACCGAGGTCAGTACTGGGGAAGACGCCAGCGCCGCCGTCACAAGGAACAGAGCCGCACGTATTTTCAATCCCTGTTTTTTCATGTTCTCATCCTTTTTACCGCAAATTTCCGCTGCCGCCACAGCAGCCGCCAATGTTTCTTACACCTTTAAATGTCTGCGGATCGTAAAGAAACTTCCGACAAAACCGATTCCCACGCCCAGCGCCATCGCCACGGCTACCATGCTCGGGAAAATGGTCTGAATCGGGATAAATTCAATCAGGTTCGACAAGATATCAAACCGTTCCATCATATATACAACCGCCTGGCGGTACAGAAAATACGTGATCGCCAGCGGAATCAGCGCGCCAACCAGACCGATCATCACACCCTGTACAACGAACGGCGCACGGATCATGAAATTCGTCGCACCGATCAGGCGCATGATCCGGTTTTCCTCCCGTCTAAATGCAGCTGCCGTCGTGATCGTATTGCTGATAAGGAAGATAGCAACTGCCAGCAGAATGGCGATGATCACCGCCGACAAAAGTCCCAGCATCTTGTTGAAGCTCGAAAGCCCGGACGCCGTATCGCTCGAATAATTGATCTTCCGGATTCCCTGCACCGTGCCAAGCCATGCAACCATGTCATCCTGCATGTCAATGTCTTTCAGATAGATCTCGTAGGACGCCGAACCGGCTAACGGGTTGTCATCCGCAAATCCTTCTGCCAGATCCTCGACTCCCTTAAAATATTCTTTCTTAAAATTCTCCCATGCCTCCTCGGCAGAAACATACTTTACTTCCTTGACCTCATCGCGTGAGCGTATCTCATCCCCGATTTTCTGTATATCGTCCTCACTCATATCTTCATTGAAGAAAACCGTGATTCCTACTGTAGATTCTGCATTCCGCACCATATACTGTACGTTGGCAATCAAGCCAAAAAACATACAGAACAGGAAAATACATGCCGAAATAATCGCCACCGACGCCAGTGAAAACCAGATATTCCGGATGATATTGCGCATGCCCTCCTTGGTGCAGTAAATCAATGTACTAATTTTCATGCCAGATACCGCCTTTTTGATCTCCCGTCAGCACGCCGCGCGTCAGCGTGATCACACGTTTTCCCATCTCTGCTACGATCTCCCGGCTATGCGTTACCACAAGCACCGTCGTCCCGCGCCGGTTTATCTCCTCCAGAAGCTCCATGATCTCCATAGAATTATGTACATCCAGGTTTCCCGTCGGCTCGTCCGCCAGAAGTATCTCCGGCGAGTTGATCAGCGCACGGGCAATCGCAACACGCTGCTGCTCGCCGCCCGAGAGCTGGTTCGGGTATGCTTTATATTTTGAAGAAAGCCCTACCAGTCGGAGCATTTCCGGCACATTTTTCTTAATCTCACGGGGCGATACGCCGATGACCCGCTGTGCAAACGCGACATTTTCATATACTGTTTTATCCTTCAACAGACGGAAATCCTGAAACACCATTCCCAGCCGTCTGCGGTACTTCGGAATGTAGCGTCTCGGCATCTTTTCCAGATCCATATCGTTGACGATAATCTGGCCGGAAGTCGGCTCCAGCTCCTTCAAAAGAAGCTTTAAAAGCGTCGATTTGCCGGAACCGCTTCGTCCCATGATGAAAACAAACTCGCCGTCCTGAATCTGAATATTGATTCCCTTTAAGGCTTTATTCCCCGTCTTGTACGTCTTGGTGAGATTTTTAACCTCTATCATGCGTAAATCCTCTTTTTCAATTCTCCAAATGAAATTGCTGCGGCAAAGGCAATCTTCCTCCCCGCCACAGCAATTTGGATTAATAATCCAGGTTTTCCATATATTTCATATATTTTACAACCATCAGGGCAATCTTAAATGTGATCGCATCCTCAAATACCCGCAGATCCAATCCCGTGCTCTTCTGGAGCTTATCCAGACGGTATACCAGTGTGTTGCGGTGGATGTAAAGCTGTCGGGAAGTCTCTGATACGTTCAGGCTGTTCTCGAAGAACTTGTTGATTGTCGTAAGAGTCTCCTCATCAAACTCATCCGGCGATTTGCCATCAAAAATTTCCTTGATAAACATCCGGCACAGCGGCAGCTGATAGATCAGACGTCCGATTCCCAGCTTGCTGTATGCGACCACATTTTTGCTGCTGTAGAAAATCTTTCCTACATCCAGCGCCATCTTCGCCTCTTTATAAGAACGCGATACGTCCTTGATCTCGTTGACGATCGTACCGAATGCCACGCTGACACGTGTCAGTGACTCGGTATTGAGCATATCTACGATCGATGTGGCTGTCTTTTCCAGATCGTCGTACGTCTCGCCCGGCTTCACTTCCTTGACTAGAATAATGTTCTTCTCATCCACTGCCGTGATAAAATCCTTCGTCTTGGTCGAGAACAGGCTGCGGACGGTCTCAAGTGCATTCACATCCTTCTCATGCTGCGTCTCAATGATAAATACGATCCGCTTGACGTTCGTCTCGATGTGCAGCTTCTTCGCACGGTTATAAATGTCAACCAGAAGCAGGTTGTCAAGCAGCAGGTTCTTGATAAAATTGTCCTTGTCAAAGCGCTCCTTATAAGCTACCAGCAGGTTCTGAACCTGAAATGCCGCCATCTTGCCGACCATGTATACGTCGTCGCTTCCGCCCTTGGCAAGAAGTATATATTCTAACTGGTGATCGTCAAACACCTTGAAAAACTGATATCCCTGTATCACCTGGCTGTCCGCCGGAGAGTCTACGAAAGCCAGAATTGCACTCTCATATTCCTCAGCGCCAGTAAATGTGGATGCCAGCACCTTGCCTTCCGTATCACAGATACAGAGATCGACACGCGTAATTCCTTTTAACCCCTCAATGTTTGTCTGGAGTATCTGGTTCGAAATCATATTCCTCTCTCCTTTTCTTTTATCCTCCGTCCAGCTGTGTTTCCGGGTCTTTCAACCTGTCATTCCCCAAACCCGTTTGTTACCCCTCCGGCAATCTGTGCCTGTGGACCATAACCGTTCCCCATCTGAATCTTGGACGGATCTTTCCCTTTATTTTAAAGCAAAGTGACGAAAAAAAAAAGAGGGCGGACGAAAAAAAGTGAATTTTTTCGTCATTTTGCCCTCACACGCCGGGATTTTCACAGACTGGGACTTGTTTTTCCGGCGAAATTTTCCAAATATGCGATTCATTCTTATTTTGCTGCGATCGCTTCCATCTCCATCAGGACGCCCTTCGGAAGTTTAGATACCTCGACGCAGGAACGTGCCGGGCATGCGCCCTCGAAATATTTCGCATAGATTTCATTTACTTTTCCGAAATCATCCATGTTCTGGATAAATACGGTGGTCTTTACAACCTGCTCCATGGAAGCACCTGCTGCCGCCAGAAGATTCTTTACATTGGTTAAAACCTGCTCTGCCTGAGCCTCGATTCCCTCCGGGATCTCGCCGGTTGCTGGATTGACCGGAATCTGACCGGATGCAAATACCATTCCATTTACCTCGATTGCCTGGGAATACGGGCCGATCGCTGCCGGTGCATTGGTTGTGCTGATTACTTTCTTCATGTCAAATCTCTCCTTTGTCTTTTATTTTAAACGGATAGAATCTTCGTTTACCTCTACTTTTCCTTCTTTTAAAAGGTGTCCAACCGCACGCTTGAACGCGTTTTTGCTTAGATTAAATTCGCGGCGGATAATCTCCGGCTCCACGCGGTCATTGAACGGCAGAACGCCGTTTTTTTCTTTCAGACGTGCCAGCACCGCCTCGGCATCCGCATTCATCTGACGGTACGCCACCTCGCGCAGGCTCAAATCCATTTTTCCATCCTCGCGCACCTTCGTCACGCGTACCTTTAAAACCTCGCCCAGACGGCATTTTCCATACAGCTCACGGTTCGGAATCAGACCGAAATAGCGGTCTGCCACTGCCACGAACACGCCCAGATTTTCATTAATCTCATAGACGCGTCCCTCGGTCCACTCGTCCTTCTTGTACGGCGCATCACTGCAAAGATACGAATATACCTTCATCGTCGCCGCCAGACGACCGCTCTTATCGATATACAGCGCTACCAGGCACTCTTCCCCGGCGCGAACCGGATATACCTGCTCTTTAAACGGGAGCAGCAGATCTTTTTCCAACCCCATATCGAGAAAGGCGCCGATCTTCGATACATCCTTGACCTTCAAAACCGCCGTCCCGCCCAGTTCCAGCTTCGGCATCGAGGTCGTCGCAATCAGGCGATCCTCGGAATCTTTATAAATAAATACCTTGAGCTTATCGCCCACTTTTGTGCCCTCCGGCACCTGTTTCTTCGGAAGCAGGACCGCCGCCGCGTCATCTTTCTTCTGTCCCAGATACACGCCGAAGTTTTTCTCCCGCACTACCATCAGTTCCTGTACTCTTCCCAGTTCAATCATGTCATTCGTCCTCTCTTTTCTGCCGATCTCTTTTTTTATTTAACGGTTGCATTTTTCATTCACTGGCAGACAATCCGCGCCGAATCTTTCTTCGGCTGCAATGATTCAGTTTTTTCACTGCTACATACAAACTCTTTACAAACCAGTCTTTGCCAGCCACAAATTCGCATACACCTGACCTTCCGCATCCTGCAGCGATACCACGTATCCTTCCGGCACCTGCGCCAGCTTCGGGTACATCACATCCCCAAGCACTGCCGCCTTCCGGTACTCCACCCGCAGTTCTCCGAGCGCAAAGTCCACAGGCAGCAATTCACGCGCAATCGCCACATACTGTGCATTGTTCACGTGCCGGTTCGTATCGAGATGATGGCGTTCCACCGTGACCGGCGCCGCCGTCTCATACGTCTCAGGCAGGCGGATTTTCTTCGGCGCTGGCGGCATTGCAAGCGGTTTATCTTCAATCTGGTAGCCCTCCAACTGGCTTTCCGGCACCCGCACCGGGCATCCTTTTTCCAGATCGTAGTAAAACCAGGTCGAATCCGCCCGCACCAGCGGGTTTCCCATCTCATCCTCGATCGTGAAATTCCGGTAGCCATAGATTCCCTTAAACCCATACGGCCAGGTCGAAATACGGATCCGCTCGCCAAAATGCGGCTGTCTGAGAATCTCTATCTGCCATCCGCTCAGCCACCACGCCCGTTTTTCCTCATTCAGATAGGAAATTCCGAGTTTCAGATCCTCCGACTGGAACGTCGAACAATCCTGAAGATAATTCATGATTCCCACCACAGAAAGATTTCCCTCTTCATCCGTCTCACTGTACCGGACCCGGCTGTCAAATGTATACATATCGCTCTCTTTTCCTTTCCGGCTTCCGGCTCCCCGCACCATCTCCGCGCATCCGCCATCTGCCGTTTCGTCCTATATTGCCTTAACATTCTGTCATGAAACTCATTATATCCGATTCGAACCACGTTGTCTACTTACAGACCCAGAATATTGCAGAATTTGCCGGACGCATGGCGCGGTTTCTGCCACAGCAGCCGCCCAAACAAAAAAAATTATCAAAAAAGCGAAAAAAGTAGTTGACGAATCTGTTCCCTTACAGTATAATACAAATCGTTCAATTCATTGGGCTATCGCCAAATGGTAAGGCAACGGACTCTGACTCCG
>ENA-OPVG01002144-OPVG01002144.1-human-gut-metagenome-genome-assembly--contig:-NODE-2144-length-12542-cov-2.154881_pt1 | contig 12542 bp, 10 predicted proteins | sample MGYA00241093_ERZ501975 | MGnify/ENA primary metagenome ERZ501975 (study PRJEB25962, sample SAMEA2042993) | human gut metagenome | biome: human gut; feature: human-associated habitat; material: faeces... | reverse complement strand
AGACCATCCTGTACGAAAAATAGATCATATATAGGAGGTGGTATATCCGAAACCGGGATATTGCGGGCAAATCTGTATCGCTATGCTCAGCGGTCTTCCTATAGAAGAGGTTATCGACTTCATGCAGACGAAGCCATGGCAGTGTTCCTTATCGAGAGTGATGGAGGCATTGCATTATTTTGGTATATCTCATGAGGATAGGATGACCTACACAAGAGGAAAGGCCTTTGCATTTCCCAAATGCTGTATCGTTACGGTACGGGATAAACCAAAGAACCATCTTGCTTTATATTATAACGGAAGATTTTTTGAAGCAAGACATATTGAATTTGAGGATATTATCGGCTATCTGACTATCCATACGGGATAACCCAGTGCCCGGGATACACATGTGCTGCTGATGCAAGCTGTATGAAATAAACTTAGGATATAAATGTCTTTACAAAGGCTAAAGGAGAAGGCGAATGGAAAAATACAGATACATGATGATGCTTAAAAAAAGCAAGACCTACAACAGAATGACAAAGAAGGCTGTTACGGAGCATGTGGAAAACATAAGAGGACTGGATGATGCGGGAAAATTGGAAATCTGCGGTGTGTTCAAGGGATATCCGGGAATGGCTGGCATGTATATTCTGAAAACAGACAGTCGTGAGGAAGCGGAAGCGCTATGCGAACAGGAGCCGCTGGTTATCCAGGGATATGCCACCTATCAGCTGGTTACCTTGCAAATTGCGGATCGTGAGAATAATTATTTATTATAATCATATGGTGATATGTGTTTCATGTAAATAAAGAAATGGCATGGACTACATGGATCTCAATAAGCTGGATCATGATCAAGAACAGGGGCTGATACATCGTTCAAACGGTGAATCTGGGCCCTTTTTTTGATGTAAGAAGCAACCATAGCGGCATCGCATACTTTTCCACTGTTTACAGGCGCTATCAACTGCCTCCGGGCAAGCGTATAAACACGGATAAAGGGAAAATCCATTAGAAAAATTACAAAGATGGCTTGCTGTATTACAATTATGAAAGGTGAATGTAAGGGACATCCATGGCACACTTCTGTGAAATTTTCTATAATTTCTGTAGAGATGAGGTGCTGCTATGAAATTTTCAAAATTGGCTTTACGAAATGTAAAGAAAAGCTATAAGGATTATTTTGTCTACTTTATGACACTGATGTTTTCCGTATGTCTGTTTTACACCTTCAATTCCTTTTCCTCTCAGGAGCAGGTATTGAATCTGAGTACGTCGCAGTCAACCGTACTGAAGACGGTCGGACAGTTTATGAATGTACTGTCTGTGTTTGTCGCAATCGTTTTGGCTTTTTTGATTCTGTATGCGAATAACTTTCTGATTCGCAGAAGGAAGCAGGAGTTTGGAATTTATATGCTGCTGGGAATGCCGAAACGGGATATCTCCAGAATTCTTGTATATGAAACAATGGCAGTCGGATTTCTTTCTCTGCTGAGCGGTCTGTTGCTGGGTGCGCTATGCTCCCAGCTGCTGGGAATCTTCAGCGCTGGAATGCTGCAGGTATCGATGAGCTTTCGTGTAATATTTTCCATACCGAGTGCAATAACAACAAGTATATCCTTTACGGTGATATTCGTTATTATCATGCTGTTGAATACCAGAGTGATCGCAAAGGTGAAGCTGATTGATCTGCTGCAATCAAAAAAGAAGATGGAAAAGGCAAGAATCCGCAGACCATGGATGTCCGTGCTTGTTCTGCTGATTTCTCTGACGCTGCTTGCAACGGCCTATTATCTGGCAACATCCTCGCTGCAGACATTTGCTGTCATGCTTGTACCGATTCTGGTGATTGGCGGTATCGGGACAATCCTGTTCTTTATGTCTCTGTCCGGCTTTCTGTTACAGTTTATCCGTCTCAGCAAGCGTACCTATTACCGCAACCTGCATATGGTTGTTTTGCGGCAGATCAACGCGAAAATCAGCTCTGCAAGTACCTCTATGGGAATCGTCTGTCTCATGCTGCTGCTTGCTATCGGTGCATTGTCCTGCGGCTTTTCACTGCATCACAGCCTGGTTGACAGTGTGGATCAGACGACACCGTATATGTATACGTACATGCAGGACGAAAATATAAGCGAAGAAGCTATGAAGCAGCTGCTGAACGTGCAAAAGGCCAAACGCTGGAACAGGGTGAATGTGTATACCGACAGGGATACACTGAAGGCGATTCTTCCGCTTATGGAAGACTATGATACCGGTAAGCTGTATGCCGGTGCACCTTTGGAATATATATCCGTGAGCGACTACAATAAAGCTATGGAATCACAGGGAAATAAGCCCGTATCCATTCATAACAAAGAAGCATTCTTCATTAGCGCAAAGGAAGATATTCTGGATGCTCTCACTGCCGTCGGTGATGCGCATAAGACGATATCCGTATATGGTCACAAGCTCAAGCTGGTAAACGCCCGGGAAACCTCCAGCTTTCTCTGCACCAGTCCCATGCCGGAAATCATGCTGGCAGTCGTTGTACCGGATGCGGTTGTACAATCCAAAGCACCCGTCAGGACCTACTGGAATATCGATCTTGCCAGGGAGGCGCAGGTTTCCGCATATCAAGCGCGGGTTGAAAAAAATATCACGGATTATGCCAGGCAGACAGGAATGCAGGATTACCGGTATTCCGGAATCACACGGGATGAGGTCAGGGAAAACTCTCTCGGCTCCGGTATGCTCTTTGTTTACATCGGCCTGTATCTGGGCATTGTATTCCTTGTCTCCAGTGCAGCTGTTCTGGCACTTCAGCAGCTGAGTGATGCGGATGACAGCAAATCGAACTACGACATCCTGCGTAAAATCGGTACACCGCAAAGGATGATAGATCATTCCATTCTGGGACAGATTGCCATATATTTTATGCTGCCGCTCAGCCTTGCCATTGTGCATGCTATGGTCGGTGTTCCTGTGGTATCCGGTGCCTTCTCCTTCCTGTTTGGACTGCAGAATATGTGGAAAACAAATCTGATGACTGCGGGTATCGTCCTGCTGATTTATGGGACATATTTCCTGATTACGTATTACGGATACCGCATGGCGGTGCAGGGTCCAAGACACAAGCAGAAGAAGCAGTAAGCTTAGCGGAGCAGCTCCCAGTCCTTTGTCTGATTTGACGGATACAGCATCCGACTATTAAGCGCAATACGCTGATTCATGCGATATCTTTCATGCTGCTCCTGAACGCTCTGCTCATGTGTGGAATTCGGAGAATACCTTAGAAGGCGGATTCTCTATTCGGTTGCAGTACGATGACATTTATAAAAAATTTCGGATTTAGGTAACTTTGCTAAGAGGAAGGTCTTAGGTGAGGAAAGATTATGAGGCAGGGTATCGCCGGGTGGAGAGGTTTTTGAGGGAATACACAGATACAGAGGACAGTAAAAGGATAGCCGCAATGTATGTGACAGATGCCTCCTATTGTGGAATACTCAATACTGTTGGATAATCTGGAAGAAGAGGCGTTTACTGTAAAGTATATACTGGTATTATATAAGGAATCAATTTCATTCAAATGAAGTCGATTCCTTTTTAGCATGCTTATCAGGACAACCAAAGCATGCGCTCTATTGAATATTCACCTTTATAGCCTCGTGTCTGAAAGGATATTCAGCATCCTCCTGAATGGTGCTATTGGACACCGAAATAACCTGAACATCATATGGCCCTTTGATATGGGGCTTTCATTTTTATTTGAGAAAGTCCTTTCAAAAAGGAAAACAAAAGGAAAGGGGAAAATGTTATGAGTGGTGATGATTTGTACTGTGCATGTGCATCAAGGGCAATCCTTAGTGACGGTTTGAGGAATGTTTTCCTTCTGAAGTGGTGATTGCGCGTGTAAGCTGTACGATGGGGTATATCCTACAGGATATACAGCTATGCAACCATCGCAATCGGGACCTCTTTCTGATATTTTATGAGGTAAGCCATCCGGAAACAGGCACATAAAAGAAGCGGAGGCGGAGAATCCTGAGCTGATAAGAAAAGGTCATTGCACACAGCTGCGCTATCAAAGCAGAATACACTTAAGGGAGAATGTTAGAGGAATAGCCAGCTGGTATTTCATAGTGATTGAAAATCAACATTGGATGAAAAAGGATACCTGTGTGCAACATGCAGGGGGATAAAGGCATGTAAGGCAACCTGCAATTTTAGCTCGTGCCATTTGTAAAACAGAGATAAGACTTATTGACAGATGATCGTTTGGGCAGTATAGTTAGGTTGCTAATAATTAGGATGCTAATTATGGAGGTGGCACTATGAAAACTGCATTTCACTTTATGATGTTTAAAACATTTCATGCACAGAGAAACAGAATCCGTCAAAATATGCAGGAATTCGGATTATCTCCCGGACAGCCAAAGGTTTTGCGCTATGTGGCAGCGAATCGCAACTGCATGCTGAAGGAAATCGCTGCAGCCTGTGATGTGGAATGTGCGACTGTATCCCGGATTCTCAATAATCTGGAGGAACAGAACATGCTGAAGCGCCACGTTGTGGAAACAAATAAGCGGGCTTTGTCCATGCAGATACTGCCTAAGGGAGAACAGGCACTGGCGGCTTGGGAAACACATTGTCATCAGGTGGAAGCCGAGTCCTTACAGGGCTTTAGTGAACAGGAAAAGGAACAGTTCCGGGAATATCTGGGTAGAATGTATCATAATCTGACTGGTAAACAGCTGGATTGATCATGAAGGAAGGAAAAAAGGAGGAAAACAGATGTTGAAACGAATGTGGCCCTATATGAGCCGATATAAAAAATATCTGGCAATCAGCTGCTTCTGCGTTGTTGCGGAAACAGTATTTGAATTGATTATACCGATCATCATGGCGGATATCATTGATATCGGTGTTGCGAATGCGGATAAGGATTACATCCTTATAAAGGGAGCGCAGATGATTGCCTGTGCATTGATTGCTCTGGTGCTTGGGATACTATATGCCCGATATGCCGCAACCGCCGGACAGGGCTTTGGTGCAGAGCTGAGAAAGGATGAGTTTGCGAAGGTGCAGAGCTTTTCCTTTGCGAATACGGATCATTTTTCCACATCCTCGCTGATAACCAGACTGACGAGTGATGTGACGATTTTGCAGACAGCAATCAGTAACGGAGTTCGTCCGATCGTACGATCCCCTGTTATGCTGCTGACCGCACTGGTGCTGACCTTCACCATCAATGCCCAGCTTGCCGTCGTCTTTTTGATTGCGATTCCCGTTTTAGGAATAGCGCTGTTTGTAATCGTGCGAAGGGTGGGGCCGCTGTATCGGCTGATGCAGGCATCCATCGATAAGGTAAATACCATCGTACAGGAAAATCTGAATGCAATCCGCGTTGTGAAATCCTATGTTCGCGGTACCTATGAAGAAGAAAAATTCGAAGAGGTCAATGACAGTCTGCGCTCAGCAAGTGAACGCGCATTTCGCACCTCTGTATGGAATCTGCCGCTGTTTCAGCTGGTTATGTATACCACGGTTGTTTGCATTATCTGGTTTGGCGGGAATATGATCTTCGCCGGTACGATGAAGGTGGGAGAGCTGACCGGATTTCTGAGCTATGTATTGCAGATTTTGAATTCTCTGATGATGATCAGCAATGTCTTTTTGATGCTGACAAGATCCATTGCCAGCGGTGAGCGTATTCTTGAGGTGCTGGACGAGGAGGTGGATATCCGTGATCTGCCACAGGCAACAGCGTCTGTGCAGCATGGGGATATCGCGTTTGATCATGTGTATTTCAAGTACAGGGAGGAGGCAGAGGAATTCGTTTTGAGTGATATAACGCTGCACATTGAAAAAGGCAGCACGGTCGGTATTCTCGGTGGTACCGGTTCTGCGAAAACCACGCTTGTACAGCTGATTCCACGACTTTATGATGTCAGCGACGGTGAAATTCGCATTGATGGGAGAAATGTTCGAGAGTATCCGGTGGAGCATCTGCGTGATGCCGTAGGAATGGTACTGCAGAAGAATACGCTGTTCAGCGGGACGATTCGTGAGAATCTGTTATGGGGTGACGCACAGGCCAGTGATGCAGATATAGCATGGGCATGCCGTATCGCATGCGTGGACGAGTTTATCAGCAGCTTTCCCAAGGGCTATGATACTGACCTTGGACAGGGCGGTGTCAATGTTTCAGGCGGACAAAAGCAGAGATTGTGTATCGCAAGAGCACTTTTGAAAAAGCCGAAAATTCTTATACTTGACGACAGTACAAGTGCCGTTGACACAGCCACAGAGGCTAAAATCAGACAAGCGTTTACAACGAGTTTGAAACACTCGACTAAAATAATAATAGCACAGAGAATTACATCCGTAATAGACGCGGATAAAATAATTGTGCTTGAGGACGGAAAGATTGTCGGTATGGGAAATCACAATGAACTTATGAAAAATTGTGAAGAATATCGCGATATTTACTATTCTCAAACAGATAAAGAAAAAGAAGTTTCTTAATTTGTACATCTTATCAGCCCACGATAAGAAATGTATTGACTATGTGGGCAGAAAGGCTATGGAAGTAAAATGCCTCCAATGGGACCACCGAACAGGAACAGAAATCAGAAAAAACAGAAACCTAAAAATACAAAGGCAACTGCAAAAAGACTGTTTTCGTATTTGGAACAGGAAAAGCATAAAATTGCGGCGGCATTTGTGTGTGTGTTGGTAAGTTCTGCGTCAACATTGTGCGGCTCGTATCTTTTAAGACCGATTATTAACGGACTTATCGATTCGACCAAAACATCTCAGCAGAAAATCACTTCGCTTATGGCAGGACTTGCACTTATGGCAGTGGTTTATGTACTCGGTGTCGGTGCGACATATTTGCAGGGACGTATTATGATTAGCGTTTCACAGGGTACTTTGAAACGTATCAGAGAGCATTTGTTCCGTAAGGTGCAGAAGCTTCCTGTCAGATATTTTGACACAAACCCTACGGGTGATATAATGAGCCGTTTTACTAATGACGTTGATATTATCGGCGAAATGCTTAATTCGACTCTTGTACAGATTTTCTCGGGTACGATAACTTTAATCGGTACACTTGCACTTATGCTTTACACAAACTGGGTGCTTGCGGTTGTGACGATTGTAGTATCACCGATTATTGCAAAAATCGGAACTGCCATAGCCGGTAAATCGCGAAAATATTTTATGAAACAACAAACCGACTTGGGTAAAGTAAACGGTTATATCGAAGAAACCGTTACAGGTCAAAAAGTTGTTAAGGTATTTAATTATGAAGAAAATGTCGTAAATGAATTTTCCGAGCTTAATCAAAGTCTTAGAAATTCACAGGTTAAGGCACAGTTTATAAGCGGAATTATGGGGCCTTGTATGAACGCAATGAGCCAGGTCAACTACACATTGACGGCTTGTGTCGGCTCGATAATAGCTTTCGCGTCACGTTGGGGCGGAGGTGTTCCGTTTTCCGCACTTGACATAGGCGGTCTAACTGTTTTCGTAAACTATTCAAGACAGTTTTCAAGACCTATAAACGAACTTGCACAGCAGGTTACAAATATTATGTCGGCACTTGCCGGTGCGGAACGTGTATTTAACGTAATGGACGAGGCGGAAGAAATAGATGACGGTAAAAAACTTGTACTTGATAAAGTACACGGTGACGTCTTGGTTGATGGTGTGACATTCGGATATAATCCCGATAAAACAATTTTGAAAGATGTTTCTGTTTTCGCCCACCCGGGACAGAAAATAGCACTTGTCGGTTCAACAGGTGCGGGTAAAACGACAATAACCAACCTGATTACACGTTTTTATAACATTAATAAAGGAAAAATCACTATTGACGGTGTTGACATTAAGGATATAAACCTTGAATGTTTAAGAGAAAACATCGCGATGGTTTTACAAGATACACATTTGTTTACAGGCACGATTATGGAAAATATCCGTTACGGCAGACTTTCGGCTACCGATGAAGAAGTTCGACAGGCGGCGAAAACTTCTTGTGCGGATATGTTCATAAAAAATATGCCTGAAGGCTATGATACAATGCTAAAGGGGGACGGTTCAAACCTTTCACAGGGTCAGCGTCAGCTTTTGAATATTGCGCGAGCCGCTTTGTCAAAAGCACCGATACTTGTGCTTGACGAGGCGACAAGCTCCGTCGATACAAGAACGGAAAAACATATCAATGAGGGTATGGACGCTCTTATGGAGGACAGAACCACGTTTGTTATAGCACACAGACTGTCTACAATTCGTAATGCGGACGCGATTATGGTACTTGAAAACGGTGAGATTATCGAAAGAGGTACTCACGAAGAATTGCTTGAAAAGAAAGGCAGATATTTTGAATTGTATACGGGACTCAAAGAACTTGATTAATTTATGCTATATGGCATAGAAAGGAATGGTCAGATAAAATGAAGGTATATCAGTTAATCTATACCTCTGTACAGCATAGCCTGTCCGATCCCGAACTTGGACTTGTCAATCAGTCGGGGCTGAGAGTGTTTTCATGCACACAGGGACTTACAAAGCAAAATATTGATGAAACAATAAGATTTGCTACTTACAGACTTCCGAAAAACAATGAAATTAAATATACACAGACACCTTGCGATCCGACAGTGCCTGAACTGTTTCCGAAAATTTTCAGAACGTTCAGACTTTCAGACGGAAGATATGTTGCAATGCAGATTTCTTATGCCGGTTATGATTTTGACGGTCAACCGGGCAATGTGTTTGCTCATGCATTTATATTTGATGATGTTGACGAAAACTTTTTGCCGGAAAGATATATCGGACATAAGCGTTACAGAACGCATCTTACCGAAAAGGATTTGAACGGTCAGATTGTTCATTATTTGAAACCGATTGATAATATCGCACCGTCTGAAGGTGTCGAAAATAAGGTTATCAACTTTATCGGCGAACATAAGTATGAATTGACTTATGTTTTAGACAGAGCGACAAGACTTCTGACTTCGGATGATATTAAAAATATATGTATCGCGGCAAATGACGCGGAAACGGTGCAAATGTATTTGCTTGCATTAAAGTGGATTTTACCAATCAGTCTTTCCGAAAACACAGGTATTTCAACGTATAACGTGTACTTACCGTCGGATAAACAAAAACAGATTGTGTTCCACGGAACTATAAAACAGCATAATAATATAACAGGTCAAGCCATTGAGGCGAGAAAAAATTGTATCTATATTGATATAGAAAATACAAAATTTCCGCATAGTGCAAAGTCAATGCTGTTGGGATTTGACATTGATAAACTTCGTGAAATATACAGAAAGTATCATTTCACGTCAATGACACAACTGCTTGACTGGCAGGCAACTTGGGAAAATACAACCAAAACGGGTATAGGCGGAAAACTTATTAAGCTAAAAAAATCGGCAGGCGACAATGCTTTCAAAACACGTGTGCTTGAACTTTATCCGGCTATAAACGACCTTAATATGAAAAACGTAAAATTTGAACTTTCAAAGATTATGTTTGACAATATTGAATTGTTCCCGAACGAAAAAGAACGCGTGACGGAAATTTATATGGGTCAATGTATCGAAAAACTTTGCAAAGGCGAGAATGTTGAATTTGTAAATCCTTTGGGCAATGGCGAAAACGCAAAAGAACAGGCAAATGCGATAAGAGCAAAGCTTTCGATTTATATGAATTTTGTTCGTGAAAATATAGACGATATTTCAGATAAGAATAAAACCGAACTGCTTGGACTGTTCGGAAGTATAAAGCATATGGCAGAGGTTGATACATGGAAATCGTTGTTTACAAATAAAGAAGATTTAAAATTATTCGTGCTTTTGGCATCGCAGATTGTCATAACAGGTACGGGACTTAACGCCTTTACACAGGTAAAGGGTTGGGAAAAGTCCGATTTGGCAGAATTGGTTGCATATTTTGAATCTTCGACAAAAGATCCGTTCTTAAAGAAAAGCTGTATAAAGTATATATACAACAATAACTTGGATTGGTCTAAGTACGGTATTTCAAAAACACTTCATGCGAAAACAAAAGGCGAAAGAGAACAGGATTTGCAGAAAATCAGACGTATGCTTTCAAAGGTCGGATATATACCGTATCAGCGTGCGACATATACGAACTTGAAACCTGAAGTTACGGACGATATAAGAAATAATAATTCACCGCTTTTGATTTCAAGACTGCTTTATGCGGTTTATCGTTGGCAGGGAACTTACGGCAATCAGATGAAAGCCGAAAAGTGTGCAAACAGAGTCAGAAAACTGCTTTTGGAAATGAGAAAAACGCAGACTTCGTGCTTTAATTTTATGATTCCTAAATTGGCACTTGAAATAATCGAGTCACCGGGACATTATCACGAAGTTATGATTAATACGGAAACAATGCCTCCGAGCTTTTGGAATTGGTTCTTAATCGGCTATAACAAGAGCAAGGAAGATGAGGATAAAATGCTTGCGTATACGAGAGTATACAGTGCAAGTAAAGCGAAAATGTCGAGAATTCCGGCAAAGAAAAAAATGCGTGAAACTTTTAAAGACGTAGTTGAATAGGAGAGATTATGATGAATATAAAAAAGAAAATTATGGTAATATTTGCAACCGGTATTATGGCATTTTCAGCATCACCATTCGTATTGGCGGCAACTCCGGCACCTGCAAACAACACTCAACAGGCAGAACAAGTTGACACAACCCAGCAAGATACGGCTAATCAAAATAACACAGCCAATCAAAATACACAGGGACAAATTCCGGCAGCCGGAAATGTACAGACTCAAACGGACACTTCAACACAAGTTTCAAATAAGAAATACTTGTCAAAGGGATGGGCTGTATTTTGGTTTATATTCACTATTATAATCAATGCAATTATCAGCTTTTGGATTGGAAACAGATTTTACAAACTTTCAAAGAAAGATAATCACCTTTCATTTGAAATCAGAGCATTGAGAAAAGATATTGAAGAAAAATTCGTAAACAACGTAGGCGGTTTTTCAGAACAAGAAGTTGATATTAAGAATTTAAACGAAAGTCTTGCACTTGATGATGAAGGATTAAAGCCGACTGCAAAACAGCCTGTACTTAATGAAGTCAGTGCGGAAGAAGAAGCACGTTTCAGAAGATGGGAAGAGGCTCAGTCTAAACCGAGAAAAGAAAGAGTAAAGCCTAAATCAGTATTAAAAGAAGAATTTGACGAAGAACTTGACGACGTTAAGAAGATAAAGAGAAAGAATTATCAGCCTAAACGTAATCCGAGCGAAGATTTCGAGGACGAGAAAGAAAACGAAAAATCAGAAAGTGTCGATATGGACGCTACAAGAGAAATCAAGCTAAAGGGCGAAGGCGTAAAATCAAAAGCCAAAGAACTTTTGGGTGATATATTCCCGTTTAAAGAGGACTAAAATAAAGTAGGCAAGCCGTGGCTTGTTTATTGTCAAAAAGACTGTCGTAGGACAGTCTTTTTTGAAAAGAAAGGTGCTGTTATGGATTTAAAAGATGTTCAGCCATATATAGAGGACAAAGTCTGTATGGTTACTGGCGGCGGAGGTTCAATCGGCAGTGAAATAGTGCGTTCACTGTCAAAACTCAATGCGGAAAAAATCGTAATTGTCGATATATACGAAAACGGTGCGTACAGTGTAAAATGTGAAGTCGGCGACAAGGTGACGGTTGAAATTGCGTCTGTTCGCGATTATGAGAAAATGGACTGCATTATGAATAAATATCGTCCCGATATTGTATTTCACGCGGCGGCACATAAGCACGTTCCTTTTATGGAGCTTAGTCCCGAGGAGGCTGTTAAAAACAATGTAAAGGGTACAGAAACGGTTGCCGATTTAGCCGAAAAATATAACGCGGACAATTTTGTGCTTATTTCAACGGATAAGGCGGTTGAGCCGATAAGCGTGATGGGTGCAAGTAAGCGTTGTTGCGAAATGTATGTGTATGAAAAGTCGCTGAAATCAAAACACACTAAGTTTTCGGCGGTGCGTTTCGGAAATGTTTTAAATTCCAACGGTTCTGTTATTCCGTTGTTTAAAAAACAAATCGAAAACGGAGTTGTGACGGTGACGGATAAGGACGTAACACGATTTTTTATGACGATACCGCAGGCGGTTGAGCTTGTTCTGATGTCATTGACGGTTGCGAATGGCGGCGAGATTTTTGTATTTGATATGGGCGGAGCGGTGAGAATACTTGACGTTGCGGAAAAAGTTATAAAAGACGGTGGAAAAGTGCCGTACAAAGATGTAAAAATTGAGTTTACAGGTCTGAGAAAAGGGGATAAACTTCACGAAAAACTGTTTTTTGACTTTGAACAACCGCAAAAAACACGCTATAAAAAAATATTGCGTGTAAACGGCAGCAGTATAGAAAATTTTGCGGAAATGCTTGATAAGCTGTACGAAAAAGCCTATAAAAACGACAGTGACGGAGTTCGTGAAATTATAATGAAAATGACAAACAGTTAAGTCCAGCGGTGAAATGTCAAGAGGAAAATAAGTGAAAAAGCAAATATTTTTC
>ENA-OPVG01002136-OPVG01002136.1-human-gut-metagenome-genome-assembly--contig:-NODE-2136-length-12573-cov-2.070778_pt1 | contig 12573 bp, 8 predicted proteins | sample MGYA00241093_ERZ501975 | MGnify/ENA primary metagenome ERZ501975 (study PRJEB25962, sample SAMEA2042993) | human gut metagenome | biome: human gut; feature: human-associated habitat; material: faeces... | reverse complement strand
CCACGTGGGCCGTGCAGAAGGGCAACCCGAAGAAGCTCGACACCTCCGACATGTGCGGCGCGAAGATCGCAGTGCAGACCGGCACCGTCCAGGAGGACGAGGCCAACAAGATCGCCAAGGGCTGCAAGGCCGACAAGAAGGCCGAAGTGATGTCCTACAAGCGCCAGGCCGAAGCCGCCACCGCTGTGGCCACCGGTAAGGCCGATGTGTTCTACGCCGATTCGCCGGTCGCCGGCTATGCGATTTCGCAGACCAACGGCCAGCTTGAGGCGCTTGGTGACGTCGAAGGCGTGGCCAAGCAGGGCATCGCCATCAAGAAGGGCGACGAGCAGCTCGACGAAGCTGTGCAGAAGGCCGTGCAGAAGCTGATGGATGACGGCACGTACATGAAGATCCTGAAGCATTGGGGCGTCGAATCCGGCGCTCTCGACAAGGCTGAGATCAATCCGACCGACCTCAACTGATCTCATCAGATAGATAGAAAAAGGAAACAGCATCATGGCGAAGAAACAAGTCGACGGCGACGGCCTCGATATTCCCAATCGCATTAAAGCCTTGCCTGTCAAGCGTACGGGTCCGATCGTGGCGGCCATCATCGTCGCGCTCTTCGCCGCGATGCTGGTGCAGGCTTTGGTCACCAATCCGCGTTTCGAATGGAATGTGGTCTGGAAATACCTGTTCAACGAGAACGTACTGGAAGGCATCAAGTACACGCTGCTGCTGACCGTCATCTCGATGGTCATCGCCATCATTCTGGCGGTCATTCTGGCGGTCATGCGCAAATCCATCAACCCGGTGCTGCGCGGCGTGAGCTGGTTCTACATCTGGTTCTTCCGCGGAACCCCTGTGTACACGCAGCTGGTCTTCTGGGGTCTGTTCGCGGTGCTGGTGCCGCGCATCGGCGTGGGCGTCCCGTTCACCTCAATCGAATTCTGGAGCATTGACTCCCAGTCTGTCATCACCGCGTTCAACGCCGCATGGCTGGGCCTGGCCCTGAACGAAGCCGCCTACCTAGCCGAAATCGTGCGCGCCGGCCTCGAGGCCGTCGATCCGGGGCAGACGGAAGCCGCAAAGGCCCTCGGCATGAAGCGCACGCTCATCATGCGTCGCATCGTGCTGCCGCAGGCCATGCGCATCATCATCCCGCCGACCGGCAACGAGTTCATCGGCATGCTGAAGACCACCTCGCTGGTCACCGCCGTGCCGTTCACCCTCGAACTGCAGTTCGCCACCAACGCCATCGCCAACCGTATCTACAAGCCGATTCCGCTGCTGATCGTGGCCTGCATCTGGTATCTGGTCATCACCTCCATCCTGATGGTCATCCAGTCGCGACTCGAAAAGCACTTCGGCAAGGGCTTCGATGCCCGACCGGTGGGCACCAAGGGCAAGCAGACGCCATTGCCGGGTAAGACCGACGGTGAACCGAAGGATGACGTGGACAAGCTCAACCAGACCACATTTGTCGGATTGAATGCATAAGGCGGGAGCGCGATTATGACTACGAATGACATCACCAGTGTTGCCCCGGTCGTGCGCAAGGCGGCTGACGGTTCCGTGATTCCTGCTGTCAAGGCCGTGCAGGTGCACAAGGCGTTTGGGCCGCTGCATGTGCTCAAGGGCATCGATCTAACCGTTATGCCCGGTACTGTGACCGTGATTCTGGGGCCCTCCGGTTCCGGCAAGTCCACGTTCCTGCGTCTGATCAACCAGCTGGAAACCTTGACCGGCGGTTCCATCGAGGTGGACGGCGAACTCATCGGCTACAAGCACGTGACCAAAAACGGCCAGGACATGCTGCAGACCCTGGACGATAAGGAGATCGCCGCACAGCGCTCTCGCCTCGGCATGGTGTTCCAGCGCTTCAACCTGTTCCCACACATGACCGCGCTGGAGAACGTGATGGAAGCCCCGATCCACGTGCAGCACCAGTCCAAGAAAGCCGCCCGTGACCTGGCCGTGGCCGAGCTTCAGCGCGTCGGTCTGGGCGATCGCATGGACTATTACCCCTCCCAGCTGTCGGGTGGTCAGCAGCAGCGCGTGGCCATTGCCCGTGCTCTGGCCATGAAGCCGGAGATCATGCTGTTCGACGAACCGACATCCGCGCTCGATCCGGAACTCGTCGGCGAAGTGCTCAACGTCATGCTCGACCTCGCCAAGGAAGGCATGACCATGGTGGTCGTCACCCATGAGATCGGCTTCGCGCGCGAGGTCGCCGACCAGATCGTCTTCATGGACGGTGGCGTGGTCGTCGAACAGGGCGGACCGGAGATCATCGACCATCCGAAGGAGTTGAGGTTTAAGGACTTCTTGCAGCACGTCCTGTAGCAAGTAAGGCAGTCGTACTGCCGTAAATTCCCAATCCACTGACGTCAAGCGTCCGCAGACGTCCGGTGGGTTGGGTTTTCTTTTTGCTGCCGACGATGGGCGCGTTGCGTGTGCCACTGGTTCGCACGATTTCCCTGGGGGAGTGGGATTTCGCATATATGGCAAAGATTTGTAAGGACGCGCGGCTTGGTTTCATGATTGACATCCTTACCCGATAGGCTAAGGAGCTATGTGTGGAATCGTAGGATATGCAGGAAATGTTCGGACCGCGTGCGGCAAACCCTTGGAGGTCTGCCTCCAGGGTCTTCAGCGATTGGAATACCGTGGATATGATTCGGCCGGCGTGGCGTTGACCGCGCCCGGCATGGACCATGTGGCGGTGCGTAAGAAGGCCGGCCGTCTCGCCAACCTGGTGCAGGACATCGAACGCGATCCGATGCCGGAAGCCACCGTGGGCATCGGCCACACCCGTTGGGCCACCAACGGCGTGCCGAACGACACCAACGCGCATCCGCACACCTCGCGTGACGGCAAAGTGGCCATCATCCACAACGGCATCATCGAAAACGCGTCCCAGCTGCGTCTCGACCTGCAGACGGAAGGCTACCATTTCGTTTCCGAAACCGATACGGAGGTCGCGGCGAAGCTGCTGGGCAAGATCAGCGACAAGATCATCGAAGAGACCGGCAAGCCTGACCTGTTCAAGGCCGTCCGCCGTCTCGCACGCATGCTGGAAGGCGCGTTCACCATCCTCGCCACCGATGTGCGCCAGCCGGACATCGTGGTCGGCGCCCGTCACGATTCGCCGCTGGTAGTCGGTCTTGGCGAAGGCGAGAACTTCCTCGGCTCCGACGTGGCCGCGTTCGTGGCCTACACCAAGCGCGCCATGGAAATCGACCAGGACCAGGCCGTGATGGTGTCCGCAGACAAGGTCGTCGTCTCCGACTTCATGGGCAACATCGTGCCCGATCCGAAGACCTACACCGTGGACTGGGATGCGTCCGCCGCCGAAAAGGGCGGTTGGGACTCCTTCATGGACAAGGAGATCCATGAGGATCCGGCCGCCGTGCAGCGCACTCTGCTGGGGCGTCTCGACGAGAACGGCAACATCAACCTCGATGAGGTGCGCATCGACGAGCATGATTTCAAAGCCATCGACAAGATCATCGTCATCGCCTGCGGCACGGCCGCGTATGCGGGCATGGTGGCCAAATACGCCATCGAGCATTGGGTGCGCATTCCGGTAGAAGTGGAACTCGCCCACGAATTCCGCTACCGTGACCCGATCCTCACCCCCCGAACGTTGGTGGTGGCCATTTCGCAGTCCGGCGAGACCATGGACACGCTGATGGCGTTGCGCCACGCGCGTGAACAGGGCTCCAAGGTATTGGCCATCTGCAACACGCAGGGTGCCTCCATTCCGCGCGAATCCGACGCCGTGCTCTACACACACGCCGGCCCGGAAGTTGCCGTGGCATCCACCAAGGCGTTCGTGGCGCAGATTACCGCCGCCTACCTGCTGGGCCTGTATCTGGCGCAGGTCAAGGGCGCGATGTTCCGCGATGAGATTCATCAGATGCTCGACTCCCTGAAAGACATGCCGCGCAAGATTCAGTGGGTGCTCGACACCCAGCCCAAGACCATCCAGGCGGCCGCCGAGCGCATGGTGAACGCCAACTCCTTCTTGTTCCTCGGCCGCCACGTGGGCTACCCGGTGGCGCTTGAGGGCGCGTTGAAGCTCAAGGAAATCGCCTACACGTTCACCGAAGGCTTCGCCGCGGGCGAACTGAAACATGGTCCGATCGCTTTGGTGGACGAAGGCGAACCGGTCGTATTCATCGTGCCGCCGGCGCGCGGCCGCAACGTGCTGCACTCCAAAGTCATCTCCGGCATCGAAGAGGTCAAGGCCCGTGGCGCCTACATCATCGCCGTGGCCGAGGAACACGATCCGGACGTGGAACGTTACGCCGACGTGGTCTTCTGGCGTCCCGCATGCCCGACGCTGATGAGCCCGCTGGTGGACGTGGTGCCGCTGCAGCTGTTCGCCATGGACATGGCCAAGCTCAAGAACTACGACGTCGACAAGCCGCGCAATCTCGCCAAGTCCGTCACCGTTGAGTAACGAACGCAGGCACCGGTACGTGCTCGAGGAACCTCATATTCCCTTCGAATATGAGGTTCTGTACGAGGACGAGAACATCATCGTCATCGACAAGCCGCATTTCCTCGCCACCACGCCACGCGGCATGTGGTATCGCGAAACCGCGCTGGTCCGGTTGTGCGAGCGGTACGACGAGCCGAACATCACGCCGGCGCACCGTTTGGACCGACTGACCGCAGGCGTCGTCGTGTTCGTACGTAATCCGTCTGCGCGAGGCGCGTACCAGATGCTGTTCCAAAATCGCAAAACCGTCAAAACCTACGAATGCCTGGCACCGCTCGCCCCGACGCAGCGGCCGCGATATGGAACGGCGGTGCGCATCGACCGGCACCTGCCGTTTCCGCTGGTACGCAGGTCGCATATCAACAAGGATCGCGGACGATTGCAGGCGTACGAAAGCGCCGACGTGCCCAACGCGGAAACGCTGATCGAACGGGGAAGCGGCATCCGCTTCGTTGCCGGCAGACCGTACGTGAATTACACGCTGCATCCGAAAACCGGCAAGACGCACCAGTTGCGCGTGCATATGAATTCGCTCGGACTGGCGATATTGGGCGACGATTTCTACCCGGACATCGTGCAGCGCGCGTACGACGACTTCTCGCAACCCTTGGAATTGGTGGCGCGCGAACTGCGATTCGATGACCCGCTCAACGGCGAGCCACGTCGATTCGTATCGCACGTGCCGTTGGGCGCGGGCTTATAGAAACCCACGATTTTGGACATTCCCCTATCTCGCCCGACACGCCCGATTATCATGGCGTTCTGTTGACTTGCCGGAGCGTTTCCGGCATCACGAGAGTAAGAGAGAACCATGGGTAAAATCTCGAAAGCCGTCCGCGGCGTCGCCGACATCTACAACGGCGCATCGCTGATCGTCCGTATCATCGTCGGCCTGATCATCGGCACCGTGCTGGCATTGACCATGCCCCACGTGACCTGGATCGGCGAATTCGGCACCCTGTTCGTGGCCGCGTTGAAGGCCGCGGCACCGATTCTGGTGTTCGTACTGGTGGCCAGCGCCCTTGCGCAGGGCACGTCGAAACTCGACCGCCGTTTCGGCACCGTGCTGTTCCTGTACCTGTTCACCACGTTCCTGGCAGCGGTCGTGGCCGTGCTGACATCCCGTCTATTCCCGCAGACCCTGTCCTTGGGCAAGGCCGCCAAAGCCGACGTGGTGCCGCAAGGCCTTTCCGAAGTCATCCAGACGCTGCTGACCAACATCGTGGCCAATCCGATCCAGGCCATCATCGATGGCAACTACATCTGCATCCTGATGTGGGCCTGCCTGTTCGGACTCGCCATGAAGTCCATCGCCAACGAAAGCTCCAAAGCGTTCATGGCCAACGTGGCCGACGCCGTGTCCCAGGTGATCCGCTGGGTCATCAACCTCGCCCCGTTCGGCATCATGGGCCTCGTGTTCACCAACGTGGCCGACAACGGCCTGTCCGCATTCACCAAGTACGGCAGCCTGCTGCTCCTGCTCGTCGGCACCATGCTGCTCATGGTGCTCGTGTTCGGCCCGCTCGTCATCTTCATCTTCCTGCGCCGCAACCCGTACCCGCTGGTCTACCGCTGCTTCAAGGAATCCGGCCTGACCGCGTTCTTCACCCGCTCCTCCGCTGCGAACATCCCCGTCAACATGCAGCTGTGCGAGAAGCTCGGGCTTGACAAGGACATGTACTCCGTGTCCATTCCGCTGGGCGCCACCATCAACATGAACGGCGCGGCCATCACCATCACCATCATGGCCATGGCTGCCGCCAACACGCTCGGCATCCAGATCTCCCTGCCGGCGGCCATCCTGCTGTCCGTGGTCTCCGCGCTCGGCGCATGCGGCGCGTCCGGCGTGGCAGGCGGCTCGCTGCTGCTCATCCCGATGGCCTGCTCGCTGTTCGGCATCAGCAACGACATCGCCATGCAGGTGGTGGGCGTCGGCTTCATCATCGGCGTCATCCAGGATTCCGTGGAAACCTGCCTGAACTCCGCGTCCGATGTGGAGTTCGCGGCCACCGCCGAATACCATGCCTGGCTCAAGCAGGGCCGTCAGCTGCCGGCCTTCATGTATTCCAAGAAGGAACGCGCCAAGCTCGGCATCGAAGCTTGATTGCGTACCGGCTTAGCCGCCGATGCGATATCGCAGGGAACCGCTTTGGAAGTTCGCTTCCGGAGCGGTTCTTCCGCATTCGGCGTATTTGGGTGGATATGGGGAGTCTTTCCAGGCTTGTGCGTGGCTTCCGCATGACCCGTATAATCTTATGGTGGTAATCGCAGGCGAAATACAAAACGGAGGTCCGTGGGCGTGGTGCTGAAATCGGCGAAACTGGTGAAGCAGCTCACCGCCATCTGCTGCGCGGGCGTCATGGCGGCCAGCGCCGCCGCATGCGGGGCCAATACGGACACACGCACACAGATCACCGTATGGTCGTGGGAGCCGAGCATGAAACAGGTCATCGCCGGCTTCGAAAAAGACAATCCCGACATCCACGTGGTTTGGAAGAACACCAGCGGTTACGACAAACTCAACAACGCCATCCAAGACGGTTACGGCATTCCCGACGTGGTGCAGCTGGAATATTACGCATTGCGCCAGTACGCGGTCAGCAGCCAGCTCGTGCCCATCACCGGCAGAACCGAAGGCTATGCCGATTTCTACACGCCCGGCACCTGGGCGTCGGTGCAGCTCAACGGACGGGTGTACGGGCTTCCCATGGACTCCGGCCCGATGGCCTTCTTCTATAACAACAGCGTGTTCGAACAGGTTGGCGTGGACGCGTCCAAGATCCGCACATGGGACGACTACTACGAGGCCGCCAAAAAACTCAAGAAAATCGGCGTGTACATCACCGCCGATTCCGGCGACGCCAGCTTCTACGACACGATGATCTGGCTCGCCGGCGGACGCCCGTTCTCCACGTCCAACGATGGCAAGAACGTGACCATCAGACTCACCGAAGATAAAGGCACCCGCGAATTCACCGAATTCTGGCAGAAGATGATCGATGAGGGTTTGGTGGCAACAAACCTCACGTCATGGTCGGATCGATGGAAATCGGCCGTGGGACAAGGCAAAGTCGCCTCGCTGTTCTCCGGCGCATGGCTGCCTTCGCTGCTCATGTCCGACATTCCCGGCGCGGCCGGCCTGTGGCGCGTGGCCCAGATGCCGACGCCCGACGGCAAGGCCACCACATCGGAAAACGGCGGTTCGGCCCTTGCCGTGCTGCAACGTTCCCGCAAACCCGAAGCCTCATACCGTTTCATCGAATACGCCTGCCACAATGCCAAAGGCATCACAACCCGCGTGGATGGCGGCGCGTTCCCAGCCGACAAAAACACCCTATCCGACTCGAAATTCCTCAGCAAGACCACGGTGACCGACGACCGTGGCATCGAAGTGCCCTATTTCGGCGGGCAGGAATACAACCGCGTGCTGTCCCAGGCCGCGGAGAACGTGTCGACCGGATACCAGTATCTGCCGTTCGAAGTGTATGCGCGCAGCGACTTCCGGTCCACGGTGGGCAAGGCCTACAAATGGTCGAGCCTGCTGCGCAAAGAGCAGAACAGGCTCAACATCATCGCCGCAGGCGGTCAGGTCTCCGACACCTCCAACATCGGCGATGCGTTGAAGAACACCGAATCGTCCGACCGCATCAAACTTAAGGGCGGCATAGCCCTATGGCAGAAGGACCTGAAAGAATACGGAGCCAACCAGGGCTTCACCATCCAATAGCGTCTGTGTAATTGGTTTAATCGATTACGGCCTGCGGATAGCGCATTATCCGCAGGCCGTCGGTTTTCAGATTGCCGGGCTATGATCGCCGGTTCCCGTCGCTGGCTCTTGAATCAGCGGACGTTGCGGTCGTAGATGTGCCGCATGCCCTTGAAAATCAGGTCCGGATCGTAAATGTCGATCATGTTCGTGTCGTCGGCGAACACGCGGCTCAATCCGCCCGTCGCCACCACACGGAAATCCTCGTCGATCTCCTTATGGAACTGCGCGATCGTGCGTTCGATGCCGCCGAGGAAGTTGTAGTACAGGCCCGCCTGCATGGCCGGTTTCGTGGACTTCGCCAGAATCGACTTCGGACGGGTGATCTCCACTTCCGGCAGCTGCGCCGTCCCTTCCCACAGTGCGGCCGCGGCGGTGCGGATACCGGTGGTGATCAGTCCGGAAATCACCGACGCGTCCGCGGTGACGTAGTTGAACGTGGTGGCCGTGCCGAAATCAGCCACCAGAATCGGCCCGCCATACTCGTAATACGCGCCCGCGCAGTCGGCGATGCAGTCCGCGCCCATGTTCTGCGGATTGTCCATGCGGATGTTGAGTCCCGTTTTGATGCCCGGTCCCACGATCATCGGATCGATGTCGAGGAACTTCACGATGCTCGCACGGAACGAATGCATGACCTTCGGCACCACGGACGAAATGATCACATCATCGACATCCGCCGGCTTGTAGCCGCTCAAAGCCAGGAACTGCGTGATCATCAGCCCGTATTCGTCGGACGTGTGGTTCGCCTTCGTGGTGATGCGGTACGTGCCCGCGATGCGCCCATCGTCGATGAAACCGATCACGACGTTCGTGTTGCCGATATCCACAGCCATCAGAAGCATGTTGCGTTCTCCTTCGCGTTTTGCGGAAGTTCCGTTGAAATATTGCGATTATTGCGATTGATACGGTTATTGCGATTCGAAAATGCTGCGGTTAGCGCCGTTCGCCGTCCGCACGCATGGCTGCGAGCTTGACAAGAATACGTTTCGCAAGTGCGTCCTTGCCCATCTTGCTCCATCGTTCGATGCTTGGCCTGTCTGCGGTTTCGCCCGGCGTCAGCACCGTCACCACGTTCGTGTCCGCTGCGAAACCGGCGCCGGGGGTGCGCAGGTTGTTGGCCACCAGCATGTCGCAATGCTTGTCGTTAAGCTTCTTCGCCGCGTTGGCCTCAAGGTCGCGCGTTTCCATGGCGAATCCGCACAATGTCTGGTCCGGCCGCTTATGTTCGCCGGCCCAAGCCAGAATGTCCGGATTCGAGGTGAGTTCGAGTTCGATGCCGCTGCGCCCGTTCTTCTTGATCTTGTCCCGGGCCTGCTCGACCGGACGGAAATCGCCGACGGCCGCGGCCATGACGGTGATGTCCGTGTCCGCGAACCGGTTCGTCACCGCGTCGAACATATCCCGTGCGGTCGTGACATCGACCACATCCACGCCATACGGGGCGTCCAACGCCACCGGACCGGACACAAGCGTCACCTGCGCGCCCAGATCGCGTGCCTGTTCGGCCAAGGCATACCCCATCTTGCCGGTGGAATGGTTGGTGAGGAACCGCACCGGATCAAGCGGCTCCTGCGTCGGGCCGGCGGTGACGAGCACGGCAAGTCCCTTAAGCGGCAGCTCGCCGTCCGGACGATTCGCAAGCAGCAGCGCTTTCACCGCCGTTTCGATGCGTGCCGGCTCCTCCATACGCCCTTTGCCGGCGTCGCCGCAGGCCAGCATGCCGCTTTCCGGCTCCACAATCGTCCAACCGAGCTCACGGCAGGTATTGAGATTGCGTTGCGTCACGGCGTTTTCATACATATGCACGTTCATGGCGGGGCACAGGACCTTCGGTCCCTTGTCGTACGCGAGCATGGTGCTGGTCAGCTGGTCATCGGCGATGCCGCAGGCGATTTTCGCGATGATATCGGCGCTCGCCGGAGCGACTGCCAGCAGATCCGCCCACTTCGCGTCGGCCACGTGGCTGATCTGCAGCGGACCGTCCGGTCCGGGTGCCACGTCGGCCGTAGCGCCGGGACGATGGCCGGCGGCGAACATGGACGTGCGTGTCGGCGTGTGGGTGAGGGAACTGAACGTCAGGGGAGTGACGAACTCCTGTGCGGCGGCGGTCATCACCACACGCACCTCATGCCCCTGCTTGCTCCAATCGGAGGCGAGATGGCAGGCCTTGAACGCGGCGATGCTGCCGGTGACCCCCAAAAGAATATGCGCCATGGATCAACCGTCCTTCTCGTTGTGACCTGCCGCGACTGCGTCAAGTATATAACCGGGCCGAAGCCTCCGCGCGCTTTGCGGGCGAATCCGAACGGGCCGCGGGTATGGCGGACGGTAGAATCAGGCCGTGGTGATCGACCTCACGCAGGCGGTCAACCGCAATCACAACACATAATCGAAAATACGAAGAGGAGAAATCCCATGTCGTCACCTACCGGTGCGCACGGCGAAGCCGACGCAACCAAACAGGAGAACGAACAGCAGCCGCAGTCCATGGCAAGCACCGACGCCACGCTGAACGCGCGTGCGAAATCGTCGAACGGCGCGAAATCGCAAGGCCCGAAGAAGTGGCTTATCGCGTTGATCGCCGTCATCGCCGTCGTAGCGGTGATCGTCGCCATTGCAGTGACGCGCGGCAAAAACGATGACGCGAACACTTCCGGCGTAACTAAAGCCGACACCGTCACCATCGGGCTCAAACTCGCCCCGGTCAGCCTCGACATCCGCCACCAGTCCGGATCGGCCATCGAACAGGTGCTGATCGGCAACGTCTACGAAGCGCTGCTGTCGCGCGACTCCGACAACAAAGTGCAGCCGGGCCTCGCGAAATCCTGGGACATTTCCAAGGACGGCAAGACCTACGCCTTCCATCTCAACCAGAACATGACCTTCTCCAACGGCGACAAGCTCGACGCCGACGACGTGGCCTGGTCCATCAACCAGCTCAAGGAGAAGCAGTACTACAACGCCAACCAGGTGGCCAGCCTCGACAAGGCCGAAGCGGTGGACGCCAACACGGTCAAGCTCACCCTTTCCACCCCCGACTCCAACCTGCTGTGGTATCTGACCGGACGTCCTGGCCTCGTGTTTGACAAAAACGCCAAATACAACGCGAAAACCGAAGCGGTCGGCTCCGGCCCGTACACCGTCGAATCCTTCGACTCGGCCAGCAAAATGGTGCTCAAAGCCAATCCGAAATATTGGGGAACCGCACACAAGCCCGCCACCCAGAACGTGGTGATCCGCTTCCTCACCGACGACAACGCAGCCGTCAACGCGCTGAAAAGCGGTGACGTCGACGTGCTTTCCCCGGTGAACGCCACGCTCGCCAAATCATTGGATGCCAGCACATACACGGTGTCCGCGGCCGACGGCAGCGACAAGTTCGTCCTCGCCTTCAACTGCACGAACGCCAAACTCAAGGACAAGCGCGTCCGCCAGGCCATCCGCTACGCCATCAACCACAAGGAGATTATCGCCTCCCGAGGCAACGTCGACTACGCGCTCGGCGGTCCGATCCCGTCCGTCGACCCCGGTTACGAGGACCTGACCGGCCTGTACCCGTACAACGTGGACAAGGCCAAGGAACTCATGAAGGAAGCCGGTTATACCACCGACAAGCCGTTGCGGCTCACCCTCACCTACGCCAACACGTACGGCACCGAACTGGGCGACCAGCTCAAGAGCCAGCTTGCCAAAATCGGCATCGATTTGAAGATCGACTATGTGGAATTCTCCACATGGCTGCAGAACGTGCACGCCAACGGCGACTACGAGCTGTCATTGGTGGACCACGCCGAAAGCCACGACTTCTACAAGTGGACCACGCCGGACTACTACTACCATTACGACGGCAAGCAGGCGCAGAAACTGTACGCCAAGGCTTTGGAAGCCACCGACGAGGCCGACAGCGCGAAATACCTGAAGCAGGCGGCGAAGGCCGTAAGCGAGGACGCGCCGGCGGACTGGCTGTTCGGCTACCGCGTGACGGTGGCCGTCAACAAGCACGTGCAGGGCTTCCCCAGCAAGCTCAGCCAGACGGTGCTGCCATTGTGGCGGATCTCCAAGAATAAGTAAGGGAACGGTATTTCCATGCGATTCGTGGGAAAGCGGCTGGCGCTGTTCGTAGCGGCTTTGGTGGGCCTGTCCGCGCTGGTGTTCGTGATGCTGCGCGTATTGCCGGGAGACGTCGCCGCGGTCATCGCCGGCACGAACGCCACCCCCGAACGCATTGCGTCGCTGCGCGCCGAATTCGGCTTGGACAAGCCGCTCGTCGCACAATATGGCGATTGGATGGCGGGCATGCTGCATGGCGACC
>ENA-OPVG01002118-OPVG01002118.1-human-gut-metagenome-genome-assembly--contig:-NODE-2118-length-12649-cov-3.477450_pt1 | contig 12649 bp, 8 predicted proteins | sample MGYA00241093_ERZ501975 | MGnify/ENA primary metagenome ERZ501975 (study PRJEB25962, sample SAMEA2042993) | human gut metagenome | biome: human gut; feature: human-associated habitat; material: faeces... | reverse complement strand
TCAGACTGGCGGCATTCTCATCCATCTGCCAATACATGGTATTGAGACGCTGCAGATGGTTGCGGAATCGCCCGGCAGGTTTGTCCTCCGCTTCCTCATCGAACTCGGCCAGCTTCTCGATCTGCGTGCCCTGTCCGGGATATTCGCCGGCGATTTCCGCCGAGGACCAGATCATTTCCCATTCGATGTCGTTGGGCAGATGGAATCTGACGTTCTCGTCGGACCCATTGACCAGAATGAGCAGGCTTGGCTCGTCGGGGGAGAGCAGCTGCATGGCGAACGATCGGACCGAGGGATTCGTCCAATCCGCATCATGCGGCGTCTTTCCGTTCGGCAGGAACCAGTGCACGCGGTCGGATTTCTTCAACAGTCCGATTTTGCTCAGTCGGGTGAAGAAATCCTCATGGTTGTAGAGGTCCCGGGCCTTTCTCAGCGCTATCAGCCGGGAAGTGAGGTTGAACAGCTTGAGCTCCGCGGTCTGCTCGGTGCTGTACAGCCAATCCCAATCCAGCCATGTGGTCTCATTGTCCTGCGTGTAGGCGTTGTTGTTGCCGTTCTGCGAGTTGCCGAATTCGTCGCCGGCAAGCAGCATCGGCGTGCCCAGGGAGAGCAGCAGCGTGCCCAGCATGTTCATGATGGCCCGTTCTCGTTGCTGTGTGATGATCGGATCACTGCACGGGCCTTCATGTCCGAAATTGACGGAATGGTTGTTGTCGCTGCCGTCCCGGTTGTTCTCTCCGTTGGCTTCGTTGTGCTTATGCCGATACTGGGTCAGATCGGCGGTGGTGAAGCCGTCGTGGCATGCCACGTAGTTCACGGATGCGGTCGATCCGCGTCCGGGGTCGGTGGCGAACAGATCGGCTGAGCCGCATAGGCGCGTGGCCATGGACTGCATGGTCATGTCGCCGGTTTCACCACCACGTGCACGTTCCACATCGGTCAGCCAGAAGGTGCGTGTGCAATCGCGGAAGCGGTCGTTCCATTCCGCGAAGGGGATGCCGAATTGTCCCGTTCTCCAGCCGTTCGGGCCGCAATCCCACGGTTCCATGATCATCTTGAGGTTGCCGAGCAGCAGATCGGAGCGCAACGCGTACAGGAACGGGTGGTATCGCGTGAATTCGCCGTCAAGACGCGCCAGCGTCGCCGCAAGATCGAATCGGAATCCGTCGATACCAATGCGTTTGGCCCAATAGCGCAACGAATCCACGGCGAACGTGGTGACGTGCGTGTTGGTGAAATCAAGCGTGTTGCCGCAACCGGTGGTGTCGTACAGGCGGCTGATCTTGTCTTTGGTGCGTCGGTAGTACGAGAGATTGTCAAGGCCTCGCCAGCAAATGGTCGGGCCTTCGGGGCCTGATTCGCAGGTGTGGTTGTACACCACGTCCATGATGACCTCGAAACCGGCCTCATGCATGGCCCGCACCATGTCGATGACCTCCTGCCGCACGGCGCCCGCTCCCGCTTCCTGCGCCTGCTTGGTGGCGTACGAGGCTTCGGGGGCGAAGTAGCCGAGCGTGGAATAGCCCCAGTAATTCGTGCGATTGCGTTCCTGCAGGAACAGTTCGGATTGCTTGGCTTGGATGGGCAGCAGTTCGATGGATGTCACGCCGAGGTCCTGCAGATAGGAGAGCGTGGCCGGATGGGCGAGGCCGGCATAGGTGCCGCGAAGTTCTTTGGGCAGCCATGGCGCGTTGGCGGTGAATCCTTTGACGTGCAGTTCGTAGATAACCGTTTTGCTCCACGGAACGTGTGGATGCGAGGGCTCTCCTACGTGTTTGTCGATGGCGCGGTCGTCTATGGCTACGGAAACGGGCATGCGCCCTACCGAGTCGATGGTGCTCATCGGTCCGAAGGGGGAGCCTTTGACCTTGCCGTTGACGATTTCGCATTCGTAGGCGAATGCGCCTGGATCGAGTTTCATCGATCCTTCGATGCCTTTGGCGTATGGGTCAAGCAGCAGCTTGTAGGGGTTGAAGCTCACGCCATGATTGGGATCCCATGGGCCGTTGACGCGGTATCCGTATTGCATGCCGTCCCATGCTTGTGGCACGTGCACGTACCACAGTCCGTAGTTGGGACCGTCCATGCGGAACAGTGTTTCGCGAAGATTGAGCGAGGGAATGCGTCTGGTGCAGATGCGCTGTTTTTTGGCCTGATCGATGAACGTGAGTCCGGGTTCGTTGAACAGCCGTGCGGCGTCGGCATAGAAGGCGCTCGGTTGGTCAAGTGGTTCAAGTACGCAAAACCACACTTGGTCTGCTGTTTCTGAGCGGACAACGGCGTCCGCGCCACCATCGTCGGTGAAATAGAGACCTGGTCGGGTTGCGTAGCGGTGCAAAGGTGGGTTCTTCATAACCTCATGCTAAACACTTTGAAATTATCTGTTGACTTGCTATGTCGAGGCTGTCGACGCTCGTGCCGGTCTGATCCAGCCGTGAGCTTGAACTCGAGCAGGTGCAGGACTTCCTCGACGGCAAAATCGCCGCCGCTTCCAAGGCCGTCGTCAAAATCGGTGCCAGACACTGTCTATTCGTCCTGAACAGCTTGAAATTAGCGAAAAGTATCACGACATGACGGCAAATGCGCCGCCGACATCGCCGCATAGCGCATATCCTAATCACAAAAGGGAAAAATCAATCGTATTCATCGTTATCAGGAGGTAATTTTATGGCGAAAGCAATGTCTGAATTCACTACCGATCTGCAGCATTCCGGCATGCCGGCGAAGGATCTCGACGAAACCATCGAATTCTATACGAAGAAGCTTGGTTTCGAACTGGCCGGACTGTTCCATAACGGCGAAAACCGTTGTGCATTCCTGCGTTACGGCCATCTGACCATCGAAACGTGGGAGGGTGATCCGGCTCCGCTGACCACTGGTGCCATCAACCATTGGGCATTCGACACTCCCGACATCGAAGCTGCATTCGAAAACGCGAAGGAACTCGGGCTGAATTTCAAAGATAATGAAATCCAGCATATCGACAGCTTCTGGGAGCATGGCATCCGCTACTTCAACGTGTACGGACCGAACGGCGAAACCATTGAATTCTGTCAGATTGTCAAATAACTATCGTTAGATGATTGCCGTCAAATAATCGTTGAAAACAAATACAACAGGCGAAACAGACGGAAGCAAACAAAGAAGCGTGCGCTGAACCTTATATACGGGTTCGGAACACGCTTCTTTTTGTTATGCAATCGATGTGATTAATGCGATTAATATGTGCGCAAAAGCGGTCACATATCGCATAGTTCGCGTACGTACGGCTCCACAAAACGCAGAGCCGCGCCGATAATGTCTTGATGGTCGAGCGCCATTCCCTTGCGCAGGGTGAAATCCGTGGTGCCGAATGGCGTATGTTCCACCACGCGTTCGCGTAGTCCGGCCATATCGTCATCATCGAGATATTGTGCTGCCTCACCGCTGATGATCACGTCACCGGCCAGTACCGAGCGAATATTCGTTACCGCCAGCGCCATATAATCCAGCCATTGCGAGAATCGTTCGCGATGCTCCTGCTCGCCTTGTTCCAACACCGAGAAGAAGCCGGGCAGGCTTTCGCCGTCTTCCATCAGCGTTTCCGGCGAGCAATACGTATCCATGCAGCCCTGTTGCCCGCAGTAGCAGGTGTTGCCTCCTGGAATCAGCGTCATATGTTCGATTGAGCCATTGCATTGGTTGGGCCCTTGGTAGAGCGATCCGTCTACGATGACCGCGCCTCTGGGGCGTCGCTCGAGGTAGATGCAGACGGCATCCTTCAGATTGTGGTCGAACCAGAGTTCCGCCATGGCAGAAGCGTCGGAATCGTGAATCATCAGCGACGGATAGTTGAGGCCGTGGCTGAGTTCGTTGAGTTTCAGGCCGGTGTTGTTCATGATTTTGCCGAAGGTGATCAACTGCCCGTCTGCCGATACGATGCCTTGCATGCAGAAGGCCACGCCTAGCACCGTGCTGCCTTGTTTCGCCAGTTCCTGCGCGAAATCGTTGATGATGTCGTTCATGCGCTGGTAGTAGGCGTCGTTGTTGCGATAGGGGAGTGTGCGCTGTCTGGTGGCCACGGATTTGCCGTTCAGATCAATGGCGATGGCCGTGATTCGTGTGGTTTGGATTCGCACGCCGATAGCCACGCTGGAGTGTGCCGCGAATTCGTAGATTTGCGCTTTGCGTCCACCGGTGGATTTCTGCATCTCGCCTTTGACGATGAGCCCGTCGGCCTCCATGGCGCGCAGATTCTGCGTGATGGTTGGCAGGCTGAGCCCTAATTCGTGTTCGAACATCTGCTTGGTGGCTGAACCTTGGGTGTAGATGAACGCGGTCATGGCCTTGAGATTGGCTTCTTTGACTGATAGGGCGGATTGGGCTTTCACTGGTTGATCCTTCCTGCGCAACTTCTTTTCCAAGATTACTTCATAAAAGTCCTTTCCTTATGTCTCGTGTTGGTCTGAGATATCAGGTATTGCAAAAAAGTATCAAAAACAGCTGTGCATAAAGGATTTTCTGCCACTTTTCTGCGTCGAAAATATATTTATCAACAAAAAGTTGAGACGGTGACAACGACGTTCTACCAAGAAAAGAGACATGTTATGAAGATAGGTCTGCCGCGCACGCTATTGGCCGGCTTGGTCGCCATAGCGGTGTTCATGACCGGCGATGGCTTTGAATTGACTTTTTTGTCCAAATACATCGTGGACCAGGGATTCAGCTCTTCGCAATCGTCGCTGATGTTCACCATGTACGGGCTGGTGGCTGCGCTTGCCGGCTGGGCGTCCGGTGTGCTAGCTGAAATGTTCGGTGCCAAACGCATCATGCTTATCGGCGCGAGCGCCTGGGTCGTTTTGCACCTGCTGTTCGTTGGTGTGGCGCTGCCGAGCGGCGTCTATCCGCTGATGTTAGGCGTGTATGCGTTGCGGGGTGTTGGTTACCCGCTGTTCATCTACTCGTTCGTGGTGTTGATGGCGCAAACCATCGATCCTGCCAAGCTCGCGTCGGCCATGGGGTGGTTTTGGGCCGCCTACTCGTTCGGCATCGGCGTGTTTGGCGCATATTTGCCGAGTTTCACCATTCCGATGGTGGGCGAGTACTATTCGCTGTGGCTTTCGTTGCCGTTTTCTATAGCTGGACTGCTGATTTGCCTGCTGATGGTGCCGAAAAGCAAGGGTTCTGGCACCTCTTCCATGAGCAATGCAGACAAGCTGCGCGAGCTTAGTCGAGGAGTCACCATTCTGGTGCATAATCGCCAAATCGCTTTGGCTGCGGTGGTGCGTGTGATCTGCAATCTGACGTTGTATGGCTTTCCCGTCATCATGCCACTCTACTTGGCCACTACCAACAATGGCGGCGGCGCTTGGTTTAAGGTTTCGCAATGGAGTCAGATTTGGGGATTCCAGTTTGTGGTCACCATTTTCGGCAATGTGTTCTGGGGTCGTATGGGCGATTCGCATGGTTGGATGCGGCAAATGCGCTGGTTTGGCTGCTGGTTCTGTGTGATCGGCACGCTGGGCATGTATTACATTCCGCAGTTTTTCGGGGCGAATATGGTGCTTATGTGTGCTGATGCGGTTGTTCTTGGATTGGGAATTTCCGCTTTCGTTCCTATGGGAGCCGTGTTTCCCGCGTTGGCGTTGGAACATAAGGGTGCTGCGATTTCCGCGCATAATTTCGCTTCCGGCCTGGCTACGTTTTTCGGTCCGCTGATTGCGACGGTGCTGGTTTCCACTATCGGATTCGGCGGCGTGTGCTGGACGTATGCGATCTGCTATGCGATCGGATCGTTGGTCACGTTCGGCATTCATCCTCATCAACCCGGATTTGATGATCGCGGCCATCGCATTGCCGCGATCGAGCGTAACTAATCGCAATTGAATATCAATTGCTCGATCATCATTTTTCTCAAAAAACATCATTATCCACAAAGGAGAATAATCATGAAGGCAGTCGTTCTCGAAGAGCAGGGCGTCATCAATGTGCGTGAGGTGCCTGACGTCCCCGCACCTGGTCTAGGCGAGCTGAAGATCGCGCCGCATACCGTTGGTGTGTGCGGTTCCGACCTGCACTATTACACTCATGGTCGCGTGGGCAAATATGTGGTGGAGCAGCCGATGATTCTCGGTCATGAGGCTTCCGGCACGGTGGTTGAGGTCGGTCCTGGCGTCGAAGGCTTCAAGGTGGGCGATCGTGTGGCCATGGAGCCCGGCATTCCGGATATGAGTTCGCGTGCCAGCAAACTGGGCATGTATAACGTCGATCCTGCGGTGCGTTTCTTTGCCACTCCGCCGATTGATGGCTGCCTGTGCGAAACGGTGAACCATCCTGCGGCGTTCACCTACAAGCTGCCCGACAATGTGAGCTTCGGTGAGGGTGCGCTGCTTGAACCGTTGGCTGTGGGCATGTGGTCCGCCACCAAGGCTCGTATCAAGCCGGGCGATGTCTGCGTGGTCACCGGATCGGGCACGGTCGGCATGCTGACCGCGTCGTGCGCGTTGGCAGGTGGCGCTTCCAAGGTGCTGATTTCTGATGTGTCGGCAATCAAACTGGCGATTGCGGCTCAGATTCCAGGTATTATTCCGGTGGATCTCACCAAAGAGGATCTGGTGGAGCGCGTCCGTGAGGAAACGGGGGGTTGGGGTGCTGATGTGGCTTTCGAGTGCTCGGGCTCGCCGAAGTCATACGAGACATTCTGGAAGCTGATTGCTCCCGGTGGCGCTGCCGTTATCGTTGGCATTCCGGTCAGTCCGGTGGCTATCGACATTACGGAACTGCAGGCTACCGAGGTGCGCATCGAAAATATCTTCCGTTATGCCAATGTGTATCAGAAGGCCATTGACCTCGTGGCTAACGGTAAACTGAATCTGAAGCCATTCATCACCGACACCTATGCGATGGAGGATGCCAAGGCGGCGTTCGATCGCATGGCCGAGGGGCGTCCTGGAGATATTAAGCTGCAGATTACCGTGAATAACGACTGACGTTACGCACGTTACGGAACGACGAAAGGGGTCTAGGCCATGGGTGCTGTTGTACAAGTCAACGATAATCGGCATGGGAAGGCGGCTTTGGCTCAGACCTCTTTTGGTGGATTCGTGCCGAAAGGTGGAAGTTCGAACGATTCCGGCGTATTGGAGATCATTGTGCCGGACGCGCAGGCTTCGGTGCGTTGGGTGAAGCATGGCTACCCAAGCTCGTTGGCGAAATGGCATCATCATCCTCATATTGAAATTCATCTGATTCGGGAAGGTACCGGATTGATGATGGCGGGCAATGCCGTTGTTCCGTATGAGGCCGGGCAGGTTGCGCTGATTGGTTCGAATCTTCCGCATAATTGGGTGTCCGACATCGCTCCGGGGGAGCGGCTTCGTCAGCGTGATGTGGTGTGCCATGTGCGTCCGGAAACCATACGTCTGCTGATGTCTGGATTTCCGGAAACGTCTGGTTTTGCAATGGTGTTGAGGCGTGCGGGGCAGGCGTTGGTGCTGAGCGGTGAATCCGCTCGTCAGGCCGGTTCGATTCTGGAAAGCATGGAGGAACATAGTCTTGCTTGCCGTGTTAGTGATCTGATTCGTGTGTTGGATGTGTTCGCGCATGCCTCAGCAGATGAATCCTATACAGTGGTTGCGTCCGGATACGATCCGGCTGTATGCAGTGGTGCGGAAAGTGTGGTCAACGATGCCATTGAGTACATTTCCTCGCATCTGAGCGGTGAAATTAGCCTGGATTTGGCCGCTCGTCAGGCTGGAATGAGTGTGTCGGCTTTCTCTCGTCTGTTCAAAAGGGCCGCAGGAATAAGGTTTTCGGATTTTGTTCGACGATTGCGTATCGGGCATGCGTGCAGATTGCTGACGACCACGAATCAAAGCGTCGCGTCGATTCGTCGTGCTTGCGGATATGGAAACGCTTCGAATTTCAATCGGCGCTTCTTTGAAGAAACGGGCGAAACTCCTACTGGCTGGCGGAAAAAATACATTGGACGGACAAGATAAGTAAATAAACTTTGTAAAAGTTTGATATGATTGATATCATATAGAAAATACTTTTATAAAAGATGAGGAGGTGAGACTTGAGAAAGTGTGTGTGATTTATGATAAAAAGCAACAAAAACGCTCAAAATGATGTTTTTAAAGCTTTTTCTCTTCACAAAAGAACGCAATCTAAACATTAAATGAACAGAATATAACATTTCTCTTGCGACACGACGCAGTGGAAAATCATATTGCATACTCACTAAAGTGTGTCCTAGGTCACAAAAGACCAGCAACGCGTCCATCCGCTTCGAGGTGGGTGGAATAACGGGAAACTACTTTGCAAACCCCCAAAGAATCGAGGAGGACTTCAAGTGGCAGACGCAAAGAAGGAAGAGCCGACCAAGCCGACTCCGGAAGAGAAGCTCGCCGCAGCCGAGGCTGAGGTCGACGCTCTGGTCAAGAAGGGCCTGAAGGCTCTTGATGAATTCGAGAAGCTCGATCAGAAGCAGGTTGACCACATCGTGGCCAAGGCTTCCGTCGCAGCCCTGAACAAGCACTTGGTGCTCGCCAAGATGGCCGTCGAGGAGACCCACCGTGGTCTGGTCGAAGACAAGGCCACCAAGAACATCTTCGCCTGCGAGCATGTCACCAACTACCTGGCTGGTCAGAAGACCGTCGGCATCATCCGCGAGGACGACGTGCTGGGCATCGACGAAATCGCCGAGCCGGTTGGCGTCGTCGCTGGCGTGACCCCGGTCACCAACCCGACCTCCACCGCCATCTTCAAGTCGCTGATCGCACTGAAGACCCGCTGCCCGATCATCTTCGGCTTCCACCCGGGCGCACAGAACTGCTCCGTCGCGGCCGCCAAGATCGTTCGCGATGCCGCCATCGAGGCAGGCGCTCCCGAGAACTGTATCCAGTGGATCGAGCACCCGTCCATCGAAGCCACCGGCGCCCTGATGAAGCATGACGGTATCGCCACCATCCTCGCCACCGGTGGTCCGGGCATGGTCAAGGCCGCATATTCCTCCGGCAAGCCGGCCCTCGGCGTCGGCGCTGGCAACGCTCCGGCATATGTCGACAAGAACGTTGACATCGTGCGCGCCGCCAACGATCTGGTGCTCTCCAAGCACTTCGATTACGGCATGATCTGCGCCACCGAGCAGGCCATCATCGCCCACAAGGACGTCTACGACCAGCTCATCAAGGAGCTCAAGGTCCGTAAGGCCTACTTCGTCAACGCCGAAGAGAAGGCCAAGCTGGAACAGTACATGTTCGGCTGCACTGCCGGTTCCGGCGTCAAGCCCGTGCTGAACTCCGCGGTGCCAGGCAAGTCCCCGCAGTTCATCGCCAAGGCTGCTGGCTTCGAGATTCCGTCCGACGCCACCATTCTGGCCGCCGAGTGCAAGGAAGTCTCCGACGACGAGCCTCTGACCCACGAGAAGCTCGCTCCGGTGCAGGCCGTGCTCAAGGCCGACAACAAGGAGCAGGCCTTCGAGATGTGCGAGAAGATGCTCAAGCTGGGTGCCGGCCACACCGCCGCCATCCACACCAACAACCAGGAGCTCGTGCGTGAGTACGGCGTCCGTATGCACGCCTGCCGCATCATCTGGAACCAGCCTTCCTCCCTTGGCGGCATCGGCGACATCTACAACGCCATCGCCCCGTCGCTGACCCTGGGCTGCGGCTCCTACGGCGGCAACTCGGTGTCCGGCAACGTCCAGGCCGTGAACCTGATCAACATCAAGCGCATCGCTCGGAGGAACAACAACATGCAGTGGTTCAAGATTCCGGCCAAGACCTACTTCGAGCCGAACGCCATCAAGTACCTGCGCGACATGTACGGCATCGAAAAGGCCGTCATCGTGTGCGATAAGGTCATGGAGCAGCTCGGCATCGTTGACAAGATCATCGATCAGCTGCGTGCACGTTCCAACCGCGTGACCTTCCGTATCATCGATTATGTCGAGCCGGAGCCGAGCGTGGAGACCGTCGAACGTGGCGCCGCCATGATGCGCGAGGAGTTCGAGCCGGATACCATCATCGCCGTCGGCGGTGGTTCCCCGATGGATGCGTCCAAGATCATGTGGCTGCTGTACGAGCACCCGGAAATCTCCTTCTCCGATGTGCGTGAGAAGTTCTTCGATATCCGTAAGCGCGCGTTCAAGATTCCGCCGCTGGGCAAGAAGGCCAAGCTGGTCTGCATTCCGACTTCTTCCGGCACCGGTTCCGAAGTCACGCCGTTCGCTGTGATCACTGACCACAAGACCGGCTATAAGTACCCGATCACCGATTACGCGCTGACCCCGTCCGTCGCTATCGTCGATCCGGTGCTGGCACGTACTCAGCCGCGCAAGCTGGCTTCCGATGCTGGTTTCGATGCTCTGACCCACGCTTTTGAGGCTTATGTGTCCGTGTATGCCAACGACTTCACCGATGGTATGGCACTGCACGCTGCCAAGCTGGTTTGGGACAACCTCGCTGAGTCCGTCAATGGCGAGCCGGGTGAGGAGAAGACCCGTGCCCAGGAGAAGATGCATAATGCCGCCACCATGGCCGGCATGGCTTTCGGCTCCGCCTTCCTCGGCATGTGCCACGGCATGGCCCACACCATTGGTGCACTGTGCCACGTTGCCCACGGTCGTACCAACTCCATCCTCCTGCCGTACGTGATCCGTTACAACGGTTCCGTCCCGGAGGAGCCGACCAGCTGGCCGAAGTACAACAAGTACATCGCTCCGGAACGCTACCAGGAGATCGCCAAGAACCTTGGCGTGAACCCGGGCAAGACTCCGGAAGAGGGCGTCGAGAACCTGGCCAAGGCCGTTGAGGACTACCGTGACAACAAGCTCGGCATGAACAAGAGCTTCAAGGAGTGCGGTGTGGATGAGGACTACTATTGGTCCATCATCGACCAGATCGGCATGCGCGCCTACGAAGACCAGTGCGCACCGGCGAACCCGCGTATCCCGCAGATCGAGGATATGAAGGATATCGCCATTGCCGCCTACTACGGCGTCAGCCAGGCGGAAGGCCACAAGCTGCGCGTCCAGCGTCAGGGCGAAGCCGCTACGGAGGAAGCTTCCGAGCGCGCCTGATCGCAATATCGCAACGTGACTCCTTATATAAAAGATGTGAAGTGAAGCGTATATAAGGAGTCGTGCAAAAGGAGCCTGATGGGAAACCATCAGGCTCCTTTTTTATAGTGAGGGGGAAGTGGACCGTCGCCGTTACCTTCCGCGTTCTTCATCGAAAGAAGACGCGTGATTGTGTTGGCGCGACACCGCGAAAAACGTTGGAAAAACCGCGACACGCGCGAATTCCATATGTTCACCCCTGATGCTTAGATAAAGAAGTTGCCTGATTTTAGGGCTCGCAAATTGTAATTCAAAAAGCGAGCGTGGCACAGCGGCTCACTCCGGTGAGAAGCTGCATGGCTGCGCACTGATGTGGTATGGCCACGGAACTTCCACGGTTCCGGGGGTCTTCTGCGCCGGTGCCCTTGGAAGCAGGCTGGTAAACAGTAAATAACGAATCGCTAGAAAGGGCGGAAGGCAATGGCGGGACAGAAAATCCGCATCAGGCTTAAGTCCTATGACCATGAGGTCATCGACCAATCGGCGAAGAAGATCGTCGAAACGGTGACGAACGCGGGCGCAACTGTGGTTGGCCCGGTTCCGCTCCCGACCGAGAAGAACGTGTTCGTCGTTATCCGTTCTCCTCACAAGTACAAGGATTCTCGCGAGCATTTCGAGATGCGCACTCATAAGCGTCTCATCGACATTGTGGACCCGACCCCGAAGGCCGTGGACTCCCTCATGCATATTGATCTGCCCGCAGACGTGAACATCGAGATCAAGCTGTAAGGGAGGAGGGAACCATTATGTCTAATCGCACTGCACTGCTGGGCAAGAAGCTCGGTATGTCTCAGGTCTGGGACGAGAACGGTTTCTTCGTTCCTGTGACCCTCGTTGACGTGTCCACCAACGTGGTGACCGCTGTCAAGTCCGAAGAGTCCGACGGCTACAAGGCTGTTCAGCTTGGCTATGGCCAGGTTGACCCGACCAAGGTGACCAAGCCGCTCGCCGGCCACTTCGCCAAGGCTGGCGTCACCCCGCGTCGTCACCTCGCTGAGGTCCGCACCGATAACGCCGAAGAGTTCGAGCCGGGTCAGGAGCTGACCGCTGAGCTGTTCCCGGAAGGCACCCTGGTCGACGTGACCGGTACCACCAAGGGCAAGGGCTTCGCAGGCACCATCAAGCGTTGGGGCTTCAAGTCCTATCGTCGTACCCACGGCTCTCACAAGAACGAGCGTCGTCCTGGCTCTGTTGGCGCATGCGCCACCCCGAGCCGCATCCTCAAGGGCAAGCGCATGGCTGGCCGCATGGGTCATGTGACCAACACCGCGCTGAACCTCACCATCGTTTCGTCGGATGTTGAGAACGGCGTGCTGGCTATCAAGGGCGCCATTCCGGGCCCGAAGGGCAGCATCGTTCTCGTCCGTTCGGCAGTGAAGGGAGCCTGATAAATCATGGCAAACGTTACTCTGAACGTCACCGATAACCAGGGCAAGGCCACCGGCACCGTCGATGCCCCGGCTGAGATCTTCGGCTTCTCCGCTGAAGAAGTTCAGTCCCGCATCCCGCTGATCCACCAGGTCGTCATCGCCCAGCTCGCCGCTGCTC
>ENA-OPVG01002116-OPVG01002116.1-human-gut-metagenome-genome-assembly--contig:-NODE-2116-length-12663-cov-3.694400_pt1 | contig 12663 bp, 10 predicted proteins | sample MGYA00241093_ERZ501975 | MGnify/ENA primary metagenome ERZ501975 (study PRJEB25962, sample SAMEA2042993) | human gut metagenome | biome: human gut; feature: human-associated habitat; material: faeces... | reverse complement strand
TCCCGGCCGGATGCGACCAGAGAACAGGTGCTGGAGGCGCTCCAGGCTGCCCAGTGCGATGATATTTTAGAGAAATTGCCAAAGGGCGTGGACACGGTGCTGGGGACCAAGGGCGTCTATCTCTCCGGCGGGGAACAGCAGCGCATCGCTCTTGCACGGGCTATCCTCAAGGATGCCCCCATCGTTCTGCTGGACGAGGCGACCGCCTTCGCTGATCCCGAGAACGAACACAAAATTCAGATGGCATTTGAGCGCCTGACCAAAGGGAAAACCGTCCTGATGATCGCCCACCGCCTTCCCACCATTCAGAATGCCGACGAGATTTTGGTATTGGAACAGGGCGACGCAGCGGAGCGGGGCACCCATGATTCGCTGATGGCACGGAACGGGATCTACGCCTCCATGTGGAGAGATTATCAGACCTCGGTTGCCTGGAATATTGGAAAGGAGGGACACCATGCTTCGTAAACTCTTTGCTCTGACCGAACAGGGCGCAAAGGATATGAAAAAAGGAATCATCGCCTCGGTCTTTACCTCACTCAGCCTGATGCTGCCCATGGGGCTGCTTTTAATGCTGGTGATGCAACTTCTCCAGCCACTTCTGGGGATTGAAGCAGCTGCACCTTCACTGGGCGCCTATACCGGAATGTGTCTGGCCCTGCTGGTGATTATTTTCCTGACCCACTACATTCAGTATCGCTGTACTTACATTGCGGCTTATGCCGAAAGCGCCCAGCGACGGATCAGCTTGGCCGAAAAATTACGCACCCTACCGCTGTCCTTCTTTGGCAAGCGGGACCTTTCTGACCTGACCACTACCATGATGAGCGACTGCAATGACCTGGAACGGGTTTTTGCCTATACGATTCCCCAGATTTTCGGAACGGCTATCAGCTGCGTGATCGTCTGCCTGTGCCTGTTTTTCATGGACTGGAGAATGGCGTTGGCAATTTTGTCGCCCTTTGTCCTGGCGATCCTTGTCCTTGTGGGGAGCAAACGCCTGCAAAACCATATGGACCTGAAAAAGATCCAATCCAAGCTGGACGCCGCCGATGGAATACAGGAGTTTCTGGAGAGCATCCGGGATTTGAAAGCCAACAATCAGGAGGACACCTACTTGGCAGGGCTGGATAAAAAGCTGGAGAAGATCGTACATACCTCCGTCTGTTATGAAATGACCAGCGGCCTGATGATTACTTCCTCGCAGATGCTCCTTCGATTGGGATTTCCGGCCACCGTGCTGGTGGGGACGCTGCTGTTGACACAGGGCGGACTGAATCTATTCTTTTTCCTCATGTTCCTGGTGGCAGCTTCCCGCATTTATGACCCACTCAGCGGTGTGATGATGCAGCTCAGTGAGATCTTCAATGCAATGCTCCAGCTCCGCCGCATGAAAGCCATTGAACAGGAGCCAGCACAGGAAGGCACAGTGGAGTATCAGGCCAAAGGTCACGATATTTGCTTTGACCATGTGGGCTTCCGGTATCAGGACGGTGAGGATGTGCTGTCCGATGTGACCTTCACCGCCAAGCAGGGCGAGGTGACCGCACTGGTCGGACCCTCTGGAGGCGGTAAGAGCACCACAGCGAAGCTGGCCGCCCGCTTTTGGGACATTCAGAAAGGCCGCATTGCTATGGGCGGCGTGGACATCTCCACGGTGGACCCGGAAACACTGTTGAAGGACTATGCCATTGTGTTCCAGGATGTGGTGCTGTTCAACGATACCATCATGGGAAATATCCGTCTGGGCCGCAAGGACGCCACAGATGAGGAGGTTCTGGCTGCGGCGCGGCTTGCCAATGTGGATGAATTTGCGGAAAAACTGCCGGATGGATGGCATACCAATATCGGGGAAAATGGCTGTGAACTTTCCGGCGGAGAGCGCCAGCGTATCTCTATTGCCCGTGCATTTCTGAAAAATGCGCCGATCATTCTTTTAGATGAAGCTACTGCTTCCCTGGATGTGGAGAATGAAACTCTGATACAGACAGCCCTTTCCCGTCTGATCGCAGATAAAACGGTTCTGGTCATCGCCCACAGGATGCGTACCGTAGCAGGAGCAGATAAAATTGTTGTCCTTTCTGATGGCACCGTGGCAGAAGAAGGATCACCAAAGGATCTGGAAGAAAAGAATGGTGTATATGCCCATATGGTAAAACTGCAGACAGAAAGCCAGAATTGGAAACTTGCGTAAAGAAGGAGGAAATGTAATGAACAAGAACCATTGTAAGCAGGAAAATATCCGACTTGGCACCCACGGAGAAGACTATGGAAGCTGGATGTCCAACCCTGTCTTTTACATCATTGGCGGAATCGGAGTTTTGGCCGCTGTGCTGGCTGTCCTCTCTTTTTATGTATTACATGTCGCTGTTCTTGGTGTTCTGTTTACTGTTATCACAATCGCACTTTTGGTTTTGCTGATCTGGATCACATGGATCAGGCGGCAGTATGCCTTTGGCGGTGGCGGAATCATGGAACAGGTTCATCGAGTCGTTCTCTCTCATCTGGACTATGACGGTGAGGGGAAGATTCTGGAAGTAGGCTGCGGCTCCGGAGCATTGACAATCCGTTCAGCTCTGACATGGCCGAAAGCAAAAGTGATCGGTGTTGATTACTGGGGCGCTGTGTATAATCACAGCAAAGCACTCTGCGAGAAGAATGCTGCCAGGGAGGGCGTGGCTTCCCGCTGTGTATTTCAGCACGGTGATGCGAAGCAGCTGGATTTTCCTGATGAGAGTTTTGATGTAGTCATCAGCAACTATGTCTATCACAATGTTATGGGTGCTGATATGCAGAAACTGCTGCTGGAAAGCCTGCGGGTATTGAAAAAAGGCGGCGTCTTTGCACTCAACGATGATATGAAACCAAAGATGTACGGTGACATGGAAGGTTTTGCGCAGAAACTACGAGATATGGGGTATGAGGAAGTACGACTCGTTGACACTGCACAGGAAGCTTTTGGCTCCCACCGTCGGGCTGCCATGATGATGCTGGGGTCTTCCCGGCTGCTTGTCGGCAGAAAGTAATGTATCAAAACAGGAGGTTTGGCTATGTCCAAGTTAGGAGTCGTGGAGGACACCCTGTTTGTCCCTATGCTGGGAAGAATTTATGCTGCTGAGCATTGCCCACAAATTTTATATGATAAAAAGGCGTTGGAATTGAAAAATAGGCTACCGTTAAACTTGATTGAACAGAATATGCAGAACCAGTATACCCTTTTGGCCTCTGCTTCCCGGTCTGCTAATATGGATCGGATTATTCGGACTTTTCTGGAACGCAGACCGGACGGTGTGATTGTCCAGTTGGGCTGTGGTCTGGAGACAACCTATCACCGATGTGATAACGGAAAGACACACTGGTATGCCGTGGATCTGCCTCATGTAATCGAATACCGGCGAGGACTTCTTCCCGAACCAGAGAGGGAATTATATATTTCCGGGGATGCCTTTGCAAAGGATTGGATCAAAAAAGTTCGCAATGATGTACTTGATGCTCCTATTCTCGTTACTGCAGGCGGGTTATTTCATTATTTTGAGGAACATAAGGTCATTGCCCTTCTGCGTATGATTGGGCAATTTGGAAATATGGAAGTTGTTTTTGATACCGTGAACAGAAAAGGCATGGCAATGATGCAAAAGAAGTACATGAGGCAGGTAGGCCATGCCGATGCGCAGATGTTCTTTTATGTCGATGCAGTGGAAGAACTGGCGGCAAAGATCGGGGGTAATGCAAAGGTGATTGCGGATGAACCATACTATCGTTACATCCCTAAAAACGGCTTAAAGATGTCCACGAAGGTCAGTATGGCGGTTTCTGATTGGTTCTGCATGGTGAAGATGATACAGTTGAAACTATAGATGCTTTTGCGTGGAAAAGAAAAGAGGTTAAATCTTGTTATAACATGTAATAAATGTTACCACAATCAACTCTACAATGATTTGTTTTCCAATAAATTAGAGCGATGATGTATTACTCAAATAAAAATTAAGCACAGAGTGATTCTTTCTAATTGGTAACTAAACTACTTAAAAAACTATTATATAATTAGTTTATATCAACTGATAGGGAGGTGGAAATGAGCATGAGTGAACTCCACAAACCAGAATGGTACGGGGAATGTGCTATAATTTCTGATAAATATAATGATTATGTTCAAATAAAATATAAATGCAATGGGACTGGAACTTTATATGATTACTCATTATTCCCTGGTATCAATTTAATTTTTATGGATTTTAACTGTTCAGATATTTTTCATGAACCGATTCCCAATAAAAATATCATTGAAATTCGTCATTACCAAAAGGGACGCGTTGAGTTTGAATTAAGGAATAATAAGGTTTTTCACATGAAAGAAGGAGAATTATGTATCAATGCTCTTGCTAATGTTCCTGCGGCATATTCTTTTCCCTTTGGATATAGTGTTGGATTGAGTTGTGTGATTGACAAAGATTCTATTGATGCGAAAACAAAACAAATTTTTTCTTACTATAATATTGATGTATTAAATCTTGGACAAGAATTGGAAATAGAAAAAAAGTGGTTTTTATGCCGGACACCACAGCGATTGTTACATATCTTTGATGAATTATACACTGCAAAAGGCGTGGAAGGAAAAGATTACTTCCGTATTAAATTATTGGAATTGTTTTACCATATCAAACAACTGCGGATTGAAGATCAGTATGAAGCAACATATTATTCCAAAGAGCAAATTGAAATCATTAAGCGTATCCGACATCAGCTTATAGAAAACCTCGACAAAAAACTATCCATAGAAGAACTCTTGCGAAAAGAGCCAATGAGCAAGGTCACATTTCAAGCTATTTTCAAACAGATTTATGGCGATACGCCCTATGCACATATCAAAAAGTATAAAATGAATCTTGCGGCTGTTTATTTGCAAGAAACAGATCAATCAATCACGCAAATAGCCGGTGAACTTGGATATTCAAATATTAGTAAGTTTGCGAAAGCATTTCAAGAAGTGTTTGGAATGCTTCCAAAGGATTACCGCAAAGCAAAAAAGTGATTTAACTTTTGGGCTGTTTTTCTGATTCGTTTTTTCCTTTGGAGTAGTTAGGGAAAACAAACTGATGTAGAATAGCAATATGGTTAGCAACCGCTAACCATATTGCTATTCTATTTTTAAGGAGGGTTCTAAAATGGAACAAACGGTGAAGAAAAAATTTGGCATTCGTGACATTATGACGATTGCCGCAATGATGGTAATTACTTACCTTGTCGCAATGGTTATCGGCTCCGTTACGCTGCCTTTTCCGGTGGTGTACCTGTACGGTTCTGCCGGTATTGATGCTTTTATTGGAGCAATCTTTTATCTGGTCGCAGCAAACCGCGTCAACAAACATGGCCTTCTGTTTGCGTGGGCCGCAGTCTACGGGATAATTCAGGGCGTCATGGGCTATATGTTCCTGATTCCATATTTCCTGGTGGTAGCACTCATTGCCGAGCTAACCATGATTGGCAAGGATACATACCGCAATGCTGTCCGCAACCGGATCGGCTGGACGGTAAATGCCATCGGCAACTTTGTCGGTTGCGCCGTACCGCTGTGGTGGGCGTGGGACAGCTATCAGGAAATGGCTGCAAGCAGCGGGTTTGATGCAAATACTCTGAATATGCAGTTCTCTATGGTGACTTCTCCGGCACTGATGCTTCTGGGTATTGCCATTACTGCGGTTCTTGCCATCCTCGGTACATTGTTCGGCCAGCGGTTGCTCAGAAAGCATTTCCAAAAAGCGGGCATTGTAGGATGATGACCGGAGAAAAAAAGCAAAGACGGATTGACCGGATCGATGGGCGCACAGTTCTTTTCCTGACGCTGTGCGCCTGTATCGTGACCTTTTTTGCAACAAGTTTTTTAGGGCATGGGATTTTTACCTTTTGGATTTTTTTGATCCTTTGCTGGTTCGGCTTATATAAACAGGCCCTGGGATGCTTTGCGGTCTATTTAGTGGCGATTGTATGGCTGATGATTGAGACGAAATATCAGATCAGCATCCCCTCTCCGCTGCTACTCAGCATGATTTACAAGCTGTTGCTTCCCGCTATGCCTGCTTATCTTCTGGCTAAAATCCCGTCCGGGAAATTGACAGCCAGCCTGCGAAAAATGCCGATCCCTACCCGTATCATGCTTGTATTGATTGTCATGCTCCGTTTTGCTCCGACTGTACTACATGAATTTGGCGAAGTCAGGGAGGCCATGAAAATCCGTGGTTTCTTAAAATCGGTTGGCAATGTTTTGAGGCATCCAATGGACACATTGGAATACGCCATTGTTCCGATGGTGTTCCGCTCCTTAAAGATCGCGGACGAGTTGGCCGCTTCTGCCATTGTCAGGGGAATTGAAAGCCCCTACAAGAAAGAAAGCTACTATGTCAGCCGGATCGCTGCGCTGGATTACTTTTTGATTGTTGTCAGCGTGGGAGCTGCCGTGTGCTGCTGTCTTTTATAGGAGGAATGGAATGGAAAAAGAAATTATGATCCGTGACCTGACCTTTTCCTATGGCGGGAACGGAAATCAACTGGAACACATATCGTTAGACATTGCCGCTGGGGAGGTCATTGTTATGACCGGCCCATCGGGAAGTGGGAAAAGCTCTTTGACAAGAGTGATTAACGGCCTGATCCCCTACTTTTACGAGGGGGAATTAAGCGGCGAGGTTTTTGTGGACGGGAAACCGCTGAAAAAGATTCCATCCTGGGAGCGCGGCAAAATCGTAGGGAATGTATTTCAAGACCCCAGGAGCCAGTTTTTCGCCAATGAGGTTGCCGGTGAGGTTGCTTTCGGCTGTGAAAACTACGGTTATTCCCATGAGGAAATTCAGAACCATGTTCACCGGGCAGCGGCAGACATCAAAATTCAGGACATTCTGGATCACAGTCTGCACAGCCTGTCTTATGGGATGCGCCAGAAAGTTGCGATTGCGTCTGCGGAGGCGATTGACCCGGAAATCTATGTCATGGATGAACCGTCTGCCAATCTGGATATTGCATCTACCTACCGCTTTGCAGACATTATCCGCGATTTGAAACAGCAGGGAAAAACCATTATCATAGCAGAACATCGGCTTTATTATCTGATGGATCTGGCAGACCGCTTCCTGTGTGTGCAGAAAGGGAAAATTGTGCGGGAATTTACCGCACAACAAATGAAAGATCTGACTAATAAGGAAATCCAGGCATTGGGACTTCGTACTCCTGACCTGCATCAGATTGAGCAGACGGAAATCCCGTCTGCGGCAACCAGCGAGGTTGTTCTGGAAGTGAAAAAGCTGAACCACTCTTTTGGTGAGACGATTGTGGCAAAGGATATTGACTTTCAATGCTGCAAGGGAGAAGTGGTAGCCCTGATTGGCCCTAACGGGACGGGCAAAAGCACCATAGGACGAATCCTGGCAGGGCTATTGAAAGAGAAATCCGGCGAAGTCGTTTTGTTCGGAAAGCATTGCAGACCGAAAGGCCGCTTGGGAAAGGTCTGGTACATTCCCCAGGATTTAGACAGCCAGCTTTTCGGTGAGGACTTGCTGGACGAACTGACTACCGGCGCGGAGGTCAGCCCGGAGCGGAAAAAAGCGGCGGAGGAAATTCTGGAGGCCCTGGAGCTGATGCCGTTTGTCAAACAGCATCCCTCCACACTGTCAGGAGGGCAAAAGCAGCGGCTGGCCCTTGGCGTGGCGTTGATGCATGAAGCGCCGATCATCGTACTGGACGAACCGACAAGCGGGCTGGACGGTACAAATATGCGGAATGTCAGCAGGATGATCCGCAAGCTGGCGAAGATGGGGCGCACCATTATCGTCATTACCCATGACGCGGAGTGTGCGCTTGCCTGCTGTGAGCGGGCAATACGCCTGGAGAACGGCTGCATTACCGATGATTTTCAAATCAGGGGAGCAGAGCTTCTCTTAGACAAAATTGGATATGACAAAAAGGAGGGTTAGAAATGGCACAGCAAAACAAAAAGCAGCCGAAACCGAAAACCGGACTGGCACGCTGCCTGGAACTGGCTTCCGGCCATAAAGGGCTGGTGTTCCTGGCAGGGGTTTTGGCGGCGCTGGCTGCGATCTGTTCTTTTGTACCGTACTTATCAATCTACTACATCATTCGGGAAATCCTGTTTGTTTACCCGGATATGTCACTCTTGAATGTTTCCACGATCTCAACCTGGGGCTGGCTGGCCCTGGCCGGAATTTTGGGGAACATCGTATTTTACTTCTTTGCCCTGTTGTGTTCCCACGTTGCGGCGTTTGGAACGCTTTATGAATTGAAGGTGGCCTTTGCCGACCACATCATGCAGATTCCCCTTGGGTATCATCTGACCCTGGGCAGCGGCAAAATGAGAAAGATCATGGACGAAAACATCGAAAGCGTTGAGAAATTCATCGCTCACCAGCTCCCGGATTTTGTGGCCTCGCTGGTCGCGCCGCTTGTTCTGGTCATCATTCTTCTTGGAATTGACTGGCGGTATGGCGTGGTTTGTCTGGTCGGTATTGTTCTGGCCTTTATCGTGCAGTTTGCGGGTTTCAACGGAGAGGCAAAGGAAAAAATGCACCGTTTCCAGACCTCCCAGGAAAACATGAACAGCGCCTCCGTGGAATATGTGCGCGGTATGTCGGAGATCAAAGCATTTAATCAGACCGCCGATTCCTTTAAGCGGTTGAGCAAATCCATTACAGACTATACCTCTTTCGTGCTGGAGTACGCATTGGGCTGGCAGAACTGTATGCCTGCTTTTACCACGATCATCAACAATATTTATCTGCTTTTGATTCCCGTGGGCGTTCTGATTGGGATGCACACCACGGATTTCAGGGAGTATTCGCTGACATTTATTTTCTACCTGATTATTGTCCATGCGATTTCCGGCATCCTGAATAAGATCATGTATATCTCGGAGTCCTTCACGCAGATTGACGGCAGCGTGGAGCGTATGGATGAAATCCTGCGTATCCCGACCCTGCCCGAAAAGAGTACGGCGGCAACAATTAAAAACTATGGGATTGCTTTTCAGGATGTCAGCTTTTCCTACGAAGCCGATTCCCAGGTCAAGGCCCTGTCTCATGTTTCCTTCCTTGCGGAGCAAGGCAAGGTGACAGCCATTGTCGGCCCTTCCGGTGGCGGCAAGAGTACCATCGCCAGCTTGATCTCCCGGTTTTATGATGTGACGGACGGAAGTATTCAAATCGGCGGCGTTGACATTCGGGACATTCCGCTGGATGCGCTGATGGATAAGGTCAGCTTCGTATTTCAGGATACGTTCCTGTTCAAACAGAGCATCCTGGATAACATCCGCATGGGAAATTCAGATGCTACGGAGGAACAGGTGATTGCGGCGGCAAAGGCGGCAAGATGCCACGAATTTATCGAGCAACTTCCAAACGGTTATCAGACTGTGATTGGAAGCACCGGCGTTCATCTCTCAGGTGGTGAACGCCAACGGATTGCCATTGCAAGGGCTATCGTAAAGGATGCCCCTATCATCGTACTGGACGAAGCAACCGCATTCAGCGACCCGGAAAATGAGTACCTGATTCAAAAAGCCTTTGAAAAGCTAATTCAGAATAAAACAGTTGTAATGATCGCCCATCGCCTGTCCACGATTCGTAATGCTGACCAGATCCTTGTCATGGAAAAGGGCTGTCTGATTGAGTCCGGCACCCATGACGAGCTGCTGAAGAAGAACGGAAAATACGCACAGATGTGGAGCAGCTATACGGAGTCGATCAACTGGAAAATTGGCACAGGAAAGGCGGTGTGATCTATGAGTAAGTTGAAAGAAAAGTTAATGCTGTCGGAGAAAGGCTACTCCGACCTGAAAAAAGCGATTACAGCCTGCACAATAACCAATATTGTGCTGCTGCTTCCTTCAATGGTGGCCTGCCTACTCTTTTGGGAGTTGTTAAAGCCGTTTACTGGAGAAGCAATTTCGTGGGCCGCGTTGTGGAAGCTGCTGGGCCTGGGGCTGGTGGCGGCTATTCTGGTGTTCCTGGCCGCGAAAAACGATTATAGGAAAACCTATATTGCTTCCTATAAGGAGGCCAGCACGACCAGACTTCGGATCGCGGAGCATCTTCGCAAGCTCCCCATGAGCTTCTTTAACACAAAGGATTTGTCCGACATTACCACAAACATGATGGCGGATTGCAGCAGCATGGAATCCATGCTCAGTAGTACCATCCCGCCGCTGATTGCGAATATTATCTCTGTTACTCTGACTTGTATTTGTCTGGCGTTTTTTGATTGGCGCATGGCCCTGGCTATCTTCTGCACAATGCCGGTCACATTCCTTATCATCTTGGGCGGGCGCAAGTTGCAGCTTCGTCTGTTTGACAAACAGGTGGATGTGAAGCTGGAGGCGTCCAGCCAGATTCAGGAATACCTGGAAGGTATCAAAATCATCAAATCCTGCGGCCTTGGCGGTTCCCGCTTTGATGCGTTGGATAAAGCACTCCAGGCCATGAGAAAAATCGCCATTAAGGTGGAACTGGCCTCCGGTATTCTGGTTCAGGGAGCCAGCCTGATCCTGCAAGCAGGACTTGGCATCACCATTTTCATTGGAACGGTGCTGATAACCGGCAGCAAAATTGAACTGCTCCCCCTGTTGGTGCTGCTCATGTTCTCCACACAGATTTACGGCCCGATCCTTGCCATTCTCTCACAGTTGACCTCTCTGTTTCATTTGGAGACTGTCACCAACCGTATGCGTACTCTGCTGACCACGCCCGCTATGGAGGGCGAGGATAAGGATGTATCCAAGTATGACATTGAACTGAAAGATGTCACTTTCGGATATAACCAGGACGATGTTATCAAGGATGTGTCTTTTTCTATTCCTGCTGGCAGCGTAACGGCCCTGGTAGGGCCTTCCGGCAGCGGCAAAAGTACGATTTCCAAACTGATCGCCCGCTTTTGGGATGTAAGAAAAGGCCAGATCACCATTGGTGGTATGGATGTCAGCACCATTGAACCGGAACACCTGATGCGCTGTATGTCCTTTGTATTCCAGGATGTGACCCTGTTCAACGATACTGTTTTTAACAATATCCGTGTAGGCAATAGGAACGCTACCGAAGAGCAGGTCATGGCGGCGGCAAAGGCGGCATACTGTGACGAATTTATCCAGAGATTGCCGGACGGTTATCAGACTGTCCTTGGAGAGAACGGCAGCACGCTTTCTGGTGGTGAGCGTCAGCGGATTTCCATTGCCCGCGCGCTGCTGAAAGATGCCCAGATCATTCTTCTGGACGAGGCAACCGCATCCCTTGACCCGGAGAACGAGGTTTTAATCCAGCGGGCCATTGCAAAACTGGTGGAGGGCAAGACGGTCATTATGATTGCTCACCGGCTTCGTACCGTTGTGGATGCCGACCAGATCATTGTCCTCGACAATGGAAAATTGGTGGAATGCGGCACACATGATGAACTGATGAAGAAAAAAGGTTTGTATCACAAGTTGTTCTACATCCAGCAGGAGAGCCTTGGCTGGGCGGTATAACCTTTGAGGATAGGAGGTCCTATGAAGATTCATGCGTCCGGGGAGGATTATCTGGAGGCTGTGCTGATACTCCAAAAGAAACAAGGCATGGTCCGCTCCATTGACCTTGCCCGGCACATGGGCTTTAGCAAACCGAGTGTCAGTCATGCGGTGGGCGTTTTGAAAAGCGGCGGTTTTCTGACTGTGGATGATGATGGATTCCTCCATCTGACCGCCATAGGTCTGGGGATTGCCGAGAAAATCTATGAACGCCATTTGTTTTTTACAGAGCAGCTTGTTTTTATGGGAGTTGATAGGAATATCGCCGAACAAGACGCCTGTCGAATTGAGCATGTTATCAGCGATGAGTCGTTTCAAAAAATGAAAGAGACTTTAGAGAACGAAAGAGGTGGTGACAGCATGGGAAATTAGCAGTGCTTGACTTGTCAGAGTCCGGTGGAGATATTGCCGAGAAGCTGTTTGTCTTACTTGATGAAAAACAGCAAAAAGAACTGACTTCTTATGTTATTACCAGAAATATACAGGATTGTTCTTTTTCCGGCAGTCTTCCTGATGTCTTCAACAACTCTCCTGCACAGGCAGATTCTATACAGACATTAACAGAAATCCGGGACGGCGATTTGTATTTCTGCCTGGAAGGGAGAACGGTATGTATCCGCGATCAGGAAATTGATCTGACTGCTAAAGAGTTTGATGCTCTCCATCTTCTGATTATCAATCGGAGGCGGGTACTGACTTTTGAAACCATCGCTTACCATGTGTGGGATGAGGATTATATAGATGTCACGGCGCAGGCCATCCATAATCTTATGAGCCGATTGCGTCAGAAACTTCAAATCTCCCCTGATGTGCCAGAATACGTAACCAGCGTTCGTGGTGTTGGATATAAATTTAATTCTCAAAAAGTCAATAATAAAAAATGAGAATATTGGAGTATTCTGAAAGACAAGTACAAGGAAGCTGATAGTTATACCTTATATAATGTCCCCAAAGAAACAGATTGGGGGAAATATTCACACATATTGACTGATCTGTTTATGTTCCCCCAGATATGGGGGCGAACATGTGCATTGGGAAAGTCTTATATTTCCACAGGAAACGACAACGATATAATCAAATATATTTTTGTGCCGCAGCTCAAAAGG
>ENA-OPVG01002097-OPVG01002097.1-human-gut-metagenome-genome-assembly--contig:-NODE-2097-length-12735-cov-2.189590_pt1 | contig 12735 bp, 15 predicted proteins | sample MGYA00241093_ERZ501975 | MGnify/ENA primary metagenome ERZ501975 (study PRJEB25962, sample SAMEA2042993) | human gut metagenome | biome: human gut; feature: human-associated habitat; material: faeces... | reverse complement strand
TGGTTCAGGTGTTGTGGTTACTTCCGGCTGTGGACTCTCTGTCGGATTTTCTTTTGGTTTCTCTTCCGTATCCAATGCTTCTTTTTCTATTTTTTCATCAGGCTTCATATGCTGATAGCCAAAATAAGCTCCTGTACCCATAACCGCAACTGCCGCTGCACCTGCCAATAATCTGAAAAGAAGTCCCTGGCTGGCTGAGCTTCCTGTTTTCATGGCTGAAGATGCTTTTTTCAATAAATCACTTTCTTTGGACTGTCCTGGACTGTTTTCTGTCTGTTCTCCACTCTCACTACCCTGTGACGTATCAGCACCAGATTCACTTTTTCCTTCTCCTGGATCTGTCTCTGATTTAGAATCTGCTGCTTCACCGCTACTGTCTTTCTTTTGTACTACTCCTTTTCCCAAAATATATTTTTGACGTATTGCGTCAAAGATATCCTTATCCGGCTGTTCATACAGATTTCTAAGCAGCCAGATGAAGAACGGCAATGGTGCAAGGCTGTACAGTTTGGTTCCGTTCTTTTCCAGTTCAAGAACTTTAGTCTGAATTTTCTTACGTCCGTAATTTAACCGGCTTTTTACTGTGTTTTCACTACATTCCAGTTCTTCTGCTATTTCTGATACGCTCATCTGGTCATAATAAAACATTCCGATAACAATTCTCTGTTCATCCGGAAGCACATTCAGGATTTCTTTTACCAGACGACTTGTCTCCTGCTGATCAATAGTTGCTTCCGGCATGTTTTCTATCCGGTTGTCCTCGACATTTAGAACATTCTCCGTTTCTACAGATACAACAGATGCCGTATAAAGCACCCGGCGGTTCCTCAAAGCATTCAGTGTCTTATTGTGGGCAATACTTCTCACCCACGCACGAAAGCTGTTACAGTCTTTTAATTGTTCCAGCTTCTGAAACGCAGTAAGATAAGTATCCTGAAGGACATCCATAATGAGATCATTGTCTTTCGTAATTGACAGTATTGTAAAATACACATCACTATATGTACGCTTATAAAGCTCCTGCTGCGCTGTTTCTTTTCCCTCAATTGCCTGTTGTATCAGTTTTTCTGAAAATTTAAAGTCAGCCCCACAATAAGGGCATTTCTCTGCTGATTTTTCAACGTACTTTTGGCATTTATAGCATATCATTATTCTCTCTCCTTCATTTGTTTATCTATTAGACACATAAAGTATCCTCAAGGTTTTAAATTTAAAATAATTTTTTAATTTGTCATTTCAGGAAATGGATAGTCCCTGATTTATACTATAATTTGCGCAAAACTGGACTAATACTAGTCCCATTATAACATTTTTCTTCCTTATGATAAATAAAAAGGACTAATTTCGGTTCTATTTTTACCAAGGAGAAATTCTTTATATGGCAGAACAAAAGATTAAACAGGTTGGGATTGATATTGGCAGAAATATACGCCGGATCCGGCTAGAAAAAGGTTATGGACAGACTGATTTTGTCAGAATGCTGCAATTGAAAAACGTGGACATCACCAGGGAAACGCTTGTCAAGATTGAACGTGGAATCCAGCATATTACCGGATCCCAGCTCAGAGGAATACGGGATTGTCTTGATACTACCTATGATGAGTTACTAAAATAATATATTTTCCATAAAAAATGCCGTCAGCCATTATAAAGCTGACGACATTTTTATTTACCTATTTCACGGTTACTTTACATTTCACTGTCTTTTTCCCTGATTTCACTGTAATAATTGTTGTTCCCTTTTTCTTTGCAGTGATCTGGCCCTTCGAATTGACCGAAGCAACTTTTGAGTTGCTGGATTTATATGTAATTTTTTCTGTACTGGTCAATGGAGAACGGACCGGTTTCAGTGTAGCTTTCTGTTTTCTATTCAGCCTCAGTGTCCTTGCAACACCTGAAATCTTCTTTGTTTTTACTGTACTCTTCTGAACAGATACGTTCACTGTCTTCTGAAGCCCGCTCCTTAATGTAATGGTGATCTTTGCTTTTCCGGTTTTGTTTCCAGCAGTGATCCTACAGGTTCCATTTGCTCTTCCTGTAACTTTCACTACTTTTGTGTTACTGGACTTCCATGAAGTTATGGAATCGCCCCTTGCAAGTCCGGTTACTTTCAGTACAGAAGTTTTCTGTCTGGTCTTAAGCGGTATGGAAGAAACATTTACGGTCATCGTTCCACGAAGTCTGCTTCCATAATTTCTCTGCTCTTTCTTTCCGCATACCGTGCATATACGTGTCTGTTTTGCCGAAGAAAGTACATCTGCCTGGCTGGTTGTCACCCATGCACCAAATTTATGGCCAAGAGCCGGAATTTCTTCTGTTCTTGTCTTCTTGCACGTCTCACAGGTATACGTCTTTACTCCTTTTGTTTCACAAGCAGCTTCTTTTGTTATCTTTCCTGCATCCCAGGTATGGCCAAATGCCGGGATTGTTTTCTGTTCTGTCAGTACTTTACCACATACGGAACAATGACTTCCTTCTGTCTTTCCATCTGTCTCACAGGTTGCTGCTACTGCTGCATCTGTCACTGGTTTATGACCCGTTGCTTTTACCGTTTCCTGTTTCACCAACACTTTACCGCATACGGAACAATGGCTTCCTTTTTCCAGCGGTTTCACAGGTTGCTGCTACTGCCACATCCGTTACTGCTTTGTGTCCAAGAGCTGGGATGTCTTCCGTTCTTGTTTTTTTACAGGTCCTGCAGGTATAGGTTTTTACACCTTTTTCTTCACAGGTAGCTGCTTTTGTTATTTTGCCTTCATCCCAGTCGTGTCCGGTTGCCTTTACAGTTTTCTGGGCAGTCAGAATCGTTCCACATACAGAGCAGTGACTTCCCTCTGTCTTTCCGTCAGTCTCACAGGTTGCTGCTACTGCTGCATCCGTTACTATTTTGTGTCCAAGTGCCGGAATGTCTTCAGTTCTCGTTATGCTGCAGGACTGACAAGTATACGTCCTGATTCCTTTTTCTGTACAGTTAGCCGCTTTTGTTACCTTTCCGGCATCCCAGCTGTGTTCTTTTTTCGGTATTGTCTTTCCAGCTTCTATTGTTTTTCCACAATCCTTACAGATTTTATCACCGGTATAACCTTCCGTACTGCAGGTTGCTTCTTTCGCATTCTTTAGTTCAGTGTTTGGATGGCCTGTGACCTGTATTGTTTTTGTCGCAGTAAGATCTCCACATGCAGCAGTTATGTCTGCACTTCCTTCATGAACGCCTGTGACCTTTCCTGTATTGTCTACAGCTGCTGTTTTTACATCAGATGAAGTCCACTTTGTTGCTCCCAGCGTTTCCATCTTACAATTATATACCGTCAGATTAAACTCTGCCTGAACACTGTCCGGTGCTGCAAGAGAATTAAAGTCTGACATACTCGCTGTAATCTTATCTTTTTTTACTTCTACAGTCTGTATACAGTTATCTATAGCCGGTCCTGCACTTTCATCCAAAACAGTACCTGATGTTCCCTGACTATAATCCAGGCTTCCCTGAGAAGTAAATTCTCCGGCAGTAGTTGTCGAATATCCGGCATTTGGATTAATAAAGGTCGCAAGACCTACATAAATATTATCCGGATCGATCATCTGTGTATAATGTCCTGTAACTTTTCCGGTATTTCCAACCCAGTCTTTCTTTTCCCTGTACCATTGTTCAATACCCTGAAGAAATGTCCTGCTTGTATTCCACGCCAGAACTTCTCCCCAACTCCTGACTCCATTCGGCGAATAAATTGCAAATGCATCATATCCATTCAGTCTTATATGCTGCCTGTAAACCGACGCTTCAGCTGCACGAATTCTGGCAATGTATTCCAGATCAGAGGACCATTTGATCGGAACATAATCCGAAGATGTCAGATTACGACTTTCATTTCTCGGATCTTTTATCCCTTCATCACATGCTTCTTTTCGTATCGCATTGATTCGGTTCAGGGCATTCTGCATATCAGTAATATAACTTCCCTTTATCCCCAGAAACATCCTGCCAGTTTTTGCTGTTGTTACATCTGTTGGTAAGGTTGAATTGGAGCTTCCCCAGTTAATATTTCCACCAAGAGTCGTGCTGGTACCGACTGCTTCACTTTCTGATGAAAAATCTTCTGTAACCGGCTGATCTGAAAAATCCTCCCAGGTATCCTCTGGTATTTCCGATACCCCTGTGTCTTCCTGTTCTTCTGATTCTTCTGGTTCTTCTTCAACATCCACAGTGTCTTCTTCATCATCAGCAAATTCAATTACTGTCTCTTCCTCTGCTGCATAGACCGGTAATGCAAGACTACCGGATACCATAGCCGCACTCATCAGAAGAGCTACAAACTTCTTTTTCATTTACAATCCTCCTGATCTTCTCTTTCGTAAATATACTTATTACAGAGTATATTTTACTCTACTCATAGTTTTTGTAAAGATAAATAAACGTATTTATATAACTCCCACAGTAACGATATAAATTCTCTTTTGTTGCGTCCTTAATCGATATGTTCGTTACTTTTTTCATTATCACAAGATTTTCTCATTAAACGAATACGTTCCAGTATCTCCTGTCGGAATTTTTCTACATTATCTGTCTGCTTACGCACACCAGCTGCTGCAGCATGCCCTCCACCACCAAATTCCTGCAGAAGTTTATTTACATTAATCCATTTTCCATCAGATCTAAAAGAACATCTCCAGCGATTTTCTTCTTCCTCATACATAGTAAAGCCAAGTTCAACATCTTCACAATCTCTCAAAAAACCACTGAGTGGATGAATATCCTCGTAGCTGATTGCCTCCGCTTCACTTTCTGCACGACTGATACATACATAGGCAACTTTTCCATCTAAAAGACGTTTCGCCCGTTCCAATAACTTTGCTCTCTTCTGCAGACTTTTCAAAGTATCATTATGCATGGTCTGCATCACATAGCAATGGTCCACTCCCATATCCAGCAACTCTGTTGCTGCCTGCATAGTGCTCATCTTAGCTCTGGTAAAACACCCCGTATCATGAATAATCCCCAAATAAATATAATCTGCCGCATTCGGACTCGGCTCTGCTACAACTGTCCTTTTAAGCTTCTCCCTATCCAGAATATAATAAATATTTTCGGCACAAGCTTCTGAAATTTTCGTATAGTTCACAGTACCATACCCCTCATTAGACGCATGGTGATCAATCACGATAGAAGCTTCAGCTCCTTCATAATATTCCCTACCAATCATACGCGATAATACTGCCGTATCACACACAATGACTGCATAATTTTCTTTCACATCCGGTTTCTCAAAAGGATAAAAAACCATGTCTGTTATAACTTGCTTCTTAGGACCTTTATCAAGCGTATCCGATAAATATGGTAACACTCTGTACTGCGGATAGTTTACTTTTATATAATGTGCCAATCCCATAACTGAGCCAGCAGCATCACCATCCGGATTCAAATGCCCTAGAATGATTACTGTGTTTAAGTCATGCTTCTGCATAATAAAGTGAAATTCTTTATCAAAATTAAATGTCACGTGCTTTCTCCATATTTTCAAATATTTTTTATAAATAATATCACATTTCATGCTTTATCTGTACCGTTTCAATTCAAAAGGTGCCTTTACAAAGACACCTTTAACTTACATAAACATTGTTGATTCTTAAATTCGGAGATTCTTCTTCGTATTCTTCTTTGTGAATTGTCATTGCACTGATCCATCTTAACTCCATCCTTCTTGTTCCATTCTTAGAAGATCCAGTCCAGTAATGATGCCAGTGACTTCTTCTTACATGACATCTTTTCGGACTGCTTTTTACATTCCTTATATGATCTTCTTTCATGGCCGGTACTACTCTTGGATATAAGCCAAAATCAGAATAAATAATTTTAGATTCTCTTTTTCCACAGTTCCATTTTTTTACTTCTCTTACTTTGTCTTTTATAAATTCTTCCGAACTTGGTGCACGATATCTTTTTTTCTGAATTGGATCTTCCTCTATCTCAGCATTTGCAGCACAAATATAAAGTAAGCATTGTAGTGCCATTTTTAATTGTTCTTCTAAATTTCTTTTTTCTTTTTTTGATCTCTTCAAAATCTCCGGATCATCAAAAACACTTTTTATAAAATCATCTATAGTACTAACATCATTTCCCTTTAAATGGTATCCTTCTATGCCATCATATGTAGTAAAAAGATTTAGACACAGCGATTTATTGCCTAAATCATCGCTAAATTTCATTACCCATATTCCATTCAATCCATTAAATCCATCAAGGGCAATATATATACAGGGATACGGTAGTTGCTCAAGTACTTCTGGCGACATATCAAAACTCATTTTTTGATTGCAGAATTCTTTTAATATTTCTTGTTCAAAATTGAATATTTGCTTATTTTTTCTCCATACAGCTGCCATTAACATCATACAGAATATTGCAAGCAGTTGTTCTTCATCTTGTATATTATATTTTTCTAGCAATCCAACTACTCGCTCCAAATACCGATCATAATTAATTGCGTTATTCTTTATATCAACTAGTTTAAATCCTATTATATTCCAACATCCTGGATAATGCCTTTCAAAAGAATTAACCATTTTCAATGGTAGAATTTCTGTACTTTCATATTTGCTCATATAGTTCTCTCCTTTCTTATATTGCCAATTATGTTACTATTTTTTGTGCAATCACCCATAGAAATGGTGATTGCACTTTATTAGTTAACTCTATTCTTCATATTTAGTAAATACTTCTACGCCCCTTATTAGGTAAGTCGAATCATACGAAATGCAGATTCCCGAAAATTCCTCCATAGCAGCTTTAATAAAGAATGTCATAGAATTATATTCTCTACCGACTTCACCCTCCATGTCATCAAGCTGTGTCTCACCCTTCTCTTCCCATGGCAACCCTGTCAAAAACATCGAATAGACACACATACTATCGTAATATTGAATTGCTTTCCCACAAGTTCAAGTTTAAGCTTTTCAACAATTTGCGTTACTGTGTACATTTCTTTTATTTCTATTATTAAGTCATGCGCGTCTAAAATCACTTTGAATTTCCAATCCTCTTCAGCACAATGCAAATAAATATAGTGATACTGCGAATCATGTTCACATACCTCCACATAGCGACCTTCTGTGACTGTAAAAGTTCCATCGGTAACAGTAATTTCTTCTATTGGACAATAATTAGTACTGTCATTGACAATAGTTAAATTCTTTTTGCTTACTACTCTGTTTTCTTTCATATGAACAGAATTAATAAGTTCATTAATGCTATACTGTGTTCCAACAAGTGCAGTTAATGCTTTTTCAGTTGCAGATTTTTTTACGTTATTTATAGTGTAATCTCCTTTTTAAAATATTAATATTTCAGTAATTTTTTGCTACTTTTCGAACAATGACATCCATCTATTCTTGGTAGCAGTTATCTTAATTTTGGGAAGAGATTCACCGGGATGACTTATCATCCCGGGAAACTGCTTATTCAAAACAATTCATAGCAATAACTGTATATCCATTGATACAGTATTTTGTTCCAGAAATTTTTTCTATTTCCGGCTTTGAAAGAAGAACTTTAAACAACTGTTTTTCTTTCTGATATTCTGACAGTATATCAGAAAGATCCTCGAACGCTTCTTCTTCAGTTATCTCATAACTATCAAACATCTTTTTAAAATACCAAAGCTTCCTGCGTGGCATATTAACTGGAAAAGAGCCTATCTCATCAGATAAATACATAAATACGCTTTCACCATTCGGTGTTATGATTACCGCCATCTTGTGACCTGTAATCGTAAGCAAATTTTCTTCTTCTCCTTCTTTCTTTTTTATGAGTTTAATATCATCTGGATCGTCGTCGTAAAATTCTGCTAAAAATATACTAGGATCACTATGACCATCCCTCGCCCATTCAAAAGCAGTGTCTCTTTCCATCGAATAATATCTCGAAGTCAATATTCCCACGACGGCATCATTGCACTCATCAATCACTGGATGCAAATTACATTCCTCCAAGAAATAGCCTTCTCTATCTCTGTAGAGAACAGATTTGCTGCCATTTTCAGCTTCGTACTTTCCAACTTCTACTGCCTGTCTCTTTCGAATATCGAAAGAATTACTTCTGTATCCTGTTTTAATGCAACTTGTTTCCATCATAATAGATAGCTCCTTTCTTTATTTAACATTATTATGAGTTACTTTTTTGCTGATTCTTTTTCCAATCACATCAATTCTATCCATGATTTTTACTGTTGTTGATGCAGGAAAATATGCAATAGGTTCACACCATAGCATCCCAGCATCATACACCAGGCGAAAGAGATTGCATCAATTTCTTCTCCCGTAAGTGAATCCTTTTCTTGTCATTTTCTGAATTCCTTTCTTTAATTAAAATTAATAGTTACATTAAACAAAAACGCAAGAACCTATCTACAGCATTAAACTTAACTGTATAATCGGCTCCTGCGTTAGGTATCGTTTGGTCCTGGTGCGGGTAGTTCTTTGTCATTTATTTTCTTATTATTCTTCACATTCTCCAAAGATCTTAATATACTCATCTACGGTAAGATATTTCTCAACCCATTCTTTTGCTTCATCCTCTGTTATCGGTATGATTTTTTCTCCATAGGTACTTCCGCAGCCCTCTACATATTCTGCATATCTAGTCATCGCGCCACCACTTCCATACATAAAAAACTCTTTTGTCCGCTTCTGATACAGTTGCTCACTGCAACATCTAAAATCACTCGGACCGTAGCAATTACTGCGCTCCCCCATTAAACAGGCCGTTTCGGTGTTATACATTTTACCATTGATGATTTTCTTCATAGTTAGTTTCCTTTCTCATAAAAAGTTAAATTGTTAGTTTCATCTAAAAAACGCAGGAACCTATCTACAGTTACTTATTAACTGTAAAATTGGCTCCTGCGTTAGATATCTTTTAAGATTCTGGTGCGGGTAGTGCTTTGTTTTATGCAGCTATGTATGCTTTTACCTGTCTGTTAATTTCCTCAAACGGAATGACAAGTTCTTCTTTTTCTTTCTTCCTTTGCTTGAGTCTAATATCTTTCAGTTGAAATGAATCCCCCATAATCAATACCTCAACATCAAATATACGTTTTTTGTCTTCTGTTCTAATTGGTACTCGTACTGTCATCTCATTCATCCTCCTTTTTTGGTCTTACATTTACATTAATAATTTCAGCATATAAACTTTGTTCATATTGTGAAATATATTTTATTTCTGGATTAGCAATTAGTATACTTTCAAATTCTTCCCTTTCGGCTGTATTATACTGTATCCTTAATGGTTTTATTTCATCTTCTTTCCAAATATCTATATTATATAAATCTGCATTTCTTTTAGATTTACTAATTTCTATTTCACATGAATTTTCCATAATTTTTAAAAACTTATCAGGTATTTCCCCAACAGTTTTGGGAATCTTATAAACCGCATTCGTATATCCCCTGGTTGGCTCATCTGTTAACGCTGAAATCCACCAATTTCTACCAACTCTATATGCTGTTCTAATTTTACATCTTCGTATCCACTGAATTACCGTTCCTATTTTGACATTGTAGCGAGCAGCAAACTCTTCTGCCGTAAGCATTGGAACTGGTATACTAATTAAAGTAAATATTTGATCTGTAACAAATCTTCCTTCAAATGTATATGAGTGCTTTCTGTAATGTCTCAATTGAAGTTCTATTTTATAATAATCAATCCTCCACTCATATCCCCATCCCTGTGGTAATGGATCCATCAATATTGCCTTATTTAATTCATCTATAAATATCGAGAACAAATTTTCTAAAATACAATAAAATTCTAATGAATGATTTATATCTCTATTATTTTCGAAATAAGCACTTTTTTCTCTTTGTATACGATTGAGAAGATCCTTCTTTGTAGTGTCAAAAAAAGATCTAGCTTTCATATTTGTCATCTCCTTTCCTAACTGTATTGTTTAAGTACTTTTAATGTATTGCAATAATACATTATATTTCAAACTTTGTCAATACCTTTTTACAATTATACATGTAATATTATTGGACGAATGTCAAATCAAAAATTATCAGTTAATAAAATGTACAAATTTTAATTTTCATATCTGATTTATACACCAAAAGGGCTGCATTTTCTTTATCAGAAAAACTACAGCCCTTTTGGCATACTGATTAATTTCTACGAAAATTCAAAAAGCCATCTAAAATGATATCCCCCAACACTCTTGCACCTACCAGAAAGGGCTCTACTCATATTACCCTGATCTAATCCAAGCGCTTGCGCCGCCTGGCTCTGGTTTAGATAAATGTTTCCATTCTCTACACATACCACTTCTGGTGCATGCCCCATCATCTTTGAAGTTCGTCTGTAGATTGCATCACCATAATTAACATTATATTGACACGTACACCACTCAAGATTATCGATACATGGATTTAATTTATTTTGATCCTTATGATTAACTTGTGGATAATTACATGGATTTGGCAGGAAAGCTGACGCAACTAATTTGTGTAGAGGAAAATGTCGTACTTTTCCCTTTCCAATTGGAAGCAATACCGTCGGATATCCCGAGCGAATAAATGGAGTTAACATTCTATTCGTTTTTTTGTTAATAACTGTTCCAGTTGTAGAAACTTTGTAATGCTCTCTTGTATATTCACTATACGAAATATCTTCAAAAATTTCCATTTTTTCGGATTCAGTTGCCATAACGATTTTCCTCCACATAAAATTGCAGCAAAAAAGCCCTGCAGCTTTAAATCTTGCAAGACTTTTTTAGGTGAACATAAAATTTTGAAAAAAGGGATTCCATATATGTCAGAAATTAACGTACAACATACAACATATATAACCATCACGTACTGAAATGTCTAATGTTTTATTTGTTTTTTCTGACAATTATATAATACCATATCACCGCGTTCATGCCGTTCATCGCGTTCAACATTTCGTATTTTACAAATTCTTTTTGATATTTTTCTACTATATGTAGTAGTTTTAATATTCCAGGTTGCGCAGGTTGTCCTTACTATCCTCTACCGCCTGATAAAATAATTTTTTGACCTCCGGCAACTCGAAGAATCTCTTGATATATCTACTGACGGTCGGACGGCTCACAAACAGGAGGCGTGCAATTTTGTCTAATTCTGTTCCGTTGTAAACGTACATAGCAACTGCAGCCTGAAGAGCTACCTCTGTGCATCCGGTAGCCAGATCAACAGTTCTTCTGATAATCCAGATTTTCTGAGTGAGGTCCAGAATAACTGCCTCTGCCTGAGCTCTTGAACGTGCGTATGCCGTCTGCTGTACTGTCTCGATCGTGACAGTGTGTGCCTGTCCGCTCCTGTAATCGTTCACAGTGTCAACGATGAGGTAATTGTCGCGCAGTTCCGAGAGCTGCTTCTGATAGAATGCAAGCTGCGCTTCCAGAGTTCTGTACATTCGAAAATCTTCTCTTGTAAATTCTAATTTACCATTAATCATATCAAAGTTCTCCTCTCTCACCGCCGTTCCTGTAGGCAGAATAAATCTGTACAAAATCATCAATCGACATGGTGACAAGCGTTTCCTGCCTGTTACGCTTGTGAATTACAACAGGAATATTACCGTCACCATTTGCAGAACTATCCCTTACAGCCTGGTGATAGGCATTGTAGAGATTGAGTTTTTCCACGTGTTTACATTCTATATGTAAGTGCGGTACACCCTCCACGTCTCCCGCATCTCCGGTTTTTCCACTGTGCTGTGCTGTACGGTGTGCATCCGGATAACCATGTTCCTGAAGATAATGCGCAACTTCCAATTCAAAACGCGCTCCCTTCTGTTTACTAGCCCTCCCGATCTGCCGCGGTGTTTTTTTTGTTTTTGCTGTCATGATAACCACCCTTCCTTAATTCCACTAATACTACTGTCGATCATATCCATCATCGACAGGAAATTTTTGTAGGTGTTCGTAAAATCCTCTGCTACATAATTTTCAGAGACCTCTCCCTCCTGCTCATCCAACGCGTAGGTCCATTTGTCGGCGGATCTATCATAGGTGTAATTCCTGCTGCTAGTACTACGTCCAGAGTTTGTATAGCACTCGAACCACACCAGAGTTTTTGTCTTGTCAAGACTGCGATGTTTTACCACTGCAGATAATCTCGTTGTAATATTTTTCATGGTGGATAACCTCCTATTCTAAATCTCTAAAAATTAAAATTTTGCCAGGGATTACTGGGTTGATAAAATTACAAGCTCTTTATTTTTAAGAACAAATAGCTCTCGCGGTAACCGTACCCTATAAATATATATAAGGGTCGAGTGGTATATAACTTGTATATTTTTTTAGCTGTTAAAAGTTATTTTTTGTATAAACTGCACAAACGATATGAACTTGTAAAATTATCAGCTTAAACATATTGGTCAGCCAATGTGTAGTGTCAAACGCAAAAACGTTAATTGCTATTAATAAAATTATCAGCTGTTAAATCTACCAAAATCACTTACGAGACAACGACATTTATTAATAGCTGGTAAAAATTATCAATAGTTTTTTAATGTCAAAAATGAACGCTTTGCGTTGACTACTAGCGGTGAGTTAATACATTTACAGGCTGTTAATTCCGGTTAATAACCTATAAATGTTATCAACTCAGAGATCCCCGACGGAAAAATTACATCGTTACAAAATCTAAAACTTCTTGCGTGTAGACAGTTTCCGGCTCTTTTTCAGCTGCTGGCTTGGTGTACACGTAACCAACTCTGCCGCC